>Ga0209249_1000128_pt1 | contig 101719 bp, 103 predicted proteins | sample SaaInlV_200m_DNA_4_FD_184653 | JGI IMG/M metagenome (GOLD analysis project Ga0209249, IMG submission 184653) | Marine microbial communities from expanding oxygen minimum zones in the Saanich Inlet - SI037_S3LV_200m_DNA (SPAdes) (version 2) | ecosystem: Environmental > Aquatic > Marine >... | reverse complement strand
CTTCCTGCACCTGTAGATGATCTTGGCGAACCTGTCGTTGTCAAAGTCGTCTTCCTTGTACGAGACGATGTTCTCAAAGTTGTCCGCCAGCCTCTCGATGACGCCCGGGGACATGGTTCGGCCAAGCCCTGGGTTGTTGTACATCAGGATGGGAATATCCACCTTGGTCGCGATCTTCTCAAAGTAGCCGTACGTCTCCTTGTCTGTTGTGTTGAATAGTAGCGGGTGGCTGAGCATGACGCCGTCGCAGCCCACATCGAGCGCCTGCTGCGTAAACATCAGTGACTCCTTGGTACTGATTGCCCCCGTCCCTGCAAGGATGGGGACCCTGCCGTTTGCCTGGTCGAGCACAATCTCCCATATCTGCTTCCTTTCCTCGTGGAGCAGGTGCGGGAACTCGCCCGTGGCACCAGTGGGAACCAGCGCGCTAACCCCGTCCGTGATTAGTTTCTCAGTGATCTGCCGGAGGGATGCCTCGTCAACCTCGTCCTTCTTGTTGAATGGAGTAACCGGGAGGCAAAGAATTCCCTCAAAACTGTCTTTCTTCATGATCCATATGGTGATTTTTGGATATTTAATGTAGGCGCGTGCAGTTTTATTCTTCCCTGATCAGCCACCCCGACTCCCTGTACTCGGGGTCTGGGTAGGTGTAGAAGCCCTTCCCCGTCTTCACCCCCAGCTCGCCCTTGCTGATCCTTTCGAGCAGCACCTCTGGGGGCAGATCCTTCGAGTCACCTGATTCACCGTAGTAGACCATCTCAATATCTCTCACCACGTCTAGCCCGACCCGGTCCATGAGTCCAAATGGCCCCATGTCGGTGCCGTAGAGGCTCATCCACGCCCGGTCAACGTCCTCGAAAGAGGCCACGCCCTCATCCAGCACCGTGAGGCTCTCCTTCTTAATGGCCCGCCAGACCCTGTTGAAGATGAATCCCGTGCTCTCCTTGAGCACGATGAGGGGCTTGACTCCTATGCTGTAGCTGAACTTCCTCGCCGCCTCCATGGCTTCATCAGTCGTGCTTGTCCCCCTCATGAGTTCCAGAATCCTCCTCCTCCAGGGGTGCGAGTAAAAGTGCATGTTCAACACCCTCTCAGGGTGCCGGGTCGCCCCCTCGATCTTTGATACCTTGATGCTGCTGCTGTTGGTGGCAAGCACCACGCCTGGTTCGCATAACTCGTCCAGCTTCTTGAAGACCTCGCGCTTCACGTCAAGCCGCTCGACAACGGCCTCGATCACAAGCTCTGCTCCCTGGACTGCGTCCGCCAGGTCAACCGTGTAGGACATCCTGCCCTTGATGGCCTCTCCTTCTTGCTCGCTGATGTTACCCTCTGTTATCCACTCCTGGACATAACCATTCACCGCTTTCTTTGAGCCACTCAACGCCTCGGCCGAGAGGTCCTGCATAGATACTTTGTACCCCGATTTCGCACTTAGTACGCCTATCTGGGTGCCGAGGTACCCCGAGCCGACTACACAAACCTTGGAAACAACCATCCTAGTATGAAGGCGCTGGGATGAGTTGATTAAATCATGGGTTACTTTAACCCGAGAATCAAGCGTGCCTCATCGGGGGACGCGATGGGCCTCTCCAGCTCCCTCGCTATGTTGGCAGCCTTTTTCACAAGGTCTGCGTTGCTCTTTGCAAGCTCGCCCCTGCGCAGGAACACGTTGTCCTCGAAACCGACCCTGACGTGGCCTCCCATGACAGTTGCTATGGTCGCCATTGGTATCTGGTGTCGTCCCAGTGCGCAGACGCTCCATGTCCAGTCCTCCGGAAGCAGGTCAACGCAGTATTGCAGCATCCTGGGAGTTGGTAAGAATCCTGTTCGCCCAACCATGACGAACTGGACGTGCAGTGGCTCTGGCACTATGCCCTTCGCCGCGATCTGCTTGCAGATGTTTATCATGCCGGTGTCGTACACCTCATGCTCGGGCTTGACGCCCTGCTTCACCATGTACCCGCACCACCGCTCCAGCATCCTCACCGTGTTCAGGAATATCTCGCCCGTGGGGTGCTCCGCCCACCGGTTCATGGTTCCCATGTTGAGGCTCATCATCTCCGAGCCCAGCAGGCACCTGGCCTCAACGAGCCTGTCCCAGACATCAGGGGGGTTACCCACCCTGCCGCCTCCCGTGGTGAGGTTGATTACCGCATCCACCTCCTCGCGTATCCTCTCGACGTACTCCGCCATCAACGGGTTGGGATCACCGCTGAAAGCCTCCCCTGTCAGCGGGTCCTTGGCGTGGAGGTGGACCACGCTTGCACCCGCATCCACACACGCAACGACCTCCGCCACTATCTCGTCCACGGTGCTTGGGACATATGGGGTGGTGGCCTTTGACACGTACTCCCCTCCCGTCACTGCCGATGTTATGATGAGCTTTTCCAATTCAATCAAAAAACAGTTGGCTGACCTATGAGTTAACTTTTATCACAGAATGTAGGGGAGGGTGGCGTTAGCATTCCTTGTAGAAGGCTACCCCGCAGCTCTTGCGGAGGTAGGCGTGGAGGGTCTGCGCCTCCTGGTCAAACGAGACAGTGTGGCAGCCCTCCTCTGTGATAACCTCCTCAATAACCCTCATCTCCTTGATGTCCACGACCTGGACAGAGCCGGGTTTTGAGCTGGCGACGTAAAGCACCCCACGCTTCACGTTCAGCCACGCCACATCAGGGTTGGGGTGAATCTCCACCCTGGCCAGTACCCTCCTCTTCTCGATGTCAACCATGACAAGGGCTCCCCCGTCGCAGGCGATGTAGGCGATTCCTGTCTCCTCGTCTATGTCAACTCCATGGGGGCCGACCACGGGTATGGGTATAGTCACCTCAACGCTGGATGTCTCGGGGTCAATGATAGCCAGCTGGTCCGGATCATGGACGTTCACAACGTACCTATCCAAGGTGCTTGAGTACTTGCCCCATCGCGGCCTCCCCTGTAACGGGATTTCCCCCACGAGACTCCCATCAGCTGGGTCAACTATCCTCAGATGGTTGTCACCGACATCCGCTACCAGGAACCTGTGCCTTCGGCTGTCCCAGGCGAGGCCGTTTGGCTTGGACCCTACCTGAACCTCCCGAACAGTCTCACCCGTCTCCCCGTCCAGAACAAGGATTTTACCCGTTCCCCTTGAGGCCGCTATTACCCGCTTTTCAGCCTGACCACACACCACCCCGCTAGCCCCTGGGACGCCCGTGATCGTCTTGATGTGCACTCCCTTCCTGCCATTGTACACCTCCACCGTGCCGTTTCCCGTGTGGGCGACGAAGGAGAGGCCGCTCGCCTCGACAACGTCACCGTGATCGAACCCGCCTGATGGGTGGCTCGGTAAATCAAGGGTTTTGATGAGTTTGAGAACCATGAATATCCAAGGTCTGGTTCGCTTAATCAATATGTGGGGAAACTCAGAGACGAGGCGTGTGATCTGAATACCACAGCAAGCGTTTCTCACCCGTAAGTCTATATCACGATAGCACCATGTACCGGTGATTCGCAATCAGGTAGCCTAAACCATATGCAGTCCTTAAACGAGTTTGACAGAGACGTTTGGATCCTACTAATAACAAGGGGAATCCGCTCCTTCAGCGCCGCCATACTATCCGTTTGCTTCACAATTTACATGAGCAAGCTTGGGGCAACCACGGTACAGCTGGGGATGATGTTCACTGGGATGGCGTTGTTCGCCGCTGTGAGAAGCCTTGGTGAGGGGTTGATTGCCGACCGTTTCGGCAGAAAACCCGTCCTGCTGCTCACTTCCATCCTGATGACCGTTGGTGGGCTCATCTTTGCGGTGAGCCATGACCTCAGGTTACTCACTGTATCTGCTATAATATTCAACGTGGGGAGGATGATACCGTACACTCCCGCTGAGCAGGCAATGCTGACCGAGAAGGTCTCCAGCGAAAACCGGACGACGGCATTCAGCGTCAACAGTTTCATAGGGACCATGGCGGGCGTGTTCGGGAGCTTCGCCGCCATCCTGCCTGACATCCTCCAGGGAAGGGGCGTGGTTGAGCTCGCGTCATATCAGCCGTTATTCATAATATTCGCTATGAGCGGACTCGTATCCACCCTCTCCTTCCTCATGATCACTGAGACATACCAGAACAATATCGAAGACGAGTCAGTAGACGAGGAACTGATCACAGTTGACGAAAAATGGATCTTGTCACGCTGGTCCCTTGTACTGGCCCTAGACGTGATCGGCGGGAGCTTCATCATGAACTTTACCTCGTACTGGTTCTACGTCAAGTTCGGGGTGGGGCTCGGCGAGATAGGCACACTGTTCGGCCTCTCCAGAGTCATCGCCGCCGGGTCGTATTACCTAGGGCTAAAAATGGCGAAGGGAGTGGGCACGATCAGGGCCACCGTGCTGTCACGTGTCCCGGTCGTAATCATCAACATACTGACCCCGCTTACACCTACATACGCCATCGTCGCCTACATGCGGGGCTTCATGTCCCTCTTCTCCATGATTGATGTACCACTGCGGCAGTCCTACTTGATGGGTGTCATAAAGAGTAAGCGAAAGGCATCGGCGGCCGGGATAGTGGCCGTGGTTAGCAGGTTCACGGCAGCTGGGGCACCGATGCTCTCGGGGTACATCATGCAGTTCATCTCTATTGACCTGCCTTTCTTCCTTGCAGCAGGGTTCCAGCTGGCTTCAGCCAGCCTCATGTACTTGATATTCAAGGATGTCAAGCCTCCTGACGAGAAGTAGGAAGGTATCGAAGCACGTTTTTCATAAATAACTAGTTATACCAATTCATTAACCCTATAGGGAATTGATTTCTGAGTACGACCCCTCCGACTGGGACCTGACTAAGCGGCTGTTGGGGTACATGAAGCCCTTCATGGGTATTTTTATGGGGATAATCGTTACGGCGTTCGGCAGGCATGGAATATTTGCGTTGATCGCGCCCCTCGTCGTGGCCCTGATAATTGACTTCGTACTTGTACCCGTTCCCGATGCCCACCACTGGTTCATCGACCTCATGAAGAACTATACAGGGGTCACAACTCAGACGGGGCTCCTGATCGTGCTATGTGGTTTCATAGTGTTTCTCGCCGTGATCCGAGGCTTTTTCCACGTGACCCACATCACCCTGAGGGCGGCACTCAGCCAGAACATCCTGAGGGTCATGAGGCGCGACTTTTACTATGCCCTCATCCACAAGTCCTTCTCGTACCTTGACCAGGTGATGTCAGGCCAGATCATCAGCCGGATAACCAGCGACATGGGCACGATTGACCTGTTCTACAGTGAGACGGTGCGCGAGATATTCAGGCACGGCATGCAGTTCACCTTCACGTTATACATACTCTACACGATCGACCCAAGGCTGACGTTGATATGCAGCGTACCAATGCCGTTCATCTTCCTTAGCACTCACCTGTACTCAAGCAGGATAAGCGCATACCTCGCTAGGGCCAAGGACCAGTTCGGTGACCTCAACAGCTTGCTGGTTGAGGGAATCGTGGGCCACAAGCTCATCAAGACCCATGGCATGGAGGACCACTTCTACGAGAGGTTCCAGCACCAGAACAAGGGGTACGTTGAAACCAGCCTCAGGGCGTCACGCATACAGAGCCTGTACAGGCCGAGCTCGGCCGCCATGGTGGCCATCGGCATCGCATTAGTAATCTACTACGGGGGACAGGAGGCGGCGGTGGGCCACCTGAGCATGGGCGAGATCGTGCTGTTCGGCGTCTACTTCACTCAGCTGGTGGGCCCCATGAGGATGTTCGCCAGGTTAATCATGTTCTACAACGACGCCATCGCCAGTGCTAGGCGGGTCTTCGAGGTCATCGATATCGGTGAGGACGTGCCAGAGGCGAAGGCCCCCGTGAGTATCGAGATGGAGGGGGCAATCAATTACAGCGACGTGTCGTTTAGTTACGCCACGGGTAGGGAGACCCTACAAGACATTAACCTGCGGATCGAGCCATCGCAGCAGGTTGCTTTGATGGGGTATGTCGGCTCAGGGAAGACCACGTTAGCGGAGCTCGTGCCAAGGTTCTACGACGTATCTGAGGGCAACATCACCATAGACGGCGTGGACATCAGGGAAATCGAGCTCAGGAATCTCCGCAAACAGGTGGGCATCGTTCTCCAGGACGTCTTCATATTCTCCGACACTATCAGGAACAACATCGCCTACGGTAAACCTGATGCAACTGAGGAGGAGATAGTGGCAGCCGCCAAGGCCGCCCAGATTCATCATCATATAGAGAACCTGCCCGACGGCTACGACACAGCCGTTGGGGAGCGAGGCATAACGCTGTCAGGGGGCCAGAGGCAGCGGGTGTCCATAGCGCGGACACTTCTAACGGACCCGAGGGTACTCATACTGGACGACTCCACGAGCAACGTGGACGCCCAGACCGAGGTACAGATTAGGAAGGCCATTGATTCCCTTCTCCAGGGGCGGACCGCCCTGGTCATCACCCAGCGCGCCTCAACATGTGAGGCCGCGGATAAGGTGGTGGTCATGGAGAACGGTCGGATAATCGCAGAGGGAAAACACGCTGACCTCATCGAGTCAAGCAGTGCCTACCGGCGTCTAATTGAGTCGCAGGAATTGGACCTAGGACTTGGAGGTGGGATAGATGGCTGAGTACGTGGACAGGTACGACATCGGCTCCCAGGAGTCCAATGCGAGGCGGATGAGTGACACGGGGATAATCAAGAGAATCGTCATGGACTATGTAATGAGACACAAGGGACTCTTCGTCCTTGACCTCGTCCTAGTCTTCTTCAAAATGCTCACCGTGCTAGCCCGTCCTTACCTGTACAAGACCGTGCTCGACTTTTACATAGCGGGGACGCCCACCGATGACGCCGTCTGGCTTGTGGATATCATAAGTTCAATAGCGGTCAGCTTGACCAAGAGTGAGCCCCATCTTGGCGGACTCCTCCTCTCGGCTGCCCTGCTCTACGTTGCCATCGCCGCTTTGGAATGGGTCATTACAACCGCCCAGCTGTATTATATAGAGAAACTTGGGCTGTATGTGATCGCCGATATCAGGGCGGATTTCTTCAGTCATATCAACGACCTCAGCCAGCGCTTCTTCGAGTACGGAAACACGGGGAGGCTGGTTTCAAGGGTCACAAACGATGCCGAGGCGTTGAAGAAGGTCTTGTCAACCGGAGTCGTCGGCCTCGTCGGTGACCTGCTCATGACCTTTTCAATTGTCCTTATGATGATTTTCCTTGACTCCCAGCTCACACTGGTTGCCTTGCTGATCGCCCCACTGCTCGCGGTCACCAGCAGGGTCTTCCAGGGATGGATCAAAGAGGCATGGAGGACAGCCCGCAGGAACGTCGCGTCACTCACCGGTAAGGTCCAAGACTTGATGTACGGCGCAAAGCTAACCAAGTCATTGGTCCAGGAAGAGCGTAGCCTTTTGGAGTTCGACGAGACGAATGAGCTTAACATGCAGACCCAGATCAGGGCCGAGACCGTCTCCGTTGCATACAGCAGCGTGGCCACCGTACTCGGAAGCATCATGACCGCCGCTATTTGGTACCTTGGGGGCATGAAAGTCCTGGGAACAACCCGCACAATCGGACAGCTGGTCGCCTTCAGCAACTATTCCGAGAGCTTCTTCACGCCCATCCAGAACCTCGCAATGCTCTACGGGGAGATACAGAGCGGTCTCGCCGGGGCTGAGAGGATTTTCGTCATATTGGACGAGGACCCGGAAGTACAGGAGAGTGAGGAGCCGGTTCACTTCGACGACATGAGGGGAGAGATCGAGTTCAAGGATGTCAACTTCAGCTACCTCCCAGACCAGCCAGTCCTGACGGACATCAACCTGAGGATCAAGCCGGGGGAGAAGATCGCGATATTCGGTCCAACCGGATCGGGCAAGTCAACCATCATCAACCTGCTTGGCAGGTTCTATGACCCGGTGGAGGGACAGGTGCTTGTTGACGAACACGACCTGCGCGACCTATCCTTCTCGTCGCTGAGGAGTGCGGTCTCCATCGTGCTTCAGGAACCCTACCTGTTCAACGGCACCGTCGAGTACAACCTAAAATTCGGCAACCCTGATGTCCCGGCCGCTGAGATGGCCCGAGTCGCCGAGTATGTGGGAATCCACGAAGCGATAACGGAGCTTGAAGACGGGTATACCACGCTCCTCCATGAACGCGGAACCAACCTAAGCTACGGCCAGAGGCAGCTAATATGCCTCGCCCGCGCCATCATAGCAGACCCCCGTATACTGGTGTTCGACGAGGCGACAAGCAGCGTTGACCCCTACACCGAGGCGAGGATACAGGAGACCCTCCGCCAGGAGATGATGAACAGGACTGTCATACTGGTCACTCATAGGGTCTCCACGGTGCGGGACATGGATAGGATCATACTCCTTGAAGAAGGAGTGATCGCAGACGAGGGGACCCACGACCAGCTATTACAGCGCAGCAGCCTGTATAGGGAGCTCTGCGAGATGCAACTTGTTGAGGTTATCAGCTGATTAGGGTGAAATGTTCACCCTAATTCATGCGCACGGGGTCATACTAGGGATTCGACCAGTTCGAGTATGCGTTCGTTGTCCTCTAGCCCTGTTATGAACCTCTCAGGTATTCCGCTGAGGCCGTTCATGGCCCCTGAGAGAGCACCCGTTAGCGCTGCCCTCGCCATGTTGTTGCCACCGCCGTTTATCGCCGACAATACGGCCATCTCGAAATCACTTTCGTACCTTGATGCTAGGTAGTACGCCGCTGGGAGAAGGTGCGTGATCCTGCAATCAGGCGTGTACAGGCGGCTTACCAAGTGCGCGGGCTCTATCTGTATCCTCGGATCGTGTGCCGAGTCATAGATTACGCTGGGCCTGTCTAATGCGTCGGTGAAACTGACCTCGTGGTCCCTGAGACTCAATGCTGCGTCTGTTCCTGTCCAGTTTGAGGCGGCCTTGAAGCGAATATTGAACTCGCTCCTGTGGTCGTGGTAGTATTTCGCGATTTCCTTCATCTCTATCCCGTTAATCAGCATCCAGATATGCATTCCAAAAGCCGTTGACTGGCCTACAACAACGGGATCACAGTGAGTCAACGCCACGTTTCCTATCATTGTATTGAGTGCTGCGTCCTGGTCATCAGCGTGTAACGCCGCGATGATTGGAGCTCTCATGGCTGCCTCGGCTGTGTCCTTGTAACTTCCCGCGTACGGCCACTCCACGCCTTCTTTTTTGGCGTTCCAGACATCGATCATGGCCTCATCCGTGTACCTACCCCCGGCTGAAGTGCCGTCAAGCGTCTCAAGCAAACCGTCGAATCTCTTCGTGAAATCAGACTCGATATATTTACCGTTCACAGCTACCGATTCCAGGAGCAGGAGGTATACTTGCCCCGTCTGTGAGACATCCCCTAGCTTCAGGTCTTTCCTTGACGCCCATACAGCCGGGAATCTTGGGTTGGGTATCACTGCCATGTAGTCATCGATCCAGGCGCCGAACTTTTCTACAAGTTCCTGGGGGTTGTATATCCAGTGTGGTCCGAGGCCAAGGGCGTCACCAATAATGGCACCCATCAAGGTTCCTTTGATCCTGTCCTGTTTGCTGATTGAGTTCATGAAGACAAGTTAGTTGAAACGTATAAAGAACTGTGGATGCACGGTCGTTTGAATCGATTACTAATAATCTCGTGACTCGTTTTATTCCCCTCGTCATCTTTTTATCAACGGTGAGAGTAAAATCTTCTAACAGAAGGCGTGTTACACATGAACCAGAAAAAGGTTATTGATATCGTTACCAAACAGAACAGGTGGAGGCGGGAGGAGTGTCTGAACCTTATCGCCAGCGAGAGCCTGATGTCCCCACTCGCAGAGAGCCTGTACTCCTCTGACTTCGAGGGCAGGTACAACGAGCACATCGGCCCAGATTGCCACTACGAGGGCACCGAGCTTTCGTACGAGATTGAGGAGGGCTGCAACCAGCTATTCAGGGAACACTTCAAAACCCCGTACGTCGATGTCCGGCCAATATCCGGAGCCGTCGCCAACATCATAGTCTACAACGCCCTGACCAGGCCGGGGGACATCCTGGTGAGCCTCGGCATACCAAACGGAGCCCATATCAGTCACACTAGGTGGGGCCCAGCTGGGATAAGGGGCCTGAAAAACGTTGATATGTCCTTCGACGCCGAGATCATGAACATCAACGTCGAGCGGACCGTAGACATCATCAAGGCATCAAACCCCAAGCTGGTCATGTTCGGGGCATCAATGTTCCTATTCCCTGAGCCCATCAAAGAGATCAGAGAGCAGATAGGCCCAGACATCAAGTTCGTGTACGACGCAGCCCACGTCATGGGCCTCGTCTATGGCGGCATCTTCCAGGACCCGTTCGGCGAGGGTGTTGATATCATCACGTCAAGCACCCACAAAACCTTCCAGGGCCCCCAGGGAGGCATCATAATCGGAAGCCCGAGTCTGTCCAAGAAGGACTGGAAAAAGGTAGATCAAGCGGTTTTCCCGGGCACACTGAGCAGCACCCACATACACAGGTTTCCCAGCCTCGCCATAACCGCTCTTGAGATGAACGAGTACGGCGAGGACCACGCCCGCCAGATCGTCAAAAACGCCAAGGCGTTCGGCAAGGCCCTGTACAGCCGAGGGTTCAAGGCGCTCTGCCCAAGCCTGGGATTCACCGAGAGCCACCAGGTCATCGTTGACGTCAAGGAGCACGGCGGAGGCCAAAAGGTAGCTCGCCTCATGGCCCAGTGCAATATAATATGCAACAAGATGGCCCTGCCCAACGATACCAGTGACGACGCAACCCACAACCCATCCGGCATCAGGCTAGGGGTCCAGGAGCTCACCCGCTGGGGCATGAAGGAGAAGGAGATGGACGAGGTGGCGGAGCTGTACAAGCGTGCCATCATAGACGGGGAGCTCATCGAGAAGGTTAAGGCTGAAGCCACGGCCTTCAAGGCGCGGTATCCTGACATCCACTACTGCTACCCCCACCCCTAGCTCTTTTTTCATACCACCTCCCACCGGGTGGCACCATAATAATATTATTTCCAATATAGTAGGGTACTACAATGGTAGTAAAAGTGCATGATACCACTTATTTCCTGTAGAATTGCGGGGGTTTTGGTTCGAACCCACGGAGGACTGTTGACATCAACCGCAACTATCCCGACGTGCGCGCACTTTGGTTAATTGACTCTAACTTGATCATGCTTCGCTGACAGCCTCAATTCTTTGAGCATTTTTCGTTAGCATCTCTAGAAACTTCACTACTTCCGGATGAAGGTCCCCACCATTCGCACGCGGATAAGGCGAAAGCGCAGAACGAGTAACGAATTAGACGTCACTTTCTTTCCGTAGAACGTGGTATTCTTACACATGCATTTATTTTAACCTCTTCAATGAAACTAATCCAAAAATAGCAATGAAGAAAGTATATTGGTTTTTTAGATATCCAACTCTATCTAAGGACAATGTATGATATCTTTATCATCAATGTCGACCAAAGGGAAATCGGAAATGGAAATTAAAATAACAAATAAAAAATATATTATAAAATAATTATTTCCGTTTCTGTAAGATTTTCTTGTCCTCTTAATCGCTGATATGCTCGAAACCATTTTCGAGGAGACTTGTGAATTCAGCCACATTTGAGACAATTCGTACGGTGTACGAGTCTTCTTCGTCAAGGTTCTCCAAGTGTGTGTAGATCAATGTGTTATTGATTTCTTTGTGCCCTACAAGTTTCCTAACGTGAAGAATGGTCGTTGTTTTCGTTTCTGAAAAAAAGTACGATGAATTGTATTGTAGCTCAAAAGCCAGATAGGAGTAGAACTGACTGAACCATTTGCTTGTCTCGTTATCATGACCACAAGTTTGTTACTGATCTTAGTCTGTCTCGGATTTGACCACTTCAAAGGCTTGTTAAGATTGATTATGCCTCGTTCAAAATCGATATCAACAACTCTCAGCAATTGTACTTCTCCTTGCCTAAACGCAGTTTCCTTAATATCCTGACTTTTGTTTCAATTGTTGATTCCTTGTTTCCTTTTTCACGTAGAAACTCTCTGTATTCAGCTTCATCCTCAATTATCGTAGGAGTGGCTGTAGGTGCGGGAGGAGGGACTTGAACCCACGAAGACCTTAGTCACGAGATGTCCTACCCTTGGTCAGGATCTTAAGTCTCGCCCCTTTGACCAACCTCGGGTACTCCCGCACGCAAAGATACAAGGCGTAACCCGATTAAAAACTTGATGATGGAATGAATAAGTTAAAGAAATGATGAGGAACCCTAGTGGATTCTTCTGTTGCGCTGCAGGGGCTTCCTGTTGTTGGACAGCTTCCTGATCCTCGCGGTGGCTCCGTAGCCACAGGCCGCGCAAGCCTTGTTCCTTAGGTGGTAGGCCCTGCGTCCACATCGCCTGCACCTGATATGAATGCGTTTACCGTGATGAATTGCATGCTTAGTTGGCATTGTTTGTTCACTTCTACTCTGGCGGCGGACTCACCATTATTACGTTATCGCCACGAAGCACGATATCACCGATCTCAGCCACGTTGAGTGGGTCGGATACATCCTCCGCAGCCTTCATGTATAGATTCACGTGCTGGTCAAAACCCTCAAGGGTACCCCTGAGCGTCTTGCCGCCTCTTAGCTTTATGAGCACGGTTTTTCCGACGCTCCTGTCTAAGACTCTTTCAATCATGTCCGCCATTATCTTGCACTTTCCTGTTATTGGGCTCTAATCGAATAACAGGGTTCCCCTATAAAAGTATGGTTTTTTTACCATGTTTCCATCAGTAATATTCTTAAGCTATGAGAGTAAAAGAAAGAGTATTCCAGCTTTTCTGCCCCAAAGGGTACTGATAATGGCTTGAAAAAGGGTAACATTTTTTAGTAAGAAGATAGCCTAGGGTATAGCCTCTGCAAGGTTAGTATGGATTCTATAAGGTGAATATTGGTTAAATGAGTGGAATAGATTTCGCGTTTAATCCCCTTTGCCCTCTGACCTTTTGCAGTATAGATATTATTCAAAATAGGATGAATTAGATGCTTCTCTCAGACAACGACCACTGGGACCTGATGAAGTCCTTCTTCAAGGAGGAGGGCCTCGTCAAGCAGCACCTGGATAGCTACAATGACTTCACCAGGAACACGCTGCAACACATCATCGACGAGATTGGCGGTATCTCAATTGAGGTTCCCAATCACATATACAAGATTAAGTTCGGATCAATCGAGATAGGCGACCCACGTGTTGTCGAGGTAGACGGAACAGTCCGTGAGGTCTACCCCAGAGAGGCCCGTATCAGGAACCTCACTTACTCGGCTCCCCTCTATTTGGAGATCGAGCTGGACGACGAGGGACGCGAGTCATACGAGCGCGTCAACATAGGCGACATTCCCATCATGGTGAAGAGCAGCCTATGCCTCCTCAGCCGCCACACCGAGGACGAGCTAGTCAGGATAGGTGAAGACCCCAAGGAAGTCGGGGGTTACTTCATTGTCAACGGTAGCGAGCGGGTTATCGTCAGCCTAGAAGACCTGGCCCCCAACAGGGTGCTGGTCGAGACCGATAACCGCGGATCTAAGCCCGTGTACAAGGGCAAGGTCTTCAGCACCACCGTCGGGTTCAGGGCAAGGATCGAGATGGCACGCAAGGCAAAGGGTATGATGGGCGTAACCATTCCCGGCGTCCCCGTGCCAGTGCCACTGGTCGTTCTAATGAGGGCACTTGGCGTCGAGACCGACAGGGAGGTAGCCACGATGGTGAGCCTGGACCCCGAGATACTCAACGAGCTGGAGGACAGCTTCAAGGAGGCGGGCAACATTCCATCCATCGAGGATGCCATACTTTTCATCGGTAACAGGGTGGCCTTCGGACAGGTCAAGGAGTTCAGGATCAAGAGGGCACAGACCATCCTAGACAGGAACCTACTGCCACACATCGGTAGGGAGCCGGAGGACCGGTTCGACAAGGCAGTATTCCTTGGCGAGATGGCCAGTAGGATCATCGAGCTCAAGCTGGGCCAGCGCTCAGAGGACGACAAGGATCACCTCAAGAACAAGAGGATCAAGTTAGCCGGACCGCTTCTTGCAGAGCTTTTCAGGTCCGCTTTCTGGAGCCTATACAGAGACATGAGGTACCAGTTCCGCAGGATGAGCACAAGGCGCAAGGGCGTGCTCATAAGCGCGGCCATCAGGCCGGGGATCATCACAAGCAGGATCCAGCATGCGCTCGCGACTGGAAACTGGAGGAGAGGCAGGGTCGGAATGACACAACTCCTCGACAGAACCAACACACTTTCAACACTTTCACACCTCAGGAGGCTCCAGAGCCCACTGAGCAGGTCACAGCCAAACTTCCTGGCCAGGGACCTCCACAGCACCCACTGGGGCAGGCTTTGCCCCAACGAGACGCCTGAGGGCGCCAACTGTGGTCTCGTAAAGAATCTGGCCCTCATGGCAAGCGTCAGTGTAGGCACGGACGCCGAGAAGGTCAAGAGAACCCTAGAGTTCATGGGAGTCATACGCAGCAAGGACGTTGATGAGCAGCTCAGGCACACGGGCACAAAGATATTTGTCGAGGGATACTTACTTGGGTACACAACGACCCCGGATATCCTGGTGAACACTTTCCGTGAGATGCGCCGCAAGGGCGAAATCAGTGGCGAGGCGAATATCGTATTCTACAAGAATTATAATGAGATCTACGTCAACGCGGACGAGGGAAGGATCAGGCGGCCACTGGTGGTCGTCGAGGACGGTAAGAGCCTCCTCAAGCAGCGTTACATCAGGAACATCCGCCAGGAGAGGTGGAGCTGGAGCGACCTGGTGCGCGAAGGAATAATCGAGTACATGGACAGCGACGAGGAGGAGAACGCGTTCATCTCCATCAACACCCAGGGGCTGACGTCCGAGCACACCCACATGGAACTGTGCCCGTACACTATTCTCGGAGTAGGCGCATCCATCATTCCCTACGCAGAGCACAACCAGTCACCACGAAATACCTACCAGGCCGCCATGGCCAAGCAGGCCCCAGGCGTCTACGCCCTCAACTACAGGGACAGGACAGACACCCGTGGACATCTGTTACACTACCCGCAGAAGCCACTCGTGGCCACAAAGCCAATGCAGGTTATCGGCTACGACGAGCGACCGGCAGGACAGAACTATGTCATCGCCATCCTCAGCAGCATCGGCTACAACATGGAGGACGCCATAATCTTCAACCATGGCGCAGTCCAGCGTGGACTGGGTCACAGCAGCTTCTTCAGGATTTACAAGTCGATATGCAAGCAGTACCTGGGAGGCAGCAAGGACAGGCTAACTGTCCCAGAGGCAGGCATCCGTGGGTACCACGGTGCAGATGCATACAGGATGCTAGAGTCCGACGGGCTCATTTCCACTGAAGGAGCGGTAACCGGAGGAGACATCCTCATCGGAAAGACCAGCCCACCTAGATTCATGGAAGATTACCGTGGACTGGAAGTCAGGGGCCCACAGCTGCGTGACACAAGCGTCAGCGTCAGGCCCACAGAAGTAGGCATGGTCGACAGCGTATTCATCACAAAGGACATCGAGGGAAGCCAACTGGTCAAGGTAAAGGTCAGGAGCCACAGGGTTCCTGAGCTCGGAGACAAGTTCGTTTCAAGGCACGGCCAGAAAGGCGTAATCGGCATGTTAGTCCCACAGGAGGACATGCCCTTCAGCGCAAGCGGTGTCACCCCGGACATCATCATGAACCCCCACGCATATCCAAGCAGGATGACTGTGGGGCAGTTCATCGAGGCCATCGGTGGAAAGGCCGCGGCCATAAGGGGAGAGATCGTGGACGGCACGCCTTTCTCAAACGAGGAGCCAAAGACACTACAGGAGCACCTCCTGAGCTTTGGGCTACAGCCAGGTGGACGAGAGATCCTCTACGACGGTCAGTCAGGAAAAAAGTTCGAGGCCGAGGTATTCCTCGGAGTCGCCTTCTACCAGAAGCTACACCACATGGTCGTGGATAAGATTCATGCAAGGGCCCGAGGCCAGGTCCAGATGCTCACGAGGCAGCCCACAGAGGGTCGTGCACGTGGCGGAGGGCTCAGGTTCGGGGAGATGGAGAGGGACTGCCTCGTCGGTCACGGCGCGGCCATGCTCCTCAAGGACAGGCTCCTGGAGGAGTCAGACTCCTACACCATCTACGTCTGCGAGAGATGTGGTCGTCAGGGATTCTACGATGTCAGGCAGAGAAAGTATACATGTTCCACATGTGAGGGCAAGAGCGACATCGAGCCCGTGACCATATCCTATGCATTCAAGCTTCTGCTACAGGAGATGCAGAGTCTATGCCTATCGCCAAGCCTGGTCTTGGCAAAGGAGGTCGAGTAAAATGAGCAAGGTAATCGACGCAATAAAGTTCGGGCTACTGCCACCAGACGACATCAGGCGGCTGAGCGTAGTAGAGGCCGATACAAGCGACACCTACGACGAAGACGGCGCGCCAATCGCCGGCGGCCTCATGGATCAGAGGTTAGGGACGCTTGAACCACGGCAGAGGTGCCGCACCTGCGGTAACATCGCCATCAACTGTCCAGGCCACTTCGGCCATATCGAGCTATCGGTACCCGTAATCCACGTCGAGTTCGCAAAGCCTATCTACAAGGTCCTGAACGCCACATGCAGGGGATGCGGAAGCATACTGCTTGCCGAGGAGCTCAAGGAGAAGCTCAGCGAAAGACGTAAACTGGACCTCGAGATGTTCGGAAAGGTAGGCGACGAGACCTACAAGGAGATTATCAAGCAGGCCAAGAAGTACAAGAAGCACAAAGAGTGCCCATACTGTGGCATGGTCCAGACGGTGGTCAAGTTCAACAAGCCCACCACGTTCAACGAGATAGAGAAAGAGGAGTTCTTCGATATTGAGGGCGCGGTCGAGGAGGACGTAACCCGCCGCCTCACCCCAAACATGATCAGGGAATGGTTCGAGCGAATCCCAGATGACGACCTTGAAATGCTTAACTATAACCCAGTAGTCGCCAGGCCAGAGTGGATGGTCCTGCAGGTCATGCCGGTCCCACCGGTAGACGTCAGGCCATCAATCATCCTGGAGTCAGGCATCAGGGCAGAGGACGATCTCACCCACAAGCTCGTAGACATTATCAGGATCAACCAGAGGCTCAGGGAGAACATCGACGCGGGAGCGCCGACCCTCATCATCGAGGACCTCTCCGAGCTTCTGCAATACCACGTCACAACATACTTCAACAACGAGGTAAGCGGCATCCCACCGGCCAGACACCGGTCTGGCAGGACCCTAAAGTCCCTCTCGCAGAGGCTCAAGGGCAAGGAAGGCCGTTTCAGGGGAAACCTGAGCGGGAAGCGTGTAGATTACTCGGCGCGTACTGTCATCAGCCCTGACCCCAACCTTGACATCAACCAGGTGGGAGTCCCTTACCATATCGCCTCCAAGCTATCTGTACCCGACATGGTCACAGAGAGGAACCTTGAGACTGTCAAGAAGCTGGTACTCAACGGGCCAAACAATCACCCAGGCGCGCTCTACGTTATCAGACCTGACCAGAAGAGGATCAGACTGGAGTTCGTTCAGGACAGGACCTTCATCGCGGAGAGCCTTGAGCCGGGTTTCATTATCGAGAGACACCTCATGGACGGAGACGTTGCCCTTTTCAACAGGCAGCCCAGCCTCCACAGGATGAGCATCATGGCCCACAAAGTCAAGGTGCTGCCGTACAAAACTTTCAGGATGCACCTCACAGTGTGTCCCCCCTACAACGCAGACTTTGACGGAGACGAGATGAACCTCCACATACCCCAGAGCAAGGAGGCTCAGACTGAGGCCAGGATGCTCATGCAGGTACAGGATCAGATCCTGAGCCCAAGGTATGGCGCGCCCATCATCGGAGCGGGCAAGGACTACATCAGCGGAGCGTACCTCCTAACAAGGAAGGCTACGGTGCTCACGGCCGACGAGCTTGGCAAGATCATTAGCTATGTGGGTTACACGGGAAAGATACCCGAACCCGCGATCACTGAACCTGAGCCATTATGGACAGGCAAACAGGCTTTCAGCATGTTCTTGCCCAAGGATTTTAGCTTCGTCACAAAGGCTAACATCTGTTTACACTGCACTGAGTGCAAGTACGAGGCATGTGAGAACGATGCATACGTATTGGTCCAGAACGGTAACCTGGTAACAGGCATCATCGATAGGAACAGTATTGGTGCAGAGAGGCCGGATACAATCTTCCACAGGGTCATCAAGGACTACGGGACTGACGTGGGCCACGATTTCCTCAACGGAATCAGCAGGCTCATCAACGGGTTCCTGACAATCAACGGCTTCACCTACAGCTTTGACGAGCTCACCCTCCAGGAGAGGGAGCTCAAGAGCATCAGTAAGGTGATGCGGACCATGGAGAAGAGCGTCGCGAAGCTCACGGCCGAGCTTGAAAACGACGTTCTTGAGAGGCTACCAGGCCAGACTATGCGGGAGAGCTTTGAGATCAAGGTCATGAACGAGCTCGCCAAGGCCAGAGACGGCGCGGGTAACATCGTGCAGACCGGACTCCCATTGGAGAACGGTGGAATCGTCATGACGAGGAGCGGTGCAAGGGGCAGCAGCCTAAACATCGGCCAGATGATGGGCAGCGTAGGACAGCAATCAATCAGGGGCAAGAGGATCATGAGAGGATACGAGGGCCGGACCCTACCCCACTTCCTAGAGGACGATCCAATGCCAGTTGCAAGGGGGTTCGTCTACAACTGTTACCGTGACGGGCTTACGCCACTTGAGTTCTTCTTCCACGCCATGGGAGGCAGGGAGGGCCTTGTAGACACCGCGGTGCGTACGCAGCAGAGCGGGTACATGCAGAGGAGGCTCATCAATGCCCTGGAGCACCTGAGGGTCGAATACGACGGAACCGTCAGGAACAGTGTCGGGGATATCGTCCAGTTCACCTACGGTGAGGACGGCGTGGACCCATCGAAGTCTGACCACGGCGTAGCCGTGAACGTCAATCTGCTAACTGAAAGAACGAAGATCAACATGAAGAAAGGCAGGAAGGCGACTGAAAAGTACATCAACGCCAAGGTTGACGGCATCGAGCTACAGATCCCAGACCTGCTCAGGGACGAGTTGAGGAAGCGCATGACCGAATCCGACCTTACAAAGGAAGGGGTCGATGAGGTTGTCGCAGCGGTCCTCAGGAACTACGACTATAGCCTGGTTGAGCCAGGTGAAGCCGTGGGAATCCTGGCGGCACAGAGTATCGGTGAGCCCGGTACGCAGATGACGCTAAGGACCTTCCACTATGCAGGAGTCGCGGAGCTGAACGTAACACTGGGCCTTCCAAGGCTCATCGAGATCGTCGATGCCCGCAAGAGCCCATCCACACCAGTCATGAACATATACCTTGACTCAAAGCACAGAAAGACCGAAAAGAGGGCGCGTGAGGTTGCAAAGTTGCTGACCTACACCATTATCGATGACATCATCGACACAGTCAACGTGGACCTCAGGACCGAGGGCGTAAGATTCACCCTTGACCCCGAGAGGATGGAGACGCTGAGCGTAACCCTTGGTGAGGTTGAGGCGATTATACCTTACGAGTACTCCAAGGAAGGTAACGAGTACTTTGTGCTCTTCGAGGCGGACAAGAAGAAAACCCCCGAATCCATCATCAAATCGTTTACCACTGCAAGGATCAGGGGCATACCCGAGATTAAGCGAGTCCTCACCACCATCGAAAACGGTGAGTGGATCATCAGGACAGATGGGAGCAACTTGGAGGGCGTGCAAAGGATACCCGGTATCGACCCGGCCAAGACAACGACCAACAACATACACGAGATCGCCAACATCTTCGGTATCGAGGCGGCTCGAAACGCCCTAATCAAGGAGGCCCACGCGGTCCTTTCTGAGCAGGGACTGGACGTTGACATCAGGCACGTTATGCTGGTCTCGGACATCATGACCAAGACAGGCACCGTGCAGCAGATTGGCAGGCACGGTATCAGCGGAGACAAGTCAAGCGTACTGGCAAGGGCGGCTTTCGAGCTGACCATCCAGCACCTTGTTGACGCCGCAATATCGGGAGAAATCGATCCACTTAAAGGGGTCATAGAAAACATAATCGTCGGACAGTCAATGCCACTGGGAACAGGAAGCGTTGAACTGTTTATGACACAGAGAGGAAAAAGCGATGAGTAGCATAGATCCACAGCTGAGACTCGCTCTGTCCACCGGCAAGATCCAATTGGGTTCCAAGCAGGCGGTTAGAGACATGAGAAGAGGAAGGGCGAAGATGGCCATAATAAGCGTCAACTGCCCCAAAAAATACAAAGATGCCATTCTTGAGCATGGCAAACTAGGAAATATACCCGTCTGGAACCACGACAAGGACAGCGTTGACCTTGGTATGCTATGTGGGAAACCGTACCCCGTATCAGCCATGGTTATCAATGATCCTGGCGACTCCAAGATTCTTGACTTCGGGATAAAAGAGGAGGAGGAATAAGATGTTAAACGGCATCAAGATAACACAGGACGAGATGAAGTTCATCCAACTCCTTCAGAACATGACAGGGGCCACGATAGTGGATTGCATTATCGATGAGGAGACCATCATCTTTACCGTCAAGAAGGGAGAGGTGGGGCTGGCCGTCGGTAAGGGCGGCGAGAAGATCAGGCGTTTCCGCACCATGACGAACAAGCAGGTCGAGATCTACGAGTACATGAATGAGGCTGAAAAATTCATCAAGAACGCGTTAAAACCCGCGAAGATCAAGGACATCCGCCTAGTTGACAGGATGGAGGGAAAGAAGATCGCCATGGTCACGGTGGAGCCCAAGGATAAGGGCATCGCCATCGGCAAGAACGGCGACAACATCAAGAAGATCCGTTTCCTATCCAAGCGGTACTTCCAGCTCGATACGGTAGTCATAAACTAGGCCCAAAGAGGGCTTTTTTATTTTTCTTGGTAGCGGATGCTGTCTAAGATTAAATAAATGTACCAGTCTATAGTGATGAAGAATAGCTCTAAACAATCTGACGCGAGTATTTTCGGGTATGCGATGTGTGGTCAATCAATAGTTGAGAACAGTCTCTCATGGGTATTGACGGCCTGATCCCTCTCTTTGAATCCTTCAAGAATCATTATCCCCGTCTTCAGAATACTTCCCTTGACTCCATCCGATCCCTCAAATGTGCTGCCAAGCTCCCCTTTCACCAATATCTTGAACTCCATCGATTCTAACATGGAATTCACATCTGATAGAGTCAGGTCCATACGCTGATCAGGGTTGAATATGAACACCCTGCGCCCTTCCCTGCCGCAGACCTCGGTTACTGGATCATAAGCTATAGGTTCAGGCGTCTTGTCCGTCTCTCCGCACACGGGGCAGTTCTCTGCCTTCCTAAGGTCGATTGTTTCAAAGCTGTAGTCCTCAAGGTCGAGGAACATGAGTTTGTTGGCAAGGTTTGGCTCCTGCCCGATGATTATGCTCACCGTTTCAGTGACGACTAGGCTGCCCACGATTCCCAGGATGGCGGGGTGAACGCCAACAGTTGCACATGTGGGCATCTCAGCATCATCCACTCCCCCCTGGAAGCACTCAAGGCACGCCGTCTTCCCCGGCAGGATCGTTGATACACCTCCGTTGTAAGCTAGGGCGGCACCATGTATGAACGGTATTCCAAGTTTCTGGCACGCCCTGTTTAGGGAGTACCGGGGGGCCATCATGTCAAGCGAACCTATGACCACATCCGATCCCCTGATGAGCTCCTCAGCGTTGTGGGGGGTCACCATCATAGGTAATAGATCGATTTCGATGAACGGGTTTAGCCCCCTCAATCGTTGAGCCGCGGCCTCCACCTTGGGTAAGCCAACCTGTGCTACACCGTAGAGGTGCTGCCTCTGGAGGTTAGACATCTCAACGATATCGTTGTCAATTAAGCGAAGGGTCCCAATCCCCATCGAGGCGAGTTGTATCACCACAGGGCTTCCAAGCCCCCCGACACCGACGATGCAGACCGTGGCTCCTTTGAGCTTGCGCTGGGCATCAAAGCCCATGTTCTTCAGCATGATCTGTCTGCTGTAGTAGTCAACCTCGCTATCTGAGAAATCCTTTATTGAAAACCGGGCCATGAGCTCAACCTGTTACTATCCACCACTCACGGCAGGTATTAGGTTTAGCTCTGTTCCCGGTTCCAGTGCGGCGTCAAGGCTCCCGAGGAACCTGTAATCCCGTCCATCAACACAGATATTGATGAACATCCGCGGATTACCATTGTCATCGAAAAGCCTTGATCCGAAATCCTCGCCGTGCCTATTGGTGAGGGCGGTCAATGACTGTGACAGCGTGTCCGCCTCAATAATTGTGGCCTTCTCAATCACATTAGCCAGACCCCCGGTCAAGAAGCCGTTGATCTCTACCATTTGCTCTTCTCCTGTTGCTCCTTGAACGAGCCCAGGGTGGGCTTGATGACGGGCGGCGAGACCAGCACGTTCTGAATGGTATCCGTTGCCTTGAAGCCGTTCCCAGTTACAGCGCAGACCACCTTCTCGTCAGGTTTGAAGTGGCCGTTCTCGGCCAGTTTTTTCAGCACCGCTACCGTTACCCCTCCAGCGGGCTCGGTGAACACGCCCTCAGTCTCCGCTACGAGCTTAATGGCGTCAAGTATCTCGTGGTTTGAGACATCCTCTGCTGCCCCGCCGGTCTCCCTCAGGTGCTGTAGGACATAGTATCCGTCACCAGGGTCGCCTATAGCCAGACTCTTTGCCACCGTATCAGGGTACTCGATTGGCAGGACGTCATCCCACCCCGCTTTGAAAGCGTCAACGATGGGCGCGCTGCCCTCACCCTGTGCCCCATAGAGGCGCGTGGGCTTGTCCTCGATCAAACCAACCCTCTTGAACTGGTCTAACCCGCGTTTGATGGCGCAGAATAGGGCTCCGCTGCCGAGTGGGATCACGATTGCGTCCGGTGCCTCCCATCCCAGCTGCTCACAAATCTCGAATACCAGGGTCTTTGATCCTTCTACGTAATAGCTTCTCAGGTTGATGTTCGCGAACGCCCAGCCATACTCCTGTGCCACCTGTGCGGCGAGCCGGTTTGCCTGGTCATAAGTCCCGTCAACCGCGATTATTCTGGCCCCATAAACCGATGCCTGGAGCACCTTGTTGAGCTCAGTGTTCGATGGGATGAAAATGTAGCATGGTAGCCCGGCCTTTGCGGCATGCGCCGCGACGCTGGCTGCAAGGTTTCCCGTTGATGGGCAGCCAACCGCGACGGCACCGAACTCCACTGCCTTCGATATGGCCACTGATGCTGGCCTGTCCTTGAAGGAGTTGGTGGGGTTTACGGTGTCGTCCTTGATGTATAGGTTATTCAGGCCTAGGTGCTTTCCAAGGTTCTCCGCCTTGTGCAGGGTCGATAGCCCTGTACCCAAGTCAACTGCGGCCTCAAAATCGTTCAATGGAAGCAACTCCTTGTACCGCCAGATTGATTTTGGCCGCCGTGAGATATCGTCTCTTGTTATGTGTATGTTATCAAAGTTGTATTCGACTTCAAGTGGGGCGAAACATTTCTCACATGAGAATATCAGTTTTTGAGGGTACACGGCACCGCATTCGCGACAAACGAGCCCCTTGATGTGATTGTTGAGTATGATTCCTCCTAGTGTACGCAATACGCCTGTATTCTTATATTAATGGATTTCGGCTAATCATATTCGGACAGGAATATATGGCCTTGGGGACCGGCTGGACCCTCTGAACCTGGAACTAGAAGCCCGTAGGCAAGTCTTGCGACCGCTAAGACGATGACTATTAATGCGATATTCTTTGAATCTATTCCACTCAATTGTATTCCTCAGTTTCTTCATCACCCCTACAATGAAGCTTTGAAGATGCTGAGATATCCATTTCTTTGAATAAAGCCGAATATCGTGTTTTCCCTACAGTACGAAATGATCCTTAGTGGTATGTATCTACTGAATTCTAGGGTCGGTCCTTGACTCGATAATCTTTTCTGCAATCTGTGTACTGTTCACTTGATTCATATGGATGCCATTTGGCCTGATGGAAAGAGGTGCGCGGCCTCGTTTACGTTCGATTTGGATGCGGAGTACGTTTTCTTGGGGACAAACCCCAGTGTTGCGAACATGCCGCGTGTGTTGACCCAGGGGAACTACGTCTGGAGGTCCGGTATAGTTAATCGGATTCTTGACATGCTTGACGAGTACAGCATCACGTCCACCTGGTACGTTGTGGCGATGAACGCCGTGAACCACCCCGAGGAGGTGAAGGAGATCATCGACAGGGGACATGATATCGCCACCCATGGTTGGATACACGAGGACATCAGCAAGCTTGACAGGGATGAGGAGAAGGAGAGGCGGGAAAGGTGCGTCGGGGCCATCAAGGACGCAACGGGCTATACTCCCGTTGGTAACAGAATTGCCGGCGGTGAGCCGAGTCCCAACACCTTTGACATCCTCAAGGAGATGGGCTTCCTGTACGACAGCAGCCTCAGGGGCAGCGACTTACCATACAGGCTTGAGAACAACCTTATCGAGGTTCCTAGCTACTACGAGATGGATGACTTCCACCTTTTCGCTGACTACCCATTCGGTAACTACAAGGCCAGGATGCTGAGCCCCGAAACCGGGTACCAGATATGGACCAACGCATTCAACGGCTACTACCGATACGGGCTGTGCTGGACCACAATGTTCCACCCCCAGATCATAGGCAAGCCGGGGAATATGATGCTCCTTGAGCGGATCATCAGGTACGTTAAGATGAACTCCGATGTGTGGGTGGCCAACGCACGGATGATAGCGGAGCACTGGCGCGACAAATGAGCGGCTTAAAGAAGATCGACGCCGTACTGCACAGGGTCAGCGACTTGGACGAGGCAATCAGATTCTACGTTGATGTACTGGGACTCAAACTGGGGTGGAAAGAAGGGGTCATGGCGGGCATGCTTTTTCCCAGTAACGACTCTGAACTGGTACTTCACACCGATGAGAATATGCCCAACCCGAACGTGAGTTTCCAAGTGGAGAACGTCGAGGCTTTCGTTGAAGAGTACAAGAGAAAAGGGTACAATGTTCTCGTCGAGCCTTTTGATATCAGGTGCGGCAGGTGCGCTGTATTATCCGATCCTTACGGGAACGACATCGAGGTCATGGATCTGGCGAAGTTCGGTGGCGTCCCGAGGTTCGATGCCTGATCCTTTTTCTCGGGGAAAAATTATCTAAAAATATCGATTTGGTGACTATTCACCAGACTGATAAACTTACTCAGCGGGCCTCAGGCAGGCTGGCAGGTTGCCGTTCTTTCTGTGGTTAGCCACGCAATCGCAGCATGTTCCCTTCCTGACGCAGTCTGCGGTGCAGGCGCAGCTCTCTAGATTTCTTGCTTTATTTGGACAGTGTGCTTCCAATGTGAATCCCAAAAAATACCTGATCGGTTAAATAAAAAGGTGAGTTTGGGTGGGGATTCTACTCCCGCACCACTATGGTCTCGCTGAGGTGGTTGAACAGTCTCTGTTCCTTGTCCTGGTACATCAGCAGTCCCACGATCACGTCCAGTGGTAGCAGGAAGGCTTTCCCGATTGCCTGGTATGCGCTTCTACTCATATCGATGGGCTCTCCCTGCAGGTCAGTGACCTTGATCTTCATGATCTTCTTTCCCAGGCTCTGGCCCGTCGTCCCCTCCGTGTATGTCCAGTACAGAAACATCGCGAGGTTCCTGAAACCCACGTCCACGAACGGGATGTGAGGGCCGATGAAGTACCCTGGCCAGAACACCGCTCCGACCACGAATCCCACCAGCACCGAGTCTATGATGTAGGCCAGTAACCGTTCACCGGTGCTGGCAAGCTCAAGCTCGTTAACGTTGATGCCTGCGCCACACCCGGGGCAGTACTCAACGTCTTCCGCTATCTCTTTTCCACATCTTTTACAGTACATTTTCTTTTTCTCCTTAATACCTGGGCCTGATAGCCCCGAAGTAGACAACTGCGACGCCGAAGGCCAGGCTAACCAGGCCACCCAGGAACAGTCCTCTGCCGATGGTTCCCAGTATAGGCACCCTGACGGACAGTCCTGTCTCCATGTCGACTCCCGCTGATCTGTCCTCGTTCATGATTACAAGCCAGTAGTCGCCGACCTCGGGCTCCCATACCATAGTTTGCTCGCCGTTCCCGTGTACCTCCTCAACCCAGATGTCTAGGTCGGCAGGGTCGATGGTCAGTTTGTCGCCTGAATGCCTCCTGTATGTGATATATGGCCTTGAGTTGGGATTCTCCATGTGGAAGTCCGTGATGTAGTCGTACTCCACGTCTCCAAAGTACTCCAGTCCGTCCCTTTCCCTGATTATCCCTATGAATACGGGCTTGTTGTCGTTGCTCTCCGCCTTGATCTTGATCTTAACGAGGTCGCCGATCGTTGGCTCCCAGAGCCAGCCCGGTGGGCCATCAAAGGAGTCGTATTCAAGTCCCTCTATGTCCATCGATTTACCGATCAGCACCTGGGTGCCGGTCTCAAAGTCGATGTTATTGACCCCGATGAACCCACCGCCCTGGTTGAAGATATCGCCAACGCCCATCACGGCGCCGCCTCCAAACAGGATGGGGATTGATATCAGGATCAGGAATCCTCCCAATAGGACGGCAATGACCTGTCCAGCGCCAAAGCCGCCCTTGTTTGCCTTGACGTAGTTTATCCCGCTCTTGCGAGTCTGATCACCGCAGGCTGGGCAGAAGTCGGCATCCTCGTCGATGACGTTTCCGCAGCTCTTGCAGTATTGATTATTTATTGTGTTGTTGTTTTCTTCCATTTTAATGGTTCACAAGCACAATGCTCAGAAAATTGAATTTAAACAGATTTCAGTATTATTACCTAATTGGATCATAAACTATGACGAATTATTACACAATGAAATGGGAGTATAAAGGAGTTTTTTGGGTCATCTGTAGCCCTTTGGCACAGGCACCGTCTTCCAGAGCTTGATGAAATCGGAATAGTACTGCGCTCTCTCATCCATCCTCTTGGTGTACTCCTCTGGATCTGCCGCCCTAGGGTCGTTGGTGCCATAAATGCCGTCTGACGTGAAGTGGTGTGTCGACGGCTCTCTGCTTGCATCCGCTACCTGCTTCGCTATCTCCGACTCCGGGTGGTCCGGGTCCATGTACTCCTTGACCTTGGGGTCCACCTTGAGCATGGGCTCCCAGTCGTCTAGCCTCCACATCTCACATAACTCTGGGAAGAGCTTCAGGGCAGCACTGGTCTCGTTTACTCCGCTGTGGAGGTCGTTGTACTTGACCATCCGCTCCATGATCTTCCTGCCCACTTCCGAGCCTCTCGGTCCCATAGCGTAGTAGCACATCACCTGGAACTTGCGCCGAGCAATCTGCATTGCAAGGTTCAGTACGGGCATATTTCCACCGTGGCCGCTGTAGAAGACGAACCGCTTAACTCCATGCTCAGCCAGTGAGCTAATAGTATCAAGGATGACGCCCAGATATGTTTCCTCACTGAACGTTATCGTGCCTTTGAAGCCCATGTGGTGTGGGCTGTAACCGACCCAGCTGGGCATGACACATACACTGTTGCTTCTTTTCCCAATTTCTTCGATCATTGACATCGTATCAAGACTGTCCGTGCCCAATGGTAGGTGAGGCCCATGCTGTTCAATCGCGCCCAGGCCTAGCACTATCACTGGTTCAGGCTCGTTCTCAAGCCAGTCCTCAAATGCTGGACGTGTGAGCTCATGGAGCCAATACCTGTTGAGTTTACCGTTCTCGCTCAAAATAATCAGAGATGAATTGAGAGGCGGAAGATAACAGGTTATCGCTGTTACTTTGATTTCGAGAGAATATTTTCTCTCTGGAACAACCGCAACCCGAACCTGAATATCACAACATCGATGGCCAGTATGAACAGTGCTAGAATTATCATAGCGTTGCTTCCAAGCATAAGGTATCCTGATCCTTGCCCAAATAATAGACCGATCACCGGGATTACCAGTAACGCACTTAGCTGCTGTGCCTCCCTGAATCCCTTCACTCTTGACGAGACAATTACAGTCGTGCCTATCCCCAGAAGGGATATGGCTGGAGATAACACAAAGATCAACACCAGCCATGGAACAGTTGGCAGAATATACTGACCGAAGGTTTCCACGGTCAGCACATTAACTGTCAGCACATAGAGGATAAACCCAAAGATTGTGACACCCATCCCCGGAATGAAACTCACAAGAATTTTTCCCAGCAATAACTCTGAGTCAGTGATTGGAGTAGCCAATAATGCTTCAAGGGTATTCCTCTCTTTCTCACCGGCAAAGCTATCCGCAGCAATCACGCTGCTACTCATCAATGGAATGACGAGGAAGAATGGTGCAAATAAGTAGACAAGCATCATTAACATCACTTGCTCTGGAGGAGTGTATCCCATCAACTGTGTCTGCATTGCTTCTGGAAGGGCTGCCAACATGTTTTCCACCATGGCATCTTGACCTCCCGGTATGTTTACGTTTTCAGGGTTCATACCGATAGCTGGTAAAAATAACCCGATAACAAGTGGCAGTATAAGCATGGGCAGGATTACCTCCTTGTTTCTAGAAATCTCCTGAAAGTCCTTTCTGAACACCAGCAGTACCTTATCGAGTCTCATTGTTCTTCCTCCATAAGTTCAAGGTATGCTTCCTCAAGCGAAGTCTCAATGGGTTTGACATATCGTACACCGACCCCGTACTCAACGAGTGCTCTGACCAGGCTTGGAGTGTCCTTCTCGCTTCCGAGACTCACTGATAGAAGTTTATCATCCTTATTGGCGGTCAGGTTAACCACTGATGGTAACATTTTCACCATGTCCACTAAGTCCTCGTCCAACTGGGTCAATCCGACCTGAACCTCCTGTCCGCTGCCAAATCGTTTGCGCAGGTCACCTGGAGTAGCCACTGTTATCGGTCGCCCTTTGTTGATAATCAGTACCCTGTCACAGAGCTTCTCTGCGTCCTCTAGCCTGTGGGTGCTGAGGAGTATCGTCTGGTGCTGGTTCTCCGTGAGTTCTTCCATCAAGTCTCTGATATCCTTACTGGACTTTGGGTCCAGCCCAGAAGTGGGCTCATCCATGTATAGTATCTCCGGGCTGTGAATTAGGGCACGGGCTATCGCCAGTTTCTGTCGCATACCCTTGCTGTACTGACCAACGTGGTCATCTCGACGGTCCCAGAGCTGGAAAAGGTCCAGTAACTCATGTATCTTGCCGTCTCTAGTTGACTTATTCGTTACCCCGTACGCCTTCGCGAAGAATTCCATGTTCTCAAGCGCCGTCAACCTACCGTACAGACTGGGGGATTCCGTTAGAACCCCGATTATCTCTCTGACCTTGAGGGCGTCCTCGTGGACATCATATCCACCCACAACTGCTCGACCTGAACTTGGTGATAATAGGGCGGAAAGCATTCTGATGGTTGTGGTCTTGCCGGCACCGTTTGGCCCAAGTAACCCGAATATCTCTCCTTCCTCGACGCTAAAACTGAGATTTTCAACGGCGATGAACCCGTTGAAGGTTCTCACTAGATCACAAGCCTCGATGCTTTTCAAAGCCACTCCTCCTCGAATCTGATGTGGAGAACCGTATAAATAGAGTGATTTTTGAACATATTTTTGTAAAAAAACTAGGTAACAAGCTCGGGGTCACTTAACCCAACAGGAAACCCATTCCTGTAATAGACTCGGGGTGTCAGCGGGCTCATCCAGACCGCTAACTGATAGGGCTCAACTCCTGCGATGTCGCATAGCCCATGGGCGTCGTTCTCACCTGAAAAGCTGACGGCATCCACAACATCGCCAACCCCTGCTTCCGTGCCTGATAGATCAACGAGGAAGTGGTTGATTGAAACCCCTCCGATGATGGGGCATATCTTTTCCTCGACCTTCACGATTCCCTTCTTTGATAGCTGGCGCAGATACCCGTCGCTGTAACCCATGTGCATGGTACCCACCTTCATCCGCTTCTCAGCAATATAGGCCCCTCCATAAGTCAGCGGTGTCCCTGGATCCACCCATTTGACGTGCTCAAGCCTTCCCTTCAAACTCATCGCTTGCCGAAGCTCGATATCTTTCTCACGTGCTTCTGGCACCGGGTACCACCCGAACATCATCACGCCGGGCCTGACGGCGTCCAGATGTGAGTCAGGGTCAAAGAATATCCCGTGGCTGCTCGCGATGCTCAACGTCGGGACAGTTATTCCCTTCTTTTCCAGTTCCGCTTTAACATCCTTGAGCCTCTGTATCTGCAACGGGTCGTTATCGTCCTCAAGCAGCGTCGTGTACAGCGCATCAATTCTGAGGCCAGGAAGTCCCGCTATGTACTCGATGAGTTCAACCGCCTCCTTGTAGACCACACCGGCTCTCCCCAGCCCCGTGTCCACTTTGACCCATATCAACGCATCTTTCCCGGATGATGAAGCAGCTTCGCTGAGCCTCCTCGCCGAGTCCCTGTGGTAGATGACCTGAGTTATCTCAGAGTCAACGACCTCCGCGAACTGCTCATCTGTGTAGAGGGGATCCTGATTGATGACCCCCGCGTCCAAACCGGCCTTCCTGATCTGCCTAGCCTCCCAGAGCTTCGCCACGAGGAATCGCTTCACGTCCTTCTCCATGAGATATGCGACCACATGAACTATCCCGTGTGCGTAGGCGTTCTTCTTGATACAGGGAACGACCTCCGATCCTGTCATCATCCTGACCTGTTCAAGGTTGAAACCTATGGCATCAAGGTTGACCTCGACCCATGAACTGTAACCATCCACCTTGCCCCTGATCCAGTCCGCCCTGTCCATATCGAAAAACATATTCAACGTAGAGTACGTGAACGGGGAACGTAAAAGATTGACTAGAGGAAGATACGGGTTTTCTCACTCGCTGCATGAAAGCCTCCGAGAGTTCAGACCTGACTCCAAATAAAAATTTAAGCGCGCACGACTAGTGTTAAAATAACATAAAAAATACATATCCTGCCCGGGTGAGAAACTTTCAACGAAGCCCTTTTACCTTTGTATGGGCACCCATACTGGATTAGAGGAAAAAACTCCCACGGGTACTCTATTATGTCTGCAGATGAACTGAAACTAGACGCGCTTGAAATACAGGCGACCGAGCTGAGAACGACTAGGAACACCCTATTCGATCAGATAAAAAAGCTCAAGGAAGAGCGTGACAGGCATAACAAGACCTCGAAGGGTAGCAGGGACCAAGCCCAGAAGCACCGCACGGAGCGGGACAGGATCAACAAAAAGATCCAGGAGATCAAGCAGAAATTAGGTCCACTTTTCGACACCCTCAACGAGAAGAACAACGCCCTTGACGAGGCCGACAGGGTCATTAGGGCGGAGTACCGGGGAAAGCCAAGGAAGGAAACAGTTCAGAAAGACCTTGAGCGTATCGAGTGGGAGGTAATGACTACCCCTACATCCCAGATGCTTGGTAGGGAGGATGAGATGCTCCAGAGGGCCAGTGAGCTGAAAAAGACTCTTGAGAGCTACAAGTCCATCGAGGCGAAGCAGGGACTGAAAAAAGGCGTACTTGCCGAGAGGAGGGTCACCCAGGGCGAGATCGGGGAAATGAGGAACGAGATCGACCAGCTGGCCGAGCAGAGTCAGGAGCACCACGAGCGGATGATTATGTTCTACGAGGAGACCGACAAGAACAGGGCAAAGGCCGACGAGGTGCACGGACGATACGTCGAGAAAATCAAGGAAGCTGACGTTATAAAGCAGGATCTCAACTTCATTATGCCCCAGGTCTACGCAATGCGTGACGGCCTAAAGGCATCGGACCTCAAGGTCGCCGAGCTCAGGAAGATGAACGCAAAGCAGCGAGCAGACGTCATGAAGAAAGAGGCTGTGGATAAGATGGGCCGCGGCGAGAAGCTCAGTTTCGAGGACCTTCGCCTAATCTACGGTGACGAGGATTAAGCAAAGCATCATCCACGTTGTTTTGGCCGTATTATTCAACCTAGCATTCCCTATCTTACTCGTTCACACCCGGTGCCTGCGCCTGCCACCCGAAACCAAAAAAAATCCAGACTAACGACCTGTAGGTACCGCGGTCACACATCAGCGCCTCAGAAATATTTTTTTCGATATTATCAATGACGGGAACCAACTTTTTCCCTTATTTCAGGTTACTTGACACATGAACCCTGCTAAAACTTATTTTCCCAGAATTTACGGCCCACTGTTATCACCTCGGAAACCTGAAAGGCGTGGCAACTCAGGCATATCCGAAAAATAAGATGGTGATGGGGGGTGACCCTAGACGCGGAGAACTGGGCAGGTCATGCAGTGGATGCCGCCCATGCCCTTGCGCATCTCCTCGCCGGGGATCTGCACCACTTCGATGCCCCTCTCGTTGACCTCCTTCATGACCCTAGGGTTTCCAGTGTAATGGAACGCGAGGTCTTTGTCGATGGTGACAAAGTTGGCCGCCATATCGAAGCACTCCTGGTCCGTAATCTCTAGGATATCCCAGCCGTCCTCCCTGAGCCAGTCAACGAAGCTACCCTCCCATGTCTCCTCCCTCGTTCTGAACGTCGTGGGCAGTTCATTAACTACCTCGGGGTGAGTCAGCGCCACCTTCCCCGGTAGCTCACAGAACTCTCCGTCGATATGGACGATGCCCTTCGGCATCTTTATCGTGATCCAGAGATCGCTGAGCCTGCTCTCTAGCATGTAATCGCCCATCTGGTCTAGTGCTCCCTGGGTGGTCCTGTCACAGAGGCCAGCCACCGCTGTCTTTCCCTCAAGGACGGCAAAGCCACCTCCCTCGAAGGTTTCCGGCTCTTCCATCTTCAACGCGGTGGGGACGCCGTTTGCCTCGTGGGCGGCCCTTATGACTGGTGTCTCGACCCTTCTGGACGGCAGCCCCATCCTGAACAGGAAAGCACCGTCGTTGGTCATCGTGCTGCTATCCCTGACGAAAACCAGGTTCGGAGCCTGGTAGCTCTGCTCAAGTATCTCCTTATTGTCTGCGATGAGGTCTCTTATTAGCAGGACTTCTACTCCCGCGTCCTTTAACGCGTCCACGAGCTCCTGGTGGTCGCTGATGAACCGTTTGATGTCCACCGGCATATCGAAGTGGTGCGCAACGGGGTTGGCGTTTGCGAGCTCCAGCTCCTTTCCCGGGTGGTGAACCATGACACGCTTCAACGCACCTGATTCGTGGTTTATACCGTAACTAGGCATGGGTTAACTGTCTGCAGGTCCAATAAAAATATCTTGTCGGGCGTGTGAGTTAAGCTTTCTTCGCCGCTTTGGCGGCCTTCTTGTCTTCCCTAGCCTTCCTCTTGAGGGCCTTTTCCTTCTCCTCTTCTGTGATCCTGTACCTTCTCAGGCCGTCCGTGTCCTTGAAGCCTATAACCCTGTCCTTCTGGAACATGTTCTTGAGTAGGCTGTATGATTTCTTTTCCTTGATCTCAAGGATCTCGGCCACCTCTTTCAACGATAAGGGCTTGTCTAGAAGTAGGACACCGATTTTATTTCGTAGCTTGGAAGCGGACACTTTGATCAAATATACAATAGGGGTATCTCCATTAAAACTTTGACGGGCGAGGGGACACAATGGAACCACCCGAGTCGTCAAGGATTAAATACGAAGACGTAATCTACAAAGGACATTAAAGGGATGAACCATGGACACTCAGGACAGAAGCATCATAGCGATCTCAAGCAGCCACGGAATAATGCACGCGTACCTCGTGCTACTACCCGCGATGATACCCATCTTAGGCGGAGAGCTGGGCGATATAGCTACCATCGGGATGCTGGCATCACTCGTTTCCCTGTTTTACGGTTGGTTCAGCCTACCCGTTGGCTTCCTCGCGGATAGGGTCAGCAAGAAACTACTCATCACAGGCAGCATGATACTGTGCGGAGGGGCATCAATACTCATAGGATTATCTCCAAACATTACTATCACAGCAATTGCGCTTATTATCCTGGGCACTGGCGCCAGCCTCTATCACCCATGCGGTTATGCCCATATGAGTTTGGCATCAGACGAGATGCGTGGTCGATACATGGGCTTCCAGGGTCTCGGCGGAGATATGGGGATGGCAATCAGTTTCCTGACATCTAGCCTACTGGGGGCAAGGTTCGGTTGGAGAATGACATTCATCATCTGGGGGGTAATCGGACTGATCATGGCCGCCATCGATTTGGCTGTGATCAAGGATATACCCTTTAAGATACCCGAGGGAGGGCACAAGGGACCCGTTGCCACCATAAAGAAGATGTTCGGTTCGACAGACAAAACTAAACTAATCCTTACGTTGGGAATCGTCGTCCTCAGCGGTATGCTCTGGAATGGGGTTTCCAGCTTCATCATGGTGTACCTCAATGAGGAGAAGGTGATGCCCCTGATTCTGGCGGGCGGCCTGAGCACCCTGAAATATACGGTAGGTGCCTTTGCCCAGATTGTCGGCGGTGAGATGAGCGACAGGATTGGCAGAAAGAAGCTATTACTGTTCGGTTACTCCGGTTTCGCTCTCAGCCTGCTTGCCCTGATCTATTCACCCAATATCGTGAGCTTGATGGTGATTCTCGTAGTTTTATTGGGGTTCACTTTCTTCATCACTCAGAGCCCTATGAACGCCCTACTGGGGGACATCGCCTCCAAGGACACCGTGGGGGTGACCTATGGCGTCAACTTTACGCTGAAGTACGGGATCGGTTTTTTCACGCCTGCCATCGGCGGATGGCTTGCGTCAAACTATGGACTGAACAGTGTCTTCTACTTCTTCGCGGGGCTAGCCGCGGTCGCGTTCCTCGTGGCCTCCCAACTCAAGGAGTAATATTTATGGAATATTTCTTAAATCGCCCTAGGTTTTTCCATGCTCGAGTAAATAGTCGATCTAATCTTGTGTCAAGTAACCTGACATAAGGGAATAATTCTGGTTTCCATCTCAGGTATTATAGATAAAATATATTTTTCAGCCCATCGAGGCGTGTAATTACGACGGTCACCAGCTCTGCTTCACCTTTAGGTGGGAAACGGAGATATATCGAAATCCAGTCAGATGATCTTGGGGATTAATTTCCCGATCTTCTTGTAGAAACTGGTCTCAGAAAGTATGGCCGGGTCGCCGATGGCCTCCTCAAGCTCCTCACTGTAGTCCAGGGCGCCAATGTAATCGATCTCGATCTTGACCAGCTCTGACCTGACATAATCCCCTGGCTTCATCACCATGTTCTCTATTACACCCCGGACGTTGATGCCGAGGTTCTTGAACAATATCAGGAGCCTGCGGACCGATTGGTAGGCAACCTTGCTTGGGGTTGTTATAACCACGAACTCAAGCTTTGGGACCAGCCTGATGGTGTCAAGTGTTGCGTCACCTATGCCTGGGGGCATATCGATCACGAGGTAGTCCAGCTCCCCCCACCTGATGATGGCAAGGAGCTCGATGATGGCGTTGGAGACATCCACACCCCTCAGCGGGGCAGGCTCGTCCAGGCTGTAGTGGGTTATGCTCATGTATCCGATGCCGTGGGCGACCGGCGGGATTATGCCGTTCTCCTCCTTGGGGTATAGACCCTCGACGCCGAGTATGACGTGTGTGGCTGGACTCGTAAAGTCCAGGTCAAGTAAACCGACCTTGAATCCTTTATCCCGAAGGTTCAGCGCAAGACTGGTAGCTACCATGCTCTTCCCAACTCCTCCCTTGCCACTGCTGACGGCGATTACCTTCCCTACCTTATCGAACCTGCGCTCTATAACGGCGAGCCTTGGGTCACTCATCGTCCTTTTCTCCCTTGATGGTCGCTAGCCAGACGCCCCTGCCTTGGGTCACCTCAAAGTCCGGGCTCTCGCAATGGGTGCACTTGACGTATACGTGGGCCATCTCCGGGACGAAGTGGATTGCCTCTGATATGTCCTCTGTCAATCCCTGTGCCTTGAAGTCCCACTCGTTGCCGCACACCCGGCACTTGAACTTTGCTGGCTGCGTCTTGAGTACGAACTTAGCGTCCTTGAAAAGCTCCGTCTTTAGCTGCTCGAAGGTGAACTCCAGGACATCATGGTCAATTTGCTGTAGCTCTCCTATCATGATAACTACCTCAGTAACCTTGTTGAGGCCGTTCTCCTCAGCGAACTTCTGTGCCGTGGTGATTACGCCCTCGGCAAGTGCCCATTCATGCATGAGGCTTGTTCATATTTCCCCCGATATAGATGTTGCCAAGAACCAAGCATGGAAGATAACGCAAACAGAGTACTAAACTGAGCACTAGTCATCAACTCGATCTTTTGACGGTTAATAACCCTCATTTTCCCAAGCCCGTTCATCGGGGTTGGGAATCGGGTTCAACCTCAGCACCGCTGATATGATAATATCTAGTGTTCTTACGTTATTCCGGAATACCTCTACATTGAGTACTTCAGAAACGGGGTGGGTTACGTTGTAGCAACCTGTTACCTGAGCTGGGCTATGATCTCTTGATACTTTTTTCTCAGAGTGAACGCTAGGTCCCGCCTTTCGAACGGCGAGTGACGATAATACTGGTCTAGAACCGCCTCGCTTGAGGCTACGACGATATACGTTAGTAGCAGGATCATCGAGATCACTAACTAGTACCTGGTTCATTGCTACTCATGCGTCATCATAAGCCATATGTGCCCAAGAGTCAGGTGCCTCATAAACAACCAATAAAAACAGCCGATTCCATCATCATGCGATCTCATGAACAAGTACCTAGACATGCTGGAGAAATCCGGGAACAGCCTGATGATCTACAAGGAAGGGGAATTATTATTCGAGAGCGCCCTTGGCGGTATCCGGCCACACCTCAAAGCCATCGACGAGCATGGAGGCGCCCTGGAGGGCACTTTGATGGTGGATAAAATTCTAGGAAGGGCGGCAGCTTTCCTAGTTATCTATAGCAAAGCAGCGGAGGCAATCACAAACATTGTCAGCACCCCAGGTAAACAGGTCCTTGATGCCTACCATCTGAAGTTCAGCTACCGCGAGGAGGTACTTCATATCAAGATGAAGAACGGTGTTATTTATTGCCCATTTGAGAGCATGGTTCAAGGAATATACGATCCTGAAGAGGCATACGCTGCTATCGTGGAGAAGATGGAGAGCTTTAGGAATCCTTCTTCATAGCCAGGATTGCTGGTATCGAGCCAAGGTTTAACGCTGCCCCGATTAGAAATATCGTGCTATAGGGAAGATAAAGTGTCAATATCCCTGATGCGATGCTTCCCAGGGTAGAGCCGAGGCTGAACACGCTGGCTAGGTACGAGATGCTTATTGTCTTTATCTCGGGCTCAACCAGGTCCGTGAGGAAGGCCCACTCGGATACCGCCCTCGTCCCCCAGCATATGCCATACAGCCCCAACGCCATTCCAAGCATCAACACGCTTTTCGTGTAGGCTATCATGGAGAACGATACTACGAGCAACCCGTATGCACCCAGCATCAGTGGCTTTCTTCCTATCCTGTCGCTGACACTTCCGGCAGGATAACGTGAAAGCATGTTGGCGAACCCTCTTACGGTGAACAGCATAGCTACCACGGACTCGCTGAAACCCAGCTGCTGGACCGCGTATATGCTGAAAAGTGCCAAGAAAAGGCTCTGGGCTGCGCTGAAACTTGCCCTGCAGTAGCTAAGGAGCAGGACGTTTCTGTTCCTGAGAATCATCTTCATGGAATCCGCGGTGCTGATCGTTGGCTTCTCCCTGATCCTCGTCTCCCTTTCCCGGATATTGGTGGGTGCCATGAAGACAAGCAGCGCTATCCCGAACAGCGGAACTATTGCTGACAGCCAGAAAAGGCCGGTGTATCCGATTGATTCTACGAGCCTTGAGCAGGCGGCTGGGCCGATAAGCATACCGAGTCCGAGAAATGTGAGATATCTGCCCATGGCGTCACCCTGCCTTTCGGGTGGAGCCGCATCGCTTACGGTGGACATGGCGGTCTGGTTGAAGCTGCTGGATGTGAAGCTGCTCACCGCGATGGCGAGCAGGAAATGGGTGTATGTCCTTGCATAGATGAAGAACACAGAAGCTACCCCAGAGACGAACAATCCGATAATCATGGTACGGAGCCTGCCAATCCTCTCTGCGACACCACTCAATGGGATCCTGAGTATTAATGGGATAAAGCTCTGGATGCTTAGCAGGATACCCAGCTGGACAACGGTGATACCCCTGCTTGTGAGAAACAGGCTGTATATGGGTTGAATTAGTGTAAAGTTCAGGACGAAGGTGGTGGCCGCTAGCATCAGAGCGTATATTCTGGAATCGTACCCGCTCATTCCCTCTCCTCCTCTCGGCTCCAAAACCTTCACCGATATATTAAGCATTGTCCAACGATGGGTTTAAGTTTCTACGAATCCAGTTCAATAGATTCATCCAACGGTGAGAACATGCTGGACGAAATTTTTGAACTAGTGGGCCGGATAGAGAGTGAGGGACTCCGGGAAAAGGTAAATCTCTTCCTCAAGAACCCTCCCAGTGACGTAGATGCACCGGCATTACCTCTTGAAGTCTGCCCAGCTGGGGCTTTCCAGCATCATAGCTATGACGGAGGGCTATTGCAGCACACTCTGGGTGTCACGAAACTCTCGTTGACGCTTTCTGATCTCGTGGAATCTCTCTACGGGGGCACCGTGGAGCGTGACACAGTGCTCGCGGGGGCTATCCTCCACGACGTGATGAAGTGTTACTGCTACGAAGAGCGCGGCGAGGGAGGGTACAGGACCAGTGATTTCGGTGGGAAGGTGGACCATCTCACACTCATGGTGGGTGAGATGATGAAACGCAAGTTCCCGCTTGAGGTCGTCCATGTTGTTGCAAGTCACCACGGTGACGTTGGCCCAACGAGGCCAAAGACGGTTGAAGCATTGATTGTATCTGTTGCAGACCTGGCAGATAGCGACTTGAACGGTAAACTGTTGAGGGCGGCTGAGTACCTGCTCAAAAGGACGGGCACTTACAGACCGAAGCTGTCCAGCAGCAAGGAGGCGCTTGACGTGGTCACGACCAAGGACCGTGAGGGCTGGGAAGGACTGCGAAAGCTATCTGACGAGAGCTAGCTTCCCCCGATTATTTTTTAAACTAGATGACGGGATTTCAAACATTCAGTGGTCGCCTTGAACGTCAAATCAACTGTATCTGTTCTCGTCTTCGGTCTCGCTCTGTACCTGCTGGGCCCCGAGACCCTTCCCTTCAGTATCCTGGGCATGGTTATCGGGCTTGTCATAGTCATAATGATCGGTGAGCCCATGGTGGAGGGGCTTCAGGAGTTCAGCGAGTACACGGGGCTCTCAAGTCACGTTACTGGTATCCTCTCCAGCCTGACATCCAACCTGCCAGAGATGATCATGACCATGTTCATGATTTATTCGCCCCAGCTCAAGGACGTGGCCATACTCTCGGTCCTCCTTGCCTCAGCATTCAACGGACTGCTCCTTGGGATACTGGTAATAATGCTCACCTGGAAAGGGGGAAGCATCGAAATACCCAAAAAGGCGCTTGAGAACGATGTGGAGGTGATAAGGCTGGCCATCGGGTTCAGTGTTATCGTGTTCGGGACGGGCATTATACTGACCCTTAACAGTGAGACCGGCCCCCCGCTGCTCCCGTGGGAGATCCCGGTCTTCATGCTCCTGGCGTACGCGGGTTACCTATTCTTCGTCGCCAGGGGTGGCAGGGGTGGGCACCAGGAACACCAAGCGCACATCCACGAGAAGGAAAGATCATTGGCTTTCGTCAAGCCCATCGTCCTGGGGCTTGTCGGGACCGTGATAGCCGCTGAGCTCATCGCAGGCAGCTCTGAGTTCTTCGTGCATGTCCTGCACCTGAACGTGGTGTTTGCAGCAACCCTCATCGGTTTCGCCGGCAGCGTCCCGGAACATGGTATGGCGTTGATCGGGGCCCGCAAGGGCCACGTTGAGCTTGGTGTCTCAAACCTCCTCTCAGGGATTGTACAGAGCATCATGCTCATCTTCCCCATAGTGGCGCTGCTGGTGCCTGTCTATCTGGACGGCTATGTCCTGTACCAGTTCATGGCCATAGCGGTGACTTTGTGGATATTGTTGAAAAGCATCGTGGACGACGGTAAACTGACTGTTGATGAGGGTGTATCTATCATTGTCATCTACCTGCTTGGTATCCTGCTGTTCGACCAGCTGAGCCTCATCTTCTAGGCGATAGCCCTAAAAGGGGTATGCACCTCATCTTTGCGAGCAGCTGTGACAGAGCGGTTATCGTGCTGGTCTCGAAAACCAGTGGCCTTTGAGCCTCATGGGTTCGAATCCCATCAGCTGCGCCACATCTTTTATTCTAATTGTATTCATTATCCTCGTTCAGCGAGAGGTGAGGGGCTCGGATCCGTTATTTTGATTCGTTTATGAGGTGCGCGCGCAGGGGGGATATAATGTTGACTCACCTGATACACTCATCATCGGTGGTCACAGATTGTTATTTTTATAGAATATTCAAACAAGCCACAGTTTTACCTAAAGTTTGCGATATCCCCAGTTTTGAGTTTATTGTATTATGTCGAGGATTTCGCCCAGTACTACGCTATTCTGTTCCCCTGGGGTGATTGACGTAACTCCACGCACATATTTATCCCTGAGAGGACTACAAAGAGACCTTCCCCCATAAAATCAAAGCAGGGGTAATGGAAAGAGGTTGGATTCATGTTAGAAACTGTGTTGGCTCAGTTGGGAATGGTACTTTTATGACGAGGAATCTGAGCAGGGCATCACTTTCATTATACCAGCAGTGCATTATACCCTTAGGACTATCAACCATAGTATCCTTGATAACCTCCTTTTTCTCTTCACCAATCTCTACAATACCTTTGCCTTCAAGCACATAGAAGACGACATCAACGGGTGTAATGTGCTGTCTGAGTTTTTCACCTGGTTTCAGAGTGAGTTGCATTACGGACGCATGCCCAGATTTGTAAAGTTTCTGGGATTTTACACCATGGGGATTCTTGACCACCTCTGCTTTATCGATGTGAATGGTTTTCATAAAAAATTAGACTGTTTGGCGGTTATTATAGACTTGTTTGATTTTTCTCAGGTTTTCTTGAGCTTTTTGTGCACGATGGTTTTTTAGATTCTTGATTTTGAATGCAATGAAAGGCTGGATCTCAGCGTAAGGGTTTTTAAATTTGACAGAATCAGCGTGAAGCATAATAAACCCTAATCTAATGGCTTCCCTAATTGAACCATTCTCAGTGTTCTCAAATGTACCTACTACGGCTTCTATCTGTTCTTTTTCCAAGTACAAACTCATTCTGGTTCCTTCGTCACCATAACTAAGTTTACTGAAGGATCGAGAAATACCAAATGCTCCTTGCATGGTGATAGGCGCCTCCTGATGATAACCTATACCAAGGTCAATGAGGTCCCTTACAATTTCACTCAAACTTTTCTGTGCATCGTCGGCTAATTTCTGTATCAATTCTTTGAGTATGCGCTCTAATCGTAGAGTGATAAGCCTCATATTAGGTATGACGTTTTGGCATATGTTTATATTTTTCTCCAGACAACTCATATGACGAAGTGTCATATAAGAGGATTAGAAAATGATAAACCCCGCATTACTGATAAAACTTGGTCTCTGGATACTAACAATAGCGACAACCACCTTACTATTGAAGAGAGGAAAAATAACCAGCAGAAACAGGTTAATGTTCCTAATTGCAGGCATAGCCGTATTCGGATTCCTATTCGGCCAACTCAGTCCATTGAACCCGAACCCCATGTCTCTACTAGGAAACTTCGTGCTGAACTTGAAAGGCGCTGAAGTACCTGTACCGCTTCAGCTTTCACTTGTAATGCTGTCGCTGATGCTGGGCCTTGTTGTGGTTTCTAATCGCAGTATATGTGGATGGGGATGCCAGTTAGGCTTGCTCCAAGACGCGTTTTACCACATTCCGTCTCGAAAGATCAATGTCTCTAAGAAGGTGACTTTATGGACCAGGGTTATATTTTTCAGCTTATTCGTGGGGCTGCTATTCTTATCGGGGTTAAATATTCTCGGGTTACTGGACCCATTTGGGGTATTCCAGTTATCCCTGACGACAATCAGTGGTGTAACAGTATTAGGAATAGCGTTGGCTAGCGTTGTGTTCTATAGGCCATGGTGCAGGTTCTTTTGTCCTTTCGGCTTAGCGGGATTGGTTGCTGAGCAGTTTAGCTTCTATAGACCTAGGGTAGACAGAGAGGCCTGTGTTAATTGTATGCAATGTGTCAAAGCATGCCCAACGGGTGCAATGGGGGATTTCTATCAAGAAAATAGATTCCACAATGATTGTTATGCTTGCAGCGAATGTATACAAGCCTGTAAAGTAGATGCTTTAACTTGGTCAAAAGACACAAAATAATAACGTCGGTCAAACTCCGCTTCATTTCTAATGATTATCTCCCCAAGCGCGCGTAGGACATATGACCGAGGACGTCTTTAAAAAAAAGATAGTTAGTCAGGTTGTGGTGCTATTTCGGGTTGGGTATAGGCCTGATCGTAGATTACTTCCACATCAGTGCTTCCACATTCTGGGCAGTCAGCAACGAACTTTCCAGGAGTATAGACCGTTCCACACTTTTTACATTTAAACATCATTCTCACATTTCACCTCCTTTATTTCACTACCAAAATCGGTTTTGTACAATGATTCACAACATGGTTGGTTACGCTACCTAGAAACCACCCAGTCAATCCACCGAGACCCCTACTCCCAATAACGATAAGGTCAACCTCAGTTTCCTCAGAAGCTTTCAGTATTTTCTTGGCAACATATCCCTTTTTGAGCTGAGTGGACACAGTGAGTTTTGGATATTTTTCTTTCAGCGATTTCTTAGCATCTTCAAGAACGCCTACGTGGTATGACATGAGGGCTTTTTCGTGCTCAGCGGTGAAAGCGTTATCATATCCGCCCATACCTGCGTACATTGCTGTAGGCGGGGGCACAACTGTCAGGACAAGCAGGTTTGCACCCCATTTTTCAGCTGAGATTGCTGCGAACTCAACTGCATGTTGTGCAAGTTCTGATCCGTCTGTTGCTACGAGGATTGTTTTGTACATTTTTCTTTCTCCGAGGTAACGTATCTAAAACAACAGTATATGCCTTCAGCCAGTATCATTAATACTCTTACATACTGATATGAAAGAATGTTAGTCAAAATAGAAAGTATTAACCATGTAAACGAAGTTTATCAAATATGGAACGTAGAAAAATTTCAACACTCGGCAAATATTCCTTGATTGTTACTCTTCCAAAAAACTGGACAAAGATGAATAAACTTCAAGGCGGAGATGAGGTCTCAATCAAGATACAAGGAGATGGATCTCTAATTATTCATCCCGAATTTGATTTCAAGGAAAAACAGAACGAGGTCATCCTTCCTATTAACGTCAACGAAGATGTAAAAACAACTCAACGAAAAATCATTGGATGTTATCTAAACGGCTATGATACAATCATATTAAAATCTGGAAAAAATTTTTCACGCGAACAACAGGATGGCATCCGCTCCATTGTTAAATCACTGTACATGAGAATCTATGAGTCCCATGCAAACCATGTCACACTACAAGCGTTCATGGACGAGTCTCTTGCCTCAGTAACGTCAGGCATCGAGAGAATGCACATAATCACCAACTCAATGGCAAAAGATGTGATAATCTCCATGAGGGAATGGGATATAGACCTGGCCAACTCTGTCATCTCCCTGGAAGAAGACGTTGACCAGTTCATGTTCTTCCTCACACGATTGTTGAGAACCGCAGTAAACAACCCATCCCTAGCAAGTAAGCTACAGGTTTCAATGAGCGATTGTTTTGATTACCATATGCTAATCAATCGAATTGAGTATGTCGCCGATTCTTTGACAAGCATCGCAGAGTCCATTATTGAGCTCTATGAACACCGGTCTTCGATCCCAGAAACGATGTTTCAATCTTTGGTAGACTCAGCGATAATTTCCTTTGATTTCTACAACCGGTCAGTTGACACATTTTTCTCAGACTCATTAGTAGACACTGGAGCGATAATAGATTATGCTGACCAGAACAAGTTTCTTGACAATACGTTGCAGGAGCTTCCACATGATGAGAATGAGAAACAAATCGTTATCTTGTGTCATTCTATTCTTGAAAATATCAATCGAATTAGTAATCACACAGCGGATATAGCGGAATTAATTATTGACAGACATTATGTCCCAAGTTAGAAATCGAGCATATTCTGTAAAGCGTTTTTTATTGAACTCCAAACAGAAACAAGGTTATTCCTATAATTAGCGTGCGCGCTCCAATTGAAGAGAGAGCGTGGACACACGCCTTTTACAGGTTCTTTTTCAGTAAACGCACGGATAATGTAATCAACAGTACCGTATACAGGCTCAGGACTGCGATCTCAAACAGTATACTGCCTCCAGTTCCCATTAAAACCCTGAACCCATCCACAGAATAAGTCAAAGGCAACACCATTGCCAAGGACCGTAAAACAACAGGCATCTTCTCCAATGGAATAAAGATCCCACAAAGGAAAATCATAGGAAACCGGAAATAGTTACTAAGAGTCTGGGCCTCAAACACCTCCTTCACGGAGACAGCAACCAGCGCACCTAACGCGGAGTGAACAAGAGCGGTCAGTATCAGTAAGATTATGAAGCCTAGTATGTTGGTTATACGGGCGCCAATGAGTAGTGTGGTCAGCAGAGTCATGACTGTGGAGATGACTATCCCGAAGATGGTGCCACCCAGTATCTTTGACAACATGATGGTTGACAGACTGATGGGTGCTAAGAAAAGCCTCTCAAGGGCTCCGACTCTTTTCTCGAATGTGATCACGATTGCCTCCATGCTGGTTGTTCCGAATAAGACAGCCATGGCTATGAGACCTGGAGCTAGTTCAATGAGCCCCTCGGGGTTTCGTAGGCTGAATGATAAAGCCAAGACTAACGGGAAGAGGATGCCCCAGCTGATGTTTGGTGGTTTGAAGTAGTAGGCTTTGAGGTCCTTCTCGATTATGGCCATTAATCCTTCAAGCTCGTCTTGGAGAGTCATCGTTTACTCTCCTTGTCTACACTCATCTGATCAGAGGAGAGCCCTGTCAGCTTGATGAATGCGTCCTCCATGCTGGGCTTTAACGTATTTAGTTCCGTGATCTTGAACTCTTGTTCCTCAGATAACCGGGATAGAGTTGATATGGTCTCGGAAACACTGCGTGTGTGTATCCTGATTTTCTCACCTTGGATGAGTACTTTACCTGAAAGAGCATCAAAGATGTTTTCATGAATTGGTTTTGATGATTCAATGGATACTTCGAGAATTGGGGTCTCCTGAACGGACTCTTCAATGGCTCTAGGAGTATCGATTTTAATTATTTTACCGTTGACGAGGATCGCGATCCTGTCACAGAGCTCTCCTGCCTCCGCTATGTAGTGGGTTGTAAGGAAGACCGTGATGTCCTTCTCTTTGAAGTTCCTGATCATTCTTCGGAGGTTCCTCGCACTCACAACGTCCAAGCCACTGGTGGGCTCGTCCAGAAAAAGAATATCCGGATCGTGTACGAGAGCTGCCGCTAATACGGTTCTGCGTCTTAGGCCTTTGCTGAGTTTACCGAAGCCCAGGTTCTTGTACTCCTTGAGATTGAAAATGGTGAGGAGTTCGCTGATTTTTTCTTCCCTTGTTGCCTGAGGTACATGGTAAAGCTTTGAGACGAATAATAGGTTCTCGTGGACGCTGAGTTCGGGGTATAGGTTTGATGTCTCGGGTACTACTCCGATTCTTTTCTTGATTTCAACTCTTTCTCGTCGGATATCGAGGCCGTCAATAATTGCGTTTCCGCTTGTTTGTTCTATGAGTCCGGATAGTATCTTTATCGTGGTGGATTTTCCGGCGCCATTGGGTCCAAGGTAGCCGAATACTTCGCCCTTTTTTACATCGAAGGATACGTCGTCGAGAGCAAGTTTTCCGTTGTATTCTTTTGTGAGCTCCTCAACAGTGATTGAGTTTTCCATTCCCTTACCCTGCGATACGTGTATGCGTGCTCGGCTTCTTTCTATTTGTCTAGTTCCTGTAATTCCTCTTTAATTCCCTCTAACTCCTTCCCAAGACACTCAGCCTTGTGCTGAAGCATAGCTTTCTTCTCTTCCTTTGTTAGATGTTTTCTTCCATGGCAACCGCAGCTGCCGTCGCATCCTTGTTTATGCATTTTCATACCACGATTTATTACCAGAATTAAAGTATTTATACTATCAAGTTAATAGCATAATAGTTGCTATTGGAGAGTATAGTAATGGAACAAATATGCTTCTGCCCCGTTAAAGGAGTGATCGATATAATCAGTAAGAAATGGGCGCTTCTCATTGTGAATTCGTTGGGTAACTTTGGGGTTCAACGTTTCAAGGACCTGCAATCGAGGCTCAAGGGAATCAGCCCAAAGTCTCTTAGCGATACATTGTCTCGGTTGAGTGAAGAGGGTCTTGTGAGCCGTGAGAGTTTCAATGAGATCCCTCCACGGGTAGAGTATAGGCTTACTGACGCAGGTCTTGAGTTCAGGGAGGCTATATTACCGTTGATACGTTGGGCTGCCCAACGTGATGGCTGGGATGCAGATAGATGTCCATCTTGCGGTCATGATCATAACAAGGAAGGCTGTTACTGTAGTAACATCCCGACGAGACGACAATAGCGTCCCTCTTTTAAGAAGAATATATTGAAGGAAGTAATTCGTGAATGAAATGGGAATTTGATTCACTGAGATAACTACAATTCGAAGAATTGCCTTCTAGGTTGACAGAGTGAATACTGTGATATTGGAGTTTATTGGGAATACCTTGAAATTGATGAAAAGTGAGTCATGTTTTACTTGGGAAATATTGGTCTCTTTTTCCTCTGAGCTACAACATCCTTTTCCATTACAACTTCCACAGGCCATATTCAATATTAGGACGGAGACCGAATAAAGTTTACGCGCACACATTATCGATACGTGTAAAAGCTTGGACTGTTTTTCATTCTTACGCTGGCGTACTATAGTGGTCGAAGTTTGGGTTTACCCTATTCTCAGCGTTTTACTGGTTAGTCTTTTCAGTCTTATCGGGGTATTGGTGCTTTTCATCGACGGTGAACTAGGGAAAAATAAGCTTATGGGGTTGGTGGCATTAAGCGCAGGTGGATTGTTAGGTGGGGCATTCCTTCACCTGATTCCAGAATCCTACGCGGAGTTTCCCGCTGGTAGCGTGTCTCTGTACATACTCTCCGGGGTTTTAGCTTCCTACCTACTTGAGATGGTTATTGGTTGGAGACACTGTCATATACCTACTTCGGAAGATCACCCGCATACCTTTGCGTACGTGAACCTCATCGGAGACGCTGTGCATAACTTTATTGACGGCCTTATTATCAGCGGCGCATACATGAACTCGGTGACACTGGGAGTGTCTACTACTTTGGCGGTTATTCTTCATGAGATCCCGCAGGAATTAGGGGATTTCGGTGTGCTTCTTTACGCTGGGTTCAAGCCTAGGAAGGCATTATTGTTTAACCTTGCTTCTGCTTTGACTTCTGTTTTGGGTGCTTTGGTTGCTCTATATCTCCGAGGCTACACAGAGGGTATAACGGGGTTCCTGCTTCCCTTTGCTGCCGGAAACTTTGTTTACATTGCGGGTTCAGACCTTGTACCTGAGCTCAGAGATCAGAAAGAAGTGGTAAAGGGACTGGTGCAGCTTGGGTTGATGTGTCTCGGGGTGTTTTTAATGTACCTCGTAAAAATATTATAGGGAGAAAGGGTTAGATTTTGCGTGCATTATTAAAAAAATCTACTAGAATCTCCATGAAATCATTCTGAGCTGCATCAAGGACCAGTAAACGAGTCTCGGATTGCGTGAAAAGCCCGAGTACATCATCGATTTTATCCGTCCTACAAAGAATCAGAAGTTTACCACCAGACTCCAATGAATCTATGACCATTCTTAGTCCGGAGTAGATACCAAAACCCCTTGCCTCAAGGTGACCGTACTCATCAACCACCACAAGGGTATTGTCATTCATGCACTCGGAGGCTTCACCAAGCAATCTGTTTGCCTCCTTGAAGCTCTCCTCATTATAGAGGAACGATCCCCTCAAAAACTTCCATTCATCCCCTTGTACCTCTGTCCCCCGGCACACCAACGACCTCGTTTTTCTACTCTCAAGATCAACCATATCGTACCCAATAGTTTCCGTACCCCTCATTACTCTCTGACTAAGAATTCCACGAACATCGTACCCGTTAACTTTCGCCAAATTGGTAATCTGCTCACCCCTTCGGGTTTTCCCCGAGGCGATCCCTCCATGAACAATGAACACTTGGGACGTCATCGTGTGAAGAAATTGCTGTGATGAGTCTTTAAATCTATATTTTGATGGCGATCAAAAATATTCATAGGAAGGTTAGAAGAGCGCTTGGTGTACAATGATGTGCGACAAGGGTCATATACTATGACTCGTTTCTTGTTCAGCAATGGGCAGGAACTTTACTACTCGACAACTTTCCACAATCATAGTATTCAGTGCATTAGCTGCCATCACAAGCGTTCCTATCGGACACATAAGCAACTACATGAAAACAATCCCTTTCCTACCTCTTGGTACAGGGCAGATACTTGCGGGTCTCCACCTCATTATGTTAGTATTCACCGCTCTCTATTTGAAACGACCAGGAGCAGCGACATTGACAGGCGCAGTGAAGGGGCTTGTTGAAGCGGTTTTATTCAGTTTTCATGGGTTACCTGTGATATTCATGAGCGTAGTTCAAGGAGCGATAATTGACGTTGTTCTTTATACGATTGGATACGGATCAATCGCAGTGATTCTTGGATGCGGGTTATCAGCTGTCAGTAACGTTATGTTTATCCAGTTTTTTCTAGGGAAACAATTCCCAATGAGCGCTTTTGTGTTGATGTATGGTCTATCATTTATCTCAGGTGCGGTGTTTGGAGGCTATATGGGGGAGAAACTCTATTGGATGGTAAGAGATCGTCTTCCAACACACACGCACACATACAGAGGAAAACACGCTAAATAGTCAGGACACATGGACGAGGACGCGCGCGCCATGTGGAGCAAAATGATTAAACTTCTAATGTATCTGCTTGATATTTTTCCGCAAGTTCTTTGAACTTATCATTTAGCTCTGGGTGTTTGAGTAGTACCTCTCCGAGTTTTCTAATGGATTCAAGTATTTTCGGGTTATAATTCCATGTCATTTCATTCAATCTTTGAATGATATTCACTTGGGAGACCATTTTATCTGCAATGAGTTGAATATCTTTAACAAGATAGGGGCTCTGGATAAGTACCTCAATAAGTGGTACCATCAGAAATCTTGCATCACCAGATAATGTAACCGCCACTCCCTTAGGAATCTTAGATATATTCTCTCTTGGAATTCCCATCATTGAAAGCATGTTTATTGCAACAGTCAAGGCGTGTTGAAGAAGTACGTCAGGAAGATAACTAAACGTTTCTGAGTAGTGCACAGTTAAGTTTTCTTTACTTATCCTATCAACTTTGAATTGAATGGAGTCTGGAACGTAAAAATATCCTTTATCAATTCCATACTTTTCGCGAATTTCTTCTAATTCATTAATATATCCTTGAAGGTCAAAACCCGCAGACATAGATAACGTTTGCACCTATAACTTAAGAATATGTTGGGGATCCAGTGATTTCACACGCGCGAGGCTCAGCATCTTTTATGATCACTACTGATACTTTTCGATCATATAGATACTGAGTAAACAGCGGGCCAGATCCTTGAATAGTTAAAAAAGGGTTGACAAGGACCTCTTGTACCTCTGGCTCACCATTTTCAATGGTGACCATCGTCATAGTTTCAGCCATGGACAGGACCTCAGCTATTTTTTTATGCCAACCCGAATGATCCTGGGTAGGGATAGCTATCAACTTCATTCCCTAGACCTAGTCCTGTGTTGTTTCCGGTTCACCGAGTGTTTCCAGCTGATTCTCGATGATGGCCTTTTGATCCAATAGGAATTGCTTGTGCTCTTCCTTTGTTGGAGCTTGTGGAATCTTCGAGGGGTCGCTGTACTCAGGGTTCCTCCTCCAGCCGCTAGTCAGCCATGGATATGTTCGGCAATTTCCTTTGCCGTTTTTTCCATGCCCCATTCCGCGTCTTCGGAGCCCGTTTCGGTTTCCCATTCTTTTTCCGTTTCTCATTTTTTCACCTCTTTTCTCTTTTTATGCATTTACACACATTGTATTCCGTGTTATTGCACAGAAGTATTTAAATATTGTGGTATTGCACATAATGAGGTATGATGCGGGGAAGAAGGAGAAGGGGGAAGTACGGTAGACAGTCCAATCCAGTAAAGATAAACTATCAAATAGAGACAAAAGCACTCAACCCAGAACCTGATAATGGCCTTGAACCAATTTACCTTGAATCCGCTGAAATAGAGGTCATGAGGCTTCTCGATCTTGAGGATTTAAATCAACAAGAGGCAGGTGACAGGATGGGCGTGAGTAGGGGTACGATCTGGCGTCTGGTTCAAAGGGGACGTAGGAAAATCATGAAAGCATTCGTCGAGGGAAGAAGAATAGAAATACGCGATTTTTTTAACCAATTATATCAGTTTAAACCAACCAACTAGAAAGGCGAACAATGCCTGGAAAATCGGGTAGTCATATTGTTTTTATTCAACATGCTCGTCCTAGCTTTGAAATGAAAATTCTAGTTTGTGGCAAAGGCGGTGCAGGAAAGTCTGCAACAAGTGTTTTACTCGCAAAAAAGATAGCAGAAACGGGAACCGTGTATGTCCTCGATGCAGACGAGTCAAACAGACTGCTATCGAAGACGTTCGGCGTTGAAGCACCTGACACGTTGGGCAACTTTTTTGGAGGCAGGAAACTTCTCAAACAAGGAATTGGAGAGCATGAAAAGATAAGACTAAGTGAACTCCCCGGGGATTATCTCAAACTGACAGAAGATGGAATACGTTTCGCTTCTGTCGGTAAGATCGAGGAGTTTGGAGAGGGCTGTGCTTGTCCCTATGGGTTCTTATCCAAGGAATTATTGAAACGGATTGTTCTTGATGAAGGTGAACACCTCATTGTAGACACTGAGGCAGGTGTCGAGCACCTTGGTCGTGGTATTGAGGAAGGCATTGACGCAATCGTGGTTGTTGTGGACCCAACAGCTGAGGGCGTGGCGATCGCTAAACTACTGTACACCGAGGCAGCAAGGATCAATAAACCATTACATATAGTCATCAACAAAATGACCGACGAATTGATACCAATTCTAAAAGATATGCTCGGAAAGGAAGGACTCAGAGAGTCGGCAACCATACGATATGATCCTATTGTATTCCGTTCAGGCCTTGAAGGACGACAGCTAGAGGCAAATGAAGCCATGAAAGGTGTGGAGACTCTCACAAGTCTACTCTTTCCCAAGTGAGGATACAGGCTCTCACTTGGTTAAGTAGAGTAACGTAATTGATGCTATGCATGTGAATAAATCAGGTAGCATCGCAAATGGGCCAAGACCAGAACCCATAAACCCGGCGTATCTAACCAGTAACGGATTCGACGTTAAAGCATAGAACAACAAGGCAAACGAAAAGATTACCAACCCGAGTGAAAACTCCAATCCAGTCTCATTATACACCTTGATATAAATCACTGAAATGCTGACAAGTAAAAACGCGTTAACACTAGCCAACACAGCCTTAAACGAATAATATATCTCAAGGTCACCAGACTGCCTATTCCTCCCCATCCCTTCACCCATAGGTTCATGACTTGAATACTGCGAAGCATAGAACGCAATAACACCAACAACCAACGCGCCAACAAGTATGGTAATCAATGTCTTATTCTCATTCATCATTCATCTTCTCCTCATCCCTCTTTTTCATCTTATTCCCAATTTTCTCCCAAATCTCCTCAAAGAACCCATAATTATCCAGCAAGTTATCGCTTGGAAAATACATCACACCATAACCTTCACCTAGTGAAGTAACCATCCCGTTTTTCTCCAAGACCTCAATGTGGTGTCGGATAGTGCTATAGTCAAGGTTAAGCACCTGGCTTAACTGATGAGCGTTTTGAGGAGATTCATGTAAGGCGTTAATAAGCCGAGCCCGATTATAGCCTCCACGGGTCCCACCTATCATCCACTGGATAATATGTGTGAAGTACTTTGTTCGAGCCTTCAATATACCCCAGATAACGTTTTTCACGTAAAAACGTCTTCGATCAACACTATACGACTCGGGGATAATTCAATAGAGATTTGGGAATAACTCTGGAATAAACTTGGAAAATCCATTATAAGCCCTTTGAGGATGCTTTGCTCGGTGAAGAAAGAAATGAACACAAGAAAAAACCTAACACTCCTCGGCCTACTGGCCGTAATCGGAATAGTTATGGGTGGAATCGGTTTCGCGCTAGCCCAGAATACAGTTAGCGCTGACGATCTTCCATGTGAAGGCACAGGGCCTCTCGGCGTTTTGAACGGCAGGGGTTTCTGGTCTCAGCTTACTGAAGAGCAGAGGACTGCTCTGTATGATGAGACCCAGCTGATGTATGAGGCTGGAGCAACTCATGAAGAAATTCAGGACATGAAAGCAGAGATGCTTGAGTCTTGGGGAATCGATGCGCCTCTCTGGAGCGGCCCTCATGTCGGTGGACAGGGTGGCGGCTACGGAAGGATGTCTCGTGACGGTCAGGGAAGCGGCGGCCAGTACGGCGGACGTGGAGCTGGCGGTCGAGGTAACAACAGCGTATGCACACTGACTAACTAGAACAATAGATCAAGAAATTGATCTACCCTTACATTTTTTATTAAGTATGGAAAAAAAGAGGCTTTATTGAAATAGAACTTTAATTCTCACAGTATTTTTGGTCTTTTACTACTAGGACGGGTACGGTGCATGATTCAGTTACCTGTCTACTTACGCTGCCCAGCATCCAGGTGAGGATACCTCCAGTTCCTCTATTTCCAACAACAATTAGATCTGTTTGAGTTGATTTTGCAGTCTCAACGATTTTTTTTGCAGGATTTCCTTCTTTAAGAAGAGGATACAATTTGAGTCCCTGGTGAGTCTTCTTCAAGTCATCATTGGTTTTGGTGACTTGTTTTTCATAATCTGCAAAAACCTTTTCTTGTATCTCTGGATTCAAGTCTAATTGACCGTCATCGAATACAACCAGAGGCAAAGGAGGAATAACTGTAAGTACGTATAACTCAGCGTCTTGCTCTAAAGCCAAGTCAGCCGCATATTTTAGTGCTACTTTGGAAGGATTAGATCCATCCATTCCAATCAGAATTTTATTAAACAATGTTTTCAACAACCTCCTTGAGAATACTCATCCACTTTGAATGATTAACAGATCCAATAGACCAACTGGCATTAGGCTGATACAAATTTCCCAGAGAAATGGTTCTCAGATTTGGAGCGAAATTCTTCAGACCAGAAAGTACCAACCATTCCAGATAGTATTGAGAACCAGCGAAGATAGCAAGGTCATATTGACCCTTACCGTCGAATCCATTCCAGTTGGTGTCCCTTAACCTGTCCCCTAGGTTCATAAATGGGATACTATAGACGTTCTCCGCATTCCTCTTCATGAACTCACCGATTATGTGCCCCGTGGCCGCTAGAGTGATGTTCCCTTTTTTGCCGATCTTAATCGCATAATCGATCAGATTCCCATCCTCTGTCTCGGTCTCTAGAGCATTTGAGCCTATGACAAGCAGCGGTCTTTTTGCCCTATTAATCATGGAGGCCACCACTGCGGGGTTGGGAAAAACCATAGCATGCTTGGGGCCTGCGATCTCCGCGGTCTGCCCTGGTCTTAGTTTCGCGGACATTACTTCTTTCTCCTGATCATTCGATCTAGAAGCGTTGGATCTGGCATGCCTATCTTCCCATCCTCCCAGCCCTTCGTCTTTAGGTGCTCTAAGAGCTCCGTTTTCATTGTGAAGGGCAGATCCGATTCTCCCCTAACAAAGAACTCAAGGTCGTCCGGCATGGTACCGTAGTACTTCTTACTTAAGTCGATGTAATGAATTATCTTAACCGCTCGTCCTTTGGTGGTGTCGTTTGGCCTCATGGACAGCTTTGCCGTCATAACTATTGCCTCCTCGACGGTCTCGGCGGCATAGAACAGATGTTCAGGCACCGGACCCACGTACGTATCTTCTCCAGTCCGAGCATCCAGTGTATTCCAGTCCTCTTCTTTATCCTTTCGTCCCAACAGGTTCCTACGATACTTGGAGCCATGAGGACCCACTATGACGGGAATACCAAGACGCCAGCATCCAGCAGCAATACTCGCAGCCTTTTGGCTCATAGCACCCCAGGCGACCCCTACTGCACCGACACGATTGTAAATATAGTCAGCGATTTCCTCATAGTTCGCTCGCAAGGGCCGCTTTGCGAAGATGTTGGCAATCTTTATTGTTGCACCCGTTATGGCAGAGTTGGATACACAGCTTCCAACGTTCACCAGACCACCAGCGTCGAAGACACCGGGGAACCGTTCATACAGATTCTGCCCCTCCTCGTCAAGAGTCGTCGCCAAGTCCATGGCTGAGCAGCCTGTTGCAAGGACGATGAACCTGCGTTTAAGGAACTCTTCAGCTATTTGGGCTACCTCGCCTCCTCCTTTCGGATAGTTCGCGCAGCCTACAAGGGCTACAACACCTGGAATCTCTCCGAAGACGATTCCGCGACCAACCTCCCTGATCTCCACATCGGTTACGGCCCCACTACCAACCCTTACCTGGAAGCACTCATCCTTGCATTGATCAGCTGACGCCGCGTACATGTAGCTGATGATTGATAGATTTTCCGGGCACGCGCTCTCGCATCTACCACAGCCGACGCATAATGGCTGTAACTCACTCAGTAGGGATAGATCGCCTTCCGCGCCTGCCTTAACCGCGTCCATGATAGGCAGGTTATTTGGACACGCCATGACGCACTCTAAGCATCCACGGCACTTTTCCAGGTACTCAAGCAGTTTCTCATTTGATGGTTCCTTGAACTTCTTACGTTTTGGTGAGACGGCCATCGCGGTTTTAACCACGACTTCTCCCACCTTTCTAGGATCAAGAATCACCACGCCTTTCTGACGCCCCGAGACAAGATCAGCTACGATTGCATCAGGGTCATCATGGGTACGGTCTGGGAGCCCCATCATACTCTTCTCACTAGTAGCGATAACAGGTGCACCAATCTTCTCAGCTTCCTCCACAATGTCTAAGCGTATGCATTGTTCATCGATTACGACAAGATCGGGTATCCCTGAGCGGACGTAACGTAGCTGCCATGAGATGGGACCCATTATCTTGGCTCGATTATCGTACCTTGTGTTATCGTGTGCTGTGCAGCACAGACCTCCGATCTCCACTTTGTCAAACAAGTCGTGCTCCATGAGGTAATCGATGATATCCACGCTTGGGAGCACGTTATGCCCGATACACATTACCACAGCCTTTGTAGTGTCGATTGAACCGAAACCCATCTGAGCCATAGGGGCTTCGGAAGCGCCTTTCGGGAACTTTAGCGTTGAAATCTGAGAGATGTCGGCTATTTCCATCGCTACATGGTCAAGCATTCCAGCGTGGAATGCCTTTGACTCAAAGTCAAGGTTATCGCCCTCTTGTCCAGTGTGTGCAGCAGCAGTGAGTTGGACTAGTTGAGTCTCCACATAGTCTAACGCTTCTTCAAGGTCGCCTATTGTTTTGGGTTTATATCCACATACTAGGCGTATGTGGGGGGCCTCGACGTTGGTGTTCAACGCTACGTCTAGTAGATAGTCACTACCAAATTCTTCCAGCAGATGGTTTAGCATATGCCTGGCATGAGCTGTATGTGTTGATGCGCCGATACAACAGGCAATCAACACGATTCGTGACTGTTGTGCCTTTTGATCTATCCCACATGCTCCTTTTTTGTCTCCTGTGAGATCGCATTTTCCATAGGTGCATAGGCAGCATAGGTCACATAATGGCATGTAGAATGGCTTGTATCTTTCAAGTAGCTTCTTGTCCCAGTCACGGAATGTACCAACTGATGGAAAAGGTGTGGGGCCCATAGGTTCCTCCCATTCTTCATCAGTAATTCGACCGATCTGGATCTCCAGACCTTTGATTGTTCCAAGAGAGGACTCTACCTCATCTATCTTAATATTAAGGTTTTTTTTTGACAATGTGAGTAACTCCTTCCCATTACAGAGTCAATAGATAACAATTACACCTATAACATAATAATATATTGCTCAAATATTGAAAATGCTTTTACTCGAACGTTCTACAGAAAAATGGAAAAAACTATGAATAAAGTGTCTTAATTGTCTCTGCCATCATAACCACAGGAGGGACATTTCCAAAAGTGCTCTTCCTTCTCGTGATCATATGTTGGATACATTATTCCTTCACATTTTTTACAGTCAGGATATTCATTTGATGTGTTCAGCCGGCATCACCTCCATTTTATTTCTTTTCACGCGCCCCTAAGGAGAATCCAATAGTTCTATTCTCCGTCCTTCAATAAGTGCGACAGCTATCTTTCGCCTTCCAGACTGAAGGAGTCGCCATATAGTTCCCCTGCTTGTTTCCATCCGTTGCCCTGCTTCCTGCTGATTCAAGTCTTCAATATCAATCAGTTTTATTACCTCAAGCTCGGCTGGCTCGATAAGTACGGGTTCGAGGCTGTTGGGAGGCTCTGGGTTGAATGCCTTTATTTCTGTGGTGTGGCTGACCTTTACTGGATGAGGCATTCTACCGTATCTGCCCCTTCTCCGCCTTCTGCGCATCATACATCATTACGTGCAATATCACAATATTTAAATAATTCCGTGTAATAACACACAATTGAAAGTGTGTATATGCACATAATGGAGATGAAAACATGAGATACGGAAGAAGAAGATACCCAGGAAATGGTCCTTGGCGTGATGTGCCATCAGCTCAACGCCTGGGATGGGGAAAGGGATATGGACGAGGCTACGGCCGAGGATATGGCTACACTGGAATTGATCCCACTAAGTGTGCAAGGTTCCCATGGCGGCAGAGATGGTGGTGGAGCAACCCAGACACAGATACCTCTGTTGGAACCGAAAAGGAATTCCTAGAGGGACACGTCGATGACCTGACCAAGGAGTTAGAAGTCCTCAAAAAGAAACTCAGCGAGTTTCTCGAAGAGAAGACTCCATAACCCCTCGATTGGTGATATAAATGAGGATAGCGATACCAACATTAGGGACTCGTAAATTATCTAACAAGGTAGCGGACACGTTTTCGAGGGCACCAACATTCACCATTGTATCACTTAAAGACCTCGAGATTGTGGACGTCGAGACAATCGAAAACCCCGCATCGTCCTTAGAAAAGGGAGCCGGCCCCATTGCAGCAAGAACGCTCAAGAATAAAAATGTTGACTTACTCATCACTGGAGAGCTGGGGCCGGGTGCAAGAAACATCCTTGAAGATTTTAACATCACGACCTATCGAGCACATATCGGGAAAAAAGTCAATGAGACGATAGAGGAATGGAAAAAACTAGGACTCTAACTGAGCCAAGAGTCTTTTCCATATCTTTCTTATCGCCAACGCGGCCGGAGAATCGGGTTTAAACACGACGATAGGTTGACCTGCGACCATTGACTTTGTCACCTCTGAATCAAATGGAACATGACCGAGATTCACTATTCTCTCCTCCGTACAGAAATCGTCGATATCTGATGTATTTTCCTCGTTAATATCGTACTTGTTTACAACCACATACGGGAGGGTCTCAAAGTGCCTTAGCAAATCAATGGCACGTTTTAAGTCATGGATACCTGAAAGAGTTGGCTCAACTACAACTAACGCGGCGTTAACGTTGGCAATACTCGCAATAACGGGACACCCGATCCCAGGAGACCCATCAATCAGAACTAGATCCTTCCCATTGACCTCCGCCATCTTTTTTGCGTTCTGACGCACTAGGCTAACCAGTTTTCCGCTATTCTCCATACCCGGTGTGAGCCTAGCATGAGCCATTGGCCCGAAATCAGTCTCGCTGAAGTAAGCGTATCCACATACCCGGTCTTTGAACTCTATGGCCTCGACAGGACAGTTTACTACACATACCATACAGCCTTCGCAGTGGATCGAGTCCACTTCGAAGTTTGATATAGCGTTGAACTTGCACAGCTCCACGCACCTACCGCACTCGGTGCACTTTAACGGGTCAATTTCGGCCAGCTTTAGTCCCTTGAACTCTATCGTCTCTGTTATCCTGGGATTCAGGAGCAAATGTAGATTGCTGGCGTCCACGTCGCAGTCGGCGAAAACAGAGTTGCTGCTGAGGGCGGCAAAACAAGCCGTGATAGTTGTTTTTCCCGTTCCCCCCTTGCCGCTGAGTACGGTTATTTGGTTCATTGTACTCTCTCCTGTATCTTCTCAAGCAATTTTTGAAAATTAGCTCTCCACTCTGGCATACCCTCAACGAAGGGAATTCCTCTTGAATATAGTTCAGCTATTTTCCTGTCGTAAGGGATCTCCATCAGTATGGGCAGTTTCATTCTCTCACAGTAATCATAGACTCCCCTGTCTCCGATTCCCGCAAAGTTAATCACAATCCCGAGAGGAATTCCCAACTCCATAACCACTTCAACGGCTATCTCCAAGTCGTGTAGCCCGAACGGTGTCGGCTCGGTTACCATCACACAAAAATCGGTGTCCATTATTGATTCAACAACTGGACAAGAGGTACCCGGAGGGGAGTCCAGTATTACTAATCCTTGGGTTTTTGCTTTTTCTTTAACGGCTGATATAATGGGCACGGCTAGAGCTTCACCGATATTCAGTTTCCCGTAAACAAGCTCTATACCGTTTACGTCCCCGATGAATATCTCGCCAAGGTTCCTTGGTTTCTCAGTTATCGCCTCTGTTGGACATACTAACTTGCATCCCCCGCAGCTATGACATAGCGCCGGGAATACCATGGCGGTTTCCCCGGCCACAAATAGAGCGTTAAACTGGCAGAACTCAGCGCATTTCCTACAATAATTACACTTTGACTCATCGATCTCTGGAACTAGAAGTTCAACAGATTCTGAGACGGTGTCAGAGGGTTTGATGAATATGTAATCATTTGGTTCCTCAACATCGCAGTCCAGCACTTGATCGGCGTCAACAGATATGGCTAGGTTGATGGCAACGAGTGTCTTCCCCGTGCCACCCTTTCCACTGGCTACTACTATTTTCATAGCTGATCAGTGAGCATGGCCTTCGAGGCAGCCCTCAGTGAGTTCTTCCATTCCACCCTTGATGAAAGCTTTCACATTCTCCAAGCTGTTCATGCTTACACCCTTAAGTACAGCTATACCTAGTCTCTGAAACATTTGAATGGCCTTCATACCCATCCCTGAAGAGATAACTACCTCACCTCCGAGACTCTTTATCTTCTCAGGTGGTGCACCTACACCTCCGAAGTGATCACTCGTGTTCTTGGCGACTCCGTCCTCCGTGATCTGCTCGTCTTCTACGACGTACCACGCAAAATAGGGAGCGCGCCCAAAGTGGGCTGAAAGGGTTTCTCCTGTCTCGTTTTCTGCTGGAATTACTATTTTTACTATTTCATTCATCTCCTAACTTCTTATTCGCTGACCGTGATGACCGGATACAGTGGGGTTTGTTGTTTCATTCAACTTACCCTCGTTATACTGGGTTATGGCCTCTTTCACGGTGCCAACAGCCCCTGTATAGATTTTGATGCCGGTTCTGCTTAGTGCAGAGTATGCATTCGGTCCAACGTGTCCTGTTATCACGACTTCCACGTCAAGGGAGGCAACTTTCTGGGCTGCGCCGATTCCTGCTCCGTGAGTAGAATGTATGCTACTGTTTTCAAGTGCTTCAGCTTGCATAGTATTCATGTCCACTATCAGGAAATTTAGGCATCTTCCAAAACGGGGATCTACATCAGAATCAATGTTATCCCCAGTTGATGTTACTGCTATTTTCATTTACGGTACCTTCTTTTCGATCTTTTTGATTATCTGTATGAACGCTTCTACCGCTGGTGAGCCAGGATGCTTTACAATAAATGGCACACCCTCGTCACTATCGGCTGCTACCTGAGGGTCTAGAGGTATGCTTCCAAGGAGTTCGACATCCATCTCGTCTGATACTTTTGCGCCTCCTCCCTTGCTGAAGACCTCTATTATCTCTCCGCAGTGGGGACAAGGCATGCCACTCATGTTCTCGACTATGCCAAGGATGGGGACATTCATTTTGCGTGCGAAAGTTACCGCTTTTTTGACCACTGCTTGACTGACCTCGCTGGGAATAGTGACGATTATTACTCCATCCATCTCGGGTAAGAGTTGTAGAATGCTAAGGCTTTCATCGCCGGTACCCGGGGGGAGGTCTACTAGTAGATAGTCCAAGTCACCCCAGTTCACTTCTTCAAGGAACTGTCGAATAGCTCCCATCTTCAAGGGTCCTCTCCAGATAACTGGCGCGTCATCGTTTGGTAGAAGAAACGCCATGGATACTACCTTGATGTATTCTGGGCCAATTATAGGGCGTATCCCGTCTGGTCCACTACCCATTTTTTTCCCTGTAGTCCAAGCATTTTAGGGACACAGGGCCCCGTCAAATCCGCATCTAAAATGGCTACTTTGTTTGTTCGATTATTTCTAGCAAGGCCCATTGCTAGGTTTATTGCTACAAGCGTTTTACCTACGCCTCCTTTTCCGCTGATGACTGCTATCTTATGTTTGATCTTACTCATTCGTTGTTTGATTTGGTCCGCTTGTCTAGCCTTTTCTTCCCATTGATTTTGATCCATTTGTGTTTTTGACAATTAATCCACCATTTTCTTTGAAGATTCTTCTTTCAGATAATTTGGTCTGGTAGAATCGTATTTCCTTGAAGCCAAGGGATCGGACGCTAATGGTTTTACGAACTTTTCTACTTGGTCTCTTTTCCAGTCTCCAATTGCATTGTGGGTATCAATATAGTTCTGTGGCATCGGGTGTGTACCGATAACAACGGGGAGCCCCACCACGTTCTCGATGTAATCTTTGTGATCTCCTATGTATGGACAGGCGGGGTATCCTGCTAGATAACAAGAAGCAAGATGGATAACATCTGCACCTATTTTCTTCATGTCCGCTGCTGCAAACTCCAAGCGTTCTCCAGGACAGCCTCCGCATGCCACCCAACCGACAAGCAATATATCTTCAGATTTTGGATATGATGAAAACATGCCTTCTCTATTAGCGATCGCCTTGAAGCATTTGTATCCTGTACATGTACGATTCCTGTCACAAATTATTACCCCGACCTTTACCATTTCGACCTCAACTCCATTCTGTTAGACACAGACCTTATAGATAACAATTACACCTATAACATAAACATATATATGGTTTTAGCTTAGATTCATAATAGTTAAAGAGAAATAATTATGTCAGGTAGAGCCGGTCGGGGAAAAAGCGGTACATGGATACAGTTACTCATCCTCAGAATCCTGTATGATTCTCCTACACATGGATATGAAATAATAAAAAAAGTGAATACTTTTCAAGCGGGTAGGAGACCCATCAAACCGGGAAGTATGTACACTATTTTAAGAAGGATGGAGGAGGATGGCCTTCTTGAATCAACGTGGGATGAAGAGACAGCTCGTTTAAACCGTAGAGTTTACACCTTTTCAGAGAAGGGTTTTGAAAGACTTAAGGACGGTCGTAAAATGATTGAGGAACAACTTACGGTTCTTACGAAGATGAAGCAATTCTATGATGAACATTTTATCGAACATGAAATTGAGGACGAGAAGTAAAACGAATTCCAATTACATCGTTCATGTATCGTAGTCTCGTTTCACTAAAATACTGACACGAATACTAAAAAGACTAGAACAAAGAATTATTGAGACCAAAATATCTTGGGTTTAATTTTGTCTCGTTTTGCCTCGATCCTATCCTTATATTCAATCAACTTGGGTAAAGTTATTCTAAGTTCGTCTTCTAAATTGAATTTAGGTTTAAACCCGAGCGCGGGAAGGTGCTTCATATCGGGTTCATATCTATGTTTTTCGGCCTCTAATCTAGGATTAGGGATATTGCGTATCTTTCCCTCCAAATCATACTCTTTAGCTACTTTTGAAACAATTTCAGCTAATGCATTGACACTGTAGGTCTCGTCAAATTGGTTGAATACGCGATATTCTGTTTCATCGGGGGGATTTTCTACTGCTAGTGTGAAACATTGCATGCTATCTCTTAATGCCAAATATCCTCGGGTTTGTCCTCCTTTTCCATAGGGAGTTACGTCGTGACCAACAACGGCTTGTGCACAGAATCTATTGATTGCAGTACCCCAGACTTCGTCAAAATCGAATCTCGTTATGAGATCGTCAGTTTCCATGTCGTCTGTTAAGACCCCATGAACGACACCTTGCATAACATCTGTTGCCCTTAGACCCCAAATTTTGTTTGCAAACATTATATTCCATGTTTCATGGACTTTAGCTAAATGGTACCAGCTGCCCGGTTGTCTGGGATAAGGTAGTTTGTCTTTACGTCCTCGATATTCGATCTCAAAGAATCCTTCAGGTATATCCAGGTTCGGAGTACCATATTCGCCCATTGTTCCAAGTTTTAGTAGATGGCAATTAGGTACATGATCTTTCATGGCAAACAGAATGTTATTGTTTCCAATGATGTTGTTATTTTGAGTATAATTGCAATGGTCAACATCAATCATACTGTATGGCGCACTCGGGATTTCTCCTAGATGAACTATGCAGTCGGGCATCTCTTTCTTGACGACCAAATCAGTGAAACTTGGTTCTACAAGGTCACCTCGATAGAACGTTAAATCTTTTCCAGAGACCTCCTTGTATCTAATACGCCTTTCATTCATTGTTTTAATTGGAGTTGCGCTCCAACTGCCCGTCTCATTCACATTTTTACGCCTACTGAGATTATCTACACCGGACACTTCATGACCTCTACTGCTCAAATGCATACTAAGTGGCCAGCCCAGATAGCCATCCATCCCCATAATCATAACTTTCATTTTTTTACACCATTTTTGTATATGTTACTACCTAACTGTAGTATACTTTGTTATATATATTTTTGTTATCTATAACAAATATATGCTTCTGGGGAGTGAACTATAATTAAATATGGTTTATCAAGAAATTAATAATTTAGTTTTAACTTGGATGTGCAAGATTCAAGTCCCAGTGATATCATGACGGGGATGCACATCCAAGTCGCGCGTGATATACTAGTTGGGGTGGGCGTCTCCGTGGCAAGTGTCACAGTCCATCTTAGCGAAGACGTTGTTCACTGGGCCTTCTTTTCCGTGGCATGCTCCACACTCAATTACTGAGTCTGGCACCTGGAAAACTGGCGCAAAGTTTCCATCCGCCTCTGCGTTCAACATCTCAACGATCTTACCCGCTGTATCTGCACAGAGCCTTGCACATCTCTCAGCCCTCGAAGGATCATTTTCTGCAAAACCAGATGCGTTGCTCCAGTTTGTAACTGATGCATGGCAGAGTGGTGAGTTGCTAACAGATTTAGCAATATCTCCCTCAACCTTAAGGGCAGTTTCCGGGGCATAGACTGGCAAATCCGTCTCAGTGTACCAACCCATCAACTCGTTGATTGTTGCACCACCCGTAACTGTGTTAATGGCCATACCTCCACCGGTTAATACCCCACAAGTGGAACCCCAACCCTTGATGCCTCCCCCACCAAAGACTGCCATCTTTGTTGGCATGGCTGTGAATGGGTGTCCGACCTGCTCCCTTAGCTCGCCGATGACTCCCTCAAAAACCGAGTAGCAGCATCCTCCCTGGAAATATGCCTCATAGGCTCTTTTCTGAACTGCGTCAACGTTTAGTTTTGTGTAGGTCCATGGATGTTCAGGTACTTCTTGTGGAACCTCGACCTCTTTTTCAATAATTGTTTCTTTGGGTGTTAGAAACGAGTACCCGCCGATTGCGCCAATTGCAACTCCGCCGACGGCCGCACCTGCCATTCTTACGAACTCTCTTCGAGATACTTCTTCAGTCAAACATTTTCACCAGTTTTTGATTTATCTGTACTGAATTTACATATGTATACGTTATACGTATAAATGTTATCTATAACGTATATTTTCGCAAGTCAAAATGCAGAGTGTAGTTAATCGATTTTTAGGTATCAATTGAGGTTGAAGCGGATTCAAACTGTCCAATCGAAATTCACCCCAACCTCAAGAATTGTCTTTTTCTTACCAATATAAGCATTTTTAGGACCTTCTGATCTATAACTATCCTCAAAATCATTGCCCCAAGTACATCCACCACAATAATAATAGATTTATATGTTATAGGTGATTATGTTACCTATTAGGTGTTTACGTGGTACATATGACCAACGCGATTGAAGTAAACGAGCTTACAAAGTTCTACAAGGACTTTCTTGCAGTTGATCATATCAACTTTAAAGTTAAACAAGGCGAGATTTTTGGTTTCCTGGGGCCAAATGGTGCTGGAAAATCAACTACGATAAGAATGCTCACAGGAATTTCTCTTCCCAGCTCGGGTTCTGCAAACATATTGGGTTACGATATAGTAAGACAACCAGTGAACGCTCAATCGCTCATGGGTATTGTACCCGACATTAGCAACATATACACCGAGTTAACGGCGTGGCAGAATCTGGATTTCACGGGAAAACTCTATGGCATTCCTAAGTCAACGAGGGAAAGAAAGAGCCGAGAAATTTTAGAACGTTTCGAGTTATATGAGCGAAAGGATGAGAAAGTGATTGGTTACAGCCGAGGGATGAGGCGGAAAGTCTGCATAGCGATGGCCCTCGTCAACGACTCAAAAATATTGTACCTCGATGAACCCACATCAGGTTTGGATGTAAAAAGTGTGAGGAGTATACGTAATCTAATCAGAGAACTTAACGAAGAGGGACTCACTGTCTTCCTCACCACCCACAACCTGGTGGAGGCTAACCAGATGTGTGACAGGATAGCCGTAATCAACCGAGGCAAGATAGCAGCCATTGATACCCCGCAGAAGCTTAAGAGTGCCATGAAACGTAGCCAGTCTGTTGAGCTTTCTTTACTGAATGATACTGGAAGCATGGACAGGTTTGAAGGTATATCCGGTGTTCTTTCCATTCAGAAGAGGGGAGACAAGATCCGTCTGGTAACGAGCAGTCCTGGGCAAACTCTCAAGGAGTTGTGTATGTTGGTAAAGACTGAGGATTTGAATATTTCATCGTTGAATACGCTGGAACCTAGTCTAGAGGATGCTTTTCTGGAGTTGACCGGTATGGAGATGAAGAAAGAGGTAGTAAAGATGGGAAAGGGTCGAAGATGAAAAAAGTTACTATCTTTGATGAGTTGAAGAGGAGCTGGGCAATAACCCTGAATGATATGAGGGTCTATTATCTTCGTCCTCCAAGTTTGATGTTTGGTATATTATTCCCTATCGCGTTGTTTTTCAGTTTCAGTGTGGGTCGTAGGATGCCTGTGGAGAGGCTAATCCCTGTTCTTTCAGCTCAGACGGTTTTCTGGGCTAGCAGTAGTATAGGTCCTGCTTCTATTCCTATGGAAAGGCGGATGAGGACCTTTGAGCGGTTTCTCTCGGCGCCCATCAGCTTGTCTGCGGTGTTGTGGGGTAAGGCTATGGGTGGACTCATATTCGGGGTTGGAGTTACATCAATTGCTGCCGGGATTGGTATCGTGTTGAGTAGTCAAAATATGATTAACCCAACCGTCTTTATGTTGGGCATAATTCTTTCTGCCTTGGCCTTTTCAGCTTTAGGAATATTATTCGCCTCGATCCCCACGGAAAGCCCGGGGGAGATAATGATGCCATTTAACTTTGTGAGAATCCCGTTGATGTTCATCAGTGGGATGTTTATACCTCTAAGTGAGTTGCCTGAGTTGGCTGTTGATGCAGCGTTTTTCTCGCCCTTGACTCATACACTTGATTTGGTGCGGTTGGGGATGGGGGAAGTTTCCTATTTTGGGTGGGAAGTGAACATGCTTATTCTCATATTGTGGTCTATTGTGTTCTTGGTAATTGGTAGTTACTTTCACAGATTGCAGATGAAAAATAATTAAATTCTTTTTGCTTTATTGTGCGCGTTTACTACATATCCATTAATCGAATCATATTAAACGCTATAAAATTACTTTCAGTAAATCTTTTTGTGGGCACGCTCTGATTACATGATTTCAATAGATTAAGTATCCGCTTTTTTTCCTCCCTCTTCCCTAAGCTCTAACTCCCCCGAGGCAAACAGATCTAACGAATCCCTAACCAAACCACCGCTTACAATCGCGTACACCCCCACGTAGCTATCTCTGAGTATATGAAAAGGACCCTCACCCAGCTCATCACTGAGAACCATCGTCACATCCTCCCCAATCAGGATCTCGGTAACTACCACCCCTCTCTTCTTCTCAAGACCGACCGCTGGGTTACCCTTGGTGAACCAACGCTCAATACCTTTCGAGCCCAGGTCTACAAACATGAAAAATGGGGCAGACCCAAAATGAGATGAAACAATCGAGCCAAGCCCTTCAATCGCGTCAACAGGAATGGCCACCCTGTGGACCTCCCTCTTGACAGGCTCAATATGAACCACAAGGGACACAAGATCAGTCAACGAATCCACAGCCTGAGCTTGGAGCGAAACACTGCTGGACAAATACCCTACGACCCCCTTCGCTGCTCCAAGGATAGTAACGACTATGAAACCAATCTTCGCTACCCTTTCTCCCTTATCAAAAACCCCGGAGTCCTCCATACCTAGGATTATATCGAAGAACAAGTAAAGCCTAAGCTCGCGAGTTACCGTCATATGACTGCACAGAACTTATCTTCATCCTTGGACGCGCGCGCTGATAATCAATCCATTACTTTGATAAAGCCCTTATAAAAACCTCAAACGTATCATCATCACAGTTTATGGTCTCTGGATTCGGATTCTTCGTGGAATCCGGTACCGTTGTTCCCCGCATTTGCCTTGGTAGAGGTTGTGACCTCGTCTCAACTGAATCCGTTGTGACTGTTTTAGATATGGAACCTATACTGGATTCCGGATTTTCTGAGATACCCTCTAACTCATATGCGACAACAACCGGTGGTTCACTTAGTTGCGGAGCTTGTCTTTTTCCCATGTTCAAAAGGGCCTCGAATGGGTCAAGATGTTGGGGTTCCCGTTTGGATTCCTCTGGCAGGGCAGTCGCTTGTCCTTGGAGATTAGACGCCTGTCCTCGTATCGGAATCCTCACTTTGCCGGATTCCGGAGTAGCTTCTCGTTTGGATTCCGCAGTCAAATTCCTAAGAGCCTCCCATTGGTTTTGACCCTTAGCTTGTTCAACGGACTCTTCATTATCCTGATTATTTAGTCGACTATGTTTTCTCCTAGGTACCTTGACTCTTCCAGTTGCGTCGAGCCAACTAGGATCATCTACAGGAGAATCCGGTTCCCTCGACTGGCGCATCTGTGAAGCAAGATCTCTTTCGGAAACATTCTTCGTTAATGAAGCATTCTCAACAGAATCAATCCCCTTATCTGGTTTAGATTCCAGTAGAGTTGGCTTGAATTCCACAGCCCGATTTCGTGGTGATGACTTCGGATCAGAACCGTTCTGATCTTGCGATTCTGTGCCTCTAGGCAATGATGAGACTTTGGGGTTGGATTCTGGAACTCGGATTGGCTGGGTTGGACGCGGACTCCGGCGTTGAGGAACTTGCACTAGAGGTTTAACTCGATCCCGAATGCTAAGAACACGGTCATCCTGCACAGCAACCGGTCCAGAAACGGGGGTAACCCGATTATCATTTCCAACCATTGACTCCTGAAAGGTGGAGGTAACTGCATTTGTGGATTTTATCTCCACTATGGTGAAAGATTCCTGAGTTTCCACGGGGGCTGCTAATGGAACGGGTATCCTCTGGTCGGTGATGGGTTCCTTGATGGATTCCTGTTTCTTTGCTTTCTTGGTTACGAGGACTTCGTTTTTGTAGAGTCCGCGTTTTAGATCAGCTTTTTGAATAGCATTTTTCACGGTTTTGCGTCTTGGGAGATTATACGTTTTCACGGTTAACGGGTTAATCCATCCCATTTCTGCAGTGATTACTGCCTCTGTAACGCCCCCCTCATGGTATGAGTCTATTAGCCTTCGACGTGCAGCTTGGAACCCTGCACGATGTTTGTTAATCCCACATTTCACCCGAATCTTCGAAAATATTTGTTGAAATCCACTTCGTGTTAGACGATATCCCGCTCCACTAGTAGTCCAAAGAGGATGAACCACCTTCGGCTTCCCATATAACGTAATAAGATCTGTACCTCCGCGCCATCTTGTTTTTTTTATCCTAGGTTTGCGTCTATATCTTCGGAACCCCCAAACGTATTCAAGGAGGTACTGTGCGACTTGGGGCGCGAGTCTGCGTTTGATAACTTTTCCGTGTTTCAGTTTATGCAATCGAATGTAGGTGTGTGGTTTTTTCTTTGTAGCCCACTCGATGTCTTCGATGTTCATGTCTGCGAGCTCGCCTCGCAGGAATCCTTTGTCGATGCTTAATCCGATGATTGCTCGATTCCGGAAACGAGTAAAAGTTGAGCTGCTTTGTGTCCATGCACAGTCACGCATTTGTTTCAGTTCATCGTCGGTGAATTTTGGTTGATATTTGCGGCTCACTCGTGGTAATTCTTTTGTGTTGAAGGTGAACTCTACGTTTTGACTTCGGAAGAAAGCCTTCAACGCCGCAGTGTTTTTCCGGATTGTGGTTGGCGCGTATCTGGATTCAAGTTCGTTGATATACTCGTTCAGTCGGTCACTGCTGAGAACAGGATAATTAATTGATCCATCAATGTACTGCAGGATAATAGTGGTGTAGGTACGGATTGTGGAATCCTTTCTGTTACGCCTTTCCATCCATTGTCTAAAACTCTTTTTAAATCTCGCAGAGGGGGTGGCGTCTGTTTCTCCCCTTACATCCCTGAGTGCGGCATAAACAATGTTTCTCATATAATTTCCCTTAATAGTTTTGTTTTCGGGTTCTGGTACCAAAATAACCAGCGATAGGGGTTGCTGATTTTTTTATTGAAAAAACGGAATGGGGGAACGTAAACGTGTGTTTGGATCATATTGGTTGTCTCGGTTGTTTTGATTCGTGTTGGATTAGTTTGAGCCAAGTGTCCATTTTTGGGAGGAATGTGGTTGTGTGCATGGTGTCGGGTTCTTGTAATAGGATCGCCAGCAGGACGCTATTATACGCAAGTTCCCGTTGAGCCCACCGTTTAAGTGGCTTCAAATCAAGAACTGCGATCATTATTTTCAAGGCTATTATATTCTCAAATATGATTAGGTATTCAGGTGCGTAGTTATATGAGTTATCGGCGGGGTATGGGTGGAGAGAACACAGAGAAATACTTGTCTACCCAGGAACGGGTTCTAAGCTGTCTTGGCTCTGAGTGGAAACGATCTAAGATGTGGGAGAATGAGACAGGACTTGTTCCTGGGTCTTTTCATAAACACCGTAAACGGCTTTTGCTGGAGGGGAGTGTGGAGATTCGGAGAGAGTCACGTCGAATGGTGTTTTATCGAAGGACTTCTAAGGGTGAGGAGATGCAGCGAGGTTACTTGGTTAAGGGTTTGTTGGAGCAGGGTGATTTTGATGGTTTGGGTTCTGATTTGGTTAAACTGTACGCTGATTTTGATCTTGATGTTTTAAGCGAGTCTGAGAAGGTTAGGGTTGATGATCTTCTTTTGAAGATGAATATGATTTTCAGTGATTTAATGGGTGTTTTGGGGAGTGCTTGGATCGATAAGAAGCTTCGAACCGAATATAGTGGGTCTCTTGGGGATGGGGTGAGGTTTTTTCAGGTTAGTAGGGTTTTGGATTCTTTGGAGCAGCGGTGGGAGCTTAGTAGAGATTCTGCTGATATATCTGAGGAGGATGTGCTTTTGGCTGAGATTGAGTTTCTTCGGAAGAATGGGTTAAGTCATGGTGATTTAGCTGGGAATCCGTATATGTGGGCTCGTATGAATAAGGCGTTGCGAGAGTTGCCGTTGTCATTGGATGGTTGGGAGGCGCTTTCAGAGTTCCGTCGTTTGAGTAGAGAGACAGGGCCGTTAGTTGATTTTGTTTCAGAGTTTGGGGGTTTATTGCCTAGGGTTTTGGTTACTTGTTTTTCTGGTGACGTTGAGGAGGTATAGGGTTCGGTGTATGTTTGAATCTTTTAGGCTGCTTTTTCTATAAACTCTTAGATCCGTAAAAAGGCGTAGAACGGGAATTCTGCGCTCGATCACGGAGATTAGATTAATTGGAGAATAGCCACTCTCTTGTAGACCCTGTGGTCTTATTAGTTAAGTTAACGGGGTGTTCTAGAGTGGTGTTTTTTGGTTCCGGAATCCTGAAACAAGGCTATTGGGGATTTCAGTGACCTCATAACCAGTCCTAAATCCTAACAGAGGGATTCCAATAAGTGATGGAAGAATAATAGTGCAAAGGGAGATGCTTGTGGAATCTATAGAAATGTACTGATATCAACTAGCTTTGCTTTTCAGTGGTGTCATTGAGTCGGTGGAGAGCGGAATCCTACTGGATTCCGGTAGAGTATGGGTGGAGGGAACTGGAATCCATTATCCATCGATGGATAGTGCGTGGATTCTTTCGCTCCATCGGGTTCCAGTACGGGAGAGGATTCAGGTAGGGTGATGGTGCCTGGGTGTAGTGGTTTCAGGAGGTGTGGTTGTTAAGGTATGTAGGATGATGTGGATTCCGTTGACCCAGAAGGGTCCATTTCATGGGGCGGTTGAATGGAATCCGGTTCATTGTCGAATTCTTTTTCTACGGAATTCGGATGTTATCATCTTAGAGTTTGTTATCGGATTCCGGAGGTTAATACTTGCTCACGTTATCTGATTTTGATTATTGCTTTTTCATCACTCAACTTGGCGACAAAATCCCATCCTTTACCGATAAATTCCTCCACATCATCAACCCCGACAACCCGTTGGCTGTTCCCATTATTCACCAATGAACCCACCAGTCTATGGCGCACCATCTCCTGGAACTCTTTATCATCCATACCAAGATCCATATCATCAATCTCATCACCATCAAACCCAGCCACAAGAAGCAACTGGCGACGCAACGCGTTTTGCAGTCGATCCTCAGAGACCGCAGTCTTTGTAGTCTCTAAGTATTCGAGGCTTCTTTGGTAAGTTTCTCGCATATCCTCGATGACAGACTCAGGTAGCCTTCCTTTGTTGGTGGTGTATCTTGCTTCCATGTTTCCCTTGTGTCCCATGAAGAATTGGCGATAGGCATGGGCGATCTTACCGTTATTCTCCGCCACCAATAGTTGTGTATCAAAATACGCTCTGAGCACATAGGGGCGCCATTTGTACTTAGGGCGCATAGCTGATCTGATCTCTTTAGTCAGTGTCTTTCTTGTAACGTGTTGATTTTCTCTGTCACTGACTCGATGTCCCGTGTCGCCATATCCACTTTTAAATGCGATAATTGCAGAACTTGGACCTAGTTTTTCGCCTATGGCGATGCGTTTTTCAAGATATGATTTGAGATGTTCACAACCCTCAGGGCCAAGGAATGTGAAATATCTGTGCTTTGCCTTACTAAGTTCAGGTCTAACAACAACCCGGGTCGGGATCGTTGTGAAGATTATCTCTTTTCCATCTATTTCTACCTCAGGCAAGTCTCGCAGCTTCAAGCCGTCTGAGCCATCGCCCTTTCCGAGGACTTGGGGTCGTAGTCCACTGAAAGCCATGAATGCGATTGAGCATTTACCGCGATCTTTTGCATAGTTAAGAATCTGTTTTAGCTCATTATTGGTTGGTACCCGTTCATCTTCAATTGTAGGGGTCCTTGTTGTGTCCCCGATCTTTATCTTTCTCACCAGGATGATATCGTTGAATCTTAGCCAGCTTTTCACACAAGTAATATAGTTCTCAATATAACTAGCTGCTTTTTCTTCATGTTTTAGTTTTGTTACAAAATCGAAGAGAAGATTCTCAAACCCTCTTCTATTCGTCTTTGCTTCTTCGACTATCTCCGCAGGAGAAAGCTCTACGAGTTTGCTAAAACGGTAAAGTGTCCTTGCATTCAGATTAGCAGTATTAACACTCCCACGTGAGAGGTTGTCGTACCATCTGCGAAATTCATCATTCTCGTCTAGGATGTGTTTCCAACCCGTAGTTCGTGGCATATAGGCACCATTTAATCACAAGTTGAATGATAATAAATAGGTTTTGGATAAAATTTTAGGCGCATACCATCAGCTGCGCCACAACCCAAACCAGTGACGTTTGAGGAGTTTCTAAGAGATAAAGAGTTAGCTGAAACGACCATTGAACACAAACTTGGATTGATCCGATAATTTGAACTACGCTTCAACCTCTACGACAGTGAAGCTATTTGAGAACACTTCAAGAAAGTCAAGTGAGTACGCGCCTTTAAGTTATCCACATGTGAATAATGTCCACAAAGTCCCGTTTGTCCAAGGTCTACTATCCTATATATTATTCTAACTTTTTCTAGATGAGTTTGTGGACCATGGACACCGGGGACAATTGGGACGCACCTTCCTTTTCTAGCAGTATTTCAGCCTGGAAACCACTCACAAGATCTGTGCATCTTTCAATATATCTAGCGTCTCTAGTCCTATCTGTACTTTCTCCTGATAAAGATAGACCAATTGTGTTCTCTCTTTTTTCTGAACTGGTCAATAAATCCTCTATTCGACAAAACGGGAGCTTTTTCCTTCGAGAATGTTGAGCACAATAAAAAAGGCACAATAGTACTTGGATTCAAATATAGATCTATTTCTCTTTTAATCAGAAAACCCTGTCTTAAGTTAAATGAACCCCCCTACCGAACACCGAACACTCCCCACATGGTATTTAGAATAACTTGAAATGTAAAAATGTCAAAAAATCTGGTTCCCTACGAAACAATGAGGTCGAATCCAATACTACGTCATCGAGCACACAGCTGATACATCCTAGAATATTGATGTCTCTCGATTCCTTTCTTATTGAACGCGCGCACTGTTTCTCAGCTGAATCCTCTTCTAAGACGTTTAGCATGATAGCTTTGACTCAAACCTTTGAGAGGGCTTTTCCAATGATTTTTAATGCAAGATCAGGCTCGTTGGGAGTGAATATGATTGGACCGCCACTCTTTCTGATGATCCTTACTGCATCTCCAACCCGAGTGGAATACGCCAATTCGCCTTTGAGGTTGTACTTGAGACCCAAACCGCCAAACTCTAGGAACTTAATGGAGGCTTTCTCCACTTCCACTATATCACTCAGAGAGATGTTCTTCACTAAGAAACCATAGCCCAACTGTATCCTTTCACAGTTCACTTTGATGCTGAGCTTGTGGAACGTGTGGTAAATAACATAGAACAAAAGCATGAGAGTGAAAAGCACACTGTTTGGAGCAGGATTGGACCCCAACCCAATACCTGTTAATAACTGATACCCCAACATCCATCCCATCCAGGTAAAAAACCCGATGAGAGGGGCACGCGCCCAGAGAGGCATATACGTTTCGTCGAGGTAAAAATCACTCATATTGACTTGTTTCCATACGAGGACAGAGGTATAAATATACCAACTAATGGCGCACGCGTTAGATACCCAATGCCTTTTTCTGAGCTGCAATAATCTCTTTGATGCCTTTCTCAGCCAGATCAAGCATCTGATTCATCTGGTCGCGGGTAAAGGCCTGCTCTTCGGCTGTTCCTTGCACTTCCACGAGTTTACCGCTTTCAGTCATAACTATATTCATATCCACATCAACTGTTGAATCGAGCGCGTAGTCCAGGTCCAGAATAACCTCGCCGTTCTTGACACCAACACTAACAGCGGCGATCATCTCAGTCATAGGAATTGTGTCAATATTGCCTTCGTCTTTTAGAGTGCGCAATGCCTGATAGAGGGCTACCGCACCACCTGTTATGCTTGCGCAACGGGTTCCACCATCGGCGTCTATGACATCGCAATCCACATAAATAGAGTTGGGGCCTATGCCCTCCATATCAACAACGGCACGCAGGCTTCGGCCAATTAATCGCTGAATTTCAACGCCACGTGAGTCAACTCTGCCGCCCGAGGGGCGGGATTTACGGCTGTTTGTTGAGCCAGGAAGCATGTTGTATTCGCTGGTTACCCATCCGCCGGGAACATCCTGCGCGACTTTCCATCGCGGTGCTCCTGGCTGAACGGACGCACTGCATAACACTCGGGTATTGCCAAAACCGACGAGCACCGAACCTTTGGGGTGTTTCTGGAAGCCAATATCAAAGGTCAGATTGCGGAGTTCGTCGTGAGCGCGTAGAGTCATAGTACTTAATATCAATAAGTTCTAGTTAATTGTTGAGGATACGTGAGCTTTTTTAGATTCGTCAATGAATAATTGATACCTGTCTGCTTCAGACCATGATAATAAGAGAATCGGGGAAAATTGATTGCAATGGCCACCAATTCCACCGGGGGGCGAATCCTTTTAGTGGTAACCGAGCACCAGCTGATTATCCATGTTCATTGATGCCATGTCATTTATTGATTAATAGAAGTCTTATTGGACGCGCACGCTATTTATTATCAGTGCAAATATATTGAATAGAAAAGTTGTTTTCTTAGCATTTTTCGTTCTTTTGACTCTAATCACGGTTCAAACAGTCTCGGCAGAAGATACATGTGAAACATGTCATCCTGGTCCTGCGAACGATTTCGCTCAAAGCAGTAAAGCAGCGTTTCTAGAGTGTCAGGATTGTCACAGATCAGAGCATAATGGACCGGGAACAAGTGAACCAACTGAGGTCACACCAAAAACATGTGAAACATGTCACGAGGAAAAAGTAAACGAGTTTTCGAATGGAAAACATGCACTGGGCTGGGAGGCAATGGAAGCTGTCCCAACATTCCATCAGATGCCTGAAGCTGTCACGGATATGGGATGTGTGCCATGTCACAGTATTGGATTCATCTGGGAAGATGGAAGCAAAGGCAGATGCGATACATGCCACACTCGCCACACATTCTCAGCCGAAGAAGCCAGTAAACCTGAGGCATGTGGTACCTGCCACACGGGGGATCACCCGCATTACGAGATGTGGGAAAACTCTAAGCATGGGATGCTCTACGCTATGAATTCCGACAGGGCTCCGACCTGTATTACATGCCACGATAGCCATGAAGTGATAACGGCTTGGGGATTCCTAGGGTTACGCCCAGGAGACCAAGATGACCCTGAGTGGTATAAGGCGAGACAGAAAATCATTACAACGATGGAGACAATGGGGCCAGCGTTAGCCCCTAATGTTATGCGTGATTCCTTTGAGGAGTGGGAAGAACTCCGCGAGGAAATGATAAGTCGTTGTGAGATGTGTCATTCTGAGAGTTTTTCGAGAAGAGAGCTTAAAAAAGGAGATGATCTGCTTCGAGAGGCGGATATTGCCATGGCACACCTGATAGATTTGGCTAATATCTTACACGGTACTGGAATTATTGACGACAAAACACGCTTTAGCATGTACCGTGAAGGCACAGCGCACCGTTTCTCAACGTTCATGGGTGGCTTCCATAACTCTGCAAAGTATGCTTGGGATGAAGGATATCTTGCTCTAGCGCAGACTTTGATCGGGGAAAGAGATGCTGCCATCGAGCATGTATGGGATATTGCTGGAGTGGTCCTGGGAGTAATTGGAATATCCCTCGTCTCATGGTATTGGTACAAAAACCGTGCCTAATTATCACAATCCCTTCTAATTGGTTCTATCTCAGATTCCAAACTGAACATCTGATTCCTATCTGCCTCAAACACGCACGCAGCTGTGTCCTTTTGTTTCGAATTCCTGATATTTACATATCATTTATGAAGCCTGATTCTTACTTGGTCGATGAGGTTTATTGTTTTCCCTCGCCATTTCGTAAAATCATCTGGTGATTTCGGATAATTCTCATAATGAGATAACACTTGCTGCATTAATCCCGTGGTAAGGCGAAGTTTGTTCAATAATCGTGGATGTCGCAAGCCTTTAACGACTCGAATAATATTTCTTTGAATGTTGGATGGGACGTTCTTTCCATCACTAGCTCGATTAAGATCGTCCTCTGACACTAGATTGTGCTTCATCCCATAATCTAGGTATTTATCGTCTATTGAAATTAGACATTTACGTAATACATCTAGATTAGCTAGTTCTTTTCCGTAGGTTTGCATTATTTTACAGGAATAAGACCAAAGACTTTCCGCAGTAGCCTCACCATTTTCTAATGAATTAATTATTGCTTGCCCAGCATAGAGTCCACTTTCCATTGAGATACCTAATCCGCCACCGTTAATTGGATTGACAAGACTTGCAGCGTCCCCAACCAAAACAACCCCGTTCCCAACAAGACGATCTAGAGGTCTTCGAGTAGGCTCTAAACCTCCCCCTTTATGAATAATTTTTGAGTTTTTGAACATAGGCAAGGTTTCAATTGTTTTGTAGAATCTTTTCCTCGGGTTAATGTTCTCTTGTAGGTTAACACCCAATCCCGCGTTTACTTGACCGTTTTTTCTTGGGAAAATCCACGTATAGCCTCCAGGCGAATTACTCTGATTCAAATAAATGTGACAGTAATTTGTGTCGTCCATTTCATGCTCTAATTGTCTGATCTCTCGGTAACAAACATCAACATCTTCCTTCTCTAGGTTTCCTTCAAAACCCATTTCAGGTGACAACTTGTTTCGAACGACACCATAATATCCGCTTGCGTCAACAACCACCTTTGCTTTAATTGAGATCAAGTTGCCTTGGGTATCTTTAGCTCTTATCCCTCGTATTGATCCATGTTCAATTATGGGATCCATAAACATGGTAGAATCTAGTAGGTCTGCACCTGAATCTAATGCGTTTTTTAACAACCATTGTCCAAAAAGATGCCTGTTTAAAATATAGCCCATAGAATCAGGTCTTGTAAAAGTGAATGCTGTTTCTTTGTTTGGTGAATATATTTTTAATCCTTTTACCTTGTGTTCAAAGGCACCATTGTTTGGGTTTTTTAATCCAAGTTTTACGAGATGGTGCCCTCCTATAGCGTCTCCACAAATTTTATTTCCAATAAAGTCTCGTTTTTTAGAGTCTATTAGTAATGTTGTTAAACCTGCTTTGGCGGTAGTCTTGGCTGCTAGTGTTCCAGCAGATCCGGCTCCCACTATTACGACATCATATTGATTTGTCAATCAAATATCCCAACATTTGACGTTGTTTTCCTGATTTCTGTTAATGTTTGTTTAACATTCATCAAGTATAATAAGATTCATTACTAAAATCTAAAATGAAGTTCAACGCGTGCAACTAGAGGAATTTAGTTATTTAGCTCTGGTGGGGAATTGGGGCGAGAACTTCGGTGACTACCTGAGCAACTGTGGGAAGAACGTCGGGTGTTTCTTCGCGGAATGGGGAACAAACTTCAGTCAGTCCTTCGGAGCCATTGTGTTGATCCTGATAGACTTGGCAATAGTACTCGCCCAGTATAACCGGGCTATGTAACTCTTGGTCAAGGTAAAAAATGAGGCTTAATCTATTCGTCCTTGAATAACAGATCATAGTCCTCTAGGACGCCGTGGATCTTAACGATGGACTCGTATACCATTTCCTCGCTTTTAGCCCCCGTGCACACCAGTTTGCCTGACGCAAAGAGGAGGAGAACAGTCTTGGGGACAGCCATCCTGTAAATGAGACCGGGGAACTGCTCCGGCTCGTACATCACGTTTTCCAGGATATCCGCCGCCGTCTCAAGGTCGATGGAGCCGTGGAGGTTCGCCGAGGCAACCATGTTCTGTATCACGATCTTTGGCTTGCCCAGGATGATTATTCCGTTGTTCTTCAGCTCGCGGACGACCTTGTTGACCGCCCTGCGCGCCATCTTCTCGGATCTTGCCCCCGTGCAGACCATCTTACCAGAACCGAAGATCAGGGTAGCCGTCTTGGGTCTCTTGAGTCTGAATACCAGCCCAGGGAACTGCTTCGGCCTGTACTCGACGTTCCTGAACACCTTCAATATGGCCAGCAGGTCGATCTTCTGGTCGAGGCTTGCGGACGCAACAACGTTCACTACAGTGATGTCCAGATCATCGGGGTTAACTGTCGGTTCCTCTGTCATTTAATTTCACTCCGAGCGAGTGTCCAAGACCCATTTCCTTACAGGCAAGGTGGATTGAACAATCTTCATAAGGATAACTTCTAAGGGGTTTAAATACGTCACGGTGACCCCGCGAGCTTTCCGTTTAAATAGTCCCTGACTACCGCAGCTCTTGAGTATGGATGGCTATTAACTCTTGATCAAGCCTCTTAGCGTGGGAGGATAAACACGAATGTGGTTCCCATCCCGAAGCCTTCTGACTCCGCCCATATCGTTCCACCGTGAAGATCAACTATTCCCTTACAAATGCTGAGACCAAGCCCAGAGCCGTGTCTGGCGTTGGTAACCCGTATGTCAGGGAAAGGCGTGAATAATTTGGGCATATCGATGTCTGAGATTCCGATCCCGGTGTCCATTACTAGGAACTTTAACGCATCCTCCAGCTCAGATACCGTAATCGTGATCGTGGTCCCATAATCAGTGTAGTTGGACGAGTTCTGAACAAGGTTAATGAGAACTTGGAGTATCCTCAGCTCGTCGCACTCAATAATCGTCTTAGTTGATGGCATATTGATCTCTAGCGTCTGTTCCTTGATGTCCAGGATGGGCGTCATCTCAATGCGAAGTAGGTCGAGGATCATACTAACGGGAACCCGAGCCTTGTTCACGGTCATCCTGCCGGATTCTATCCTCTGCATGTCCAGCAAGTCATTGCTCAGGTGCTCCAGGCGGTCGATGTTTCTGATAACGGCCTCAAAGTAGCCGTCAATCTCTTCCATCTCCCCTCTGGCCATCTTCCCTTGGATTATCTCGGAGTATCCCCGGATGGATGTGATTGGGGTCTTGATCTCGTGGGTAGCGGTGTTCATAAAGTTGGTCTTGAGCCGGTTAAGCTCAATCAGTTGATTCGTCTTGAAGCGCTCCTCCGCCAACTCCCTGTCAAGTTTCCTGCTGGTTTCCTGCTCCTCGCTAAGCTGTGTGAGGTCGGTGGCTATTATTCCCAGGCCGTCCCCGACCTTGTAGGCGCTGATCCTAAGGTGGGCAATACCAGAGGAATGGTAGTACGCGTCGAATGACTGTGACTCCCCAGTTTCTAGTACCTCCAGGTAGCTCTCGTATCTGTCAGGGGTCCTCTTTGGGGTCAGGTCCCTTAACGATGCCCCAATTATCTCATCCGCGTAGGCTCTTAGCCTTTCAGTACCGATACGGTTCACGTAGATGAGCTTCAGGTCCGAGTCAAAAAGAACGAACGACTCTGAAGCCGAATCGACGAAGGCGTTAAATCTCTCGCTGAGTTGTCTCTGCTGTTTTTGAGACTCGATCCTGTACATGGCAGATGAAACCTGCTCTGCGAGTATCTCTAGGAGTTTTTGATCTGTGTCATCAAATGTGTCTATTATTGGACTCTCGATGTTCAGAACAGCTACCACTTTGCCCTCGATGATTGCAGGAACAGCTAATTCAGATCTAGTGATGGTGTCTTTCGTGCCGTCAACATAATCTGAGAATTCAAGAACGTTACCGATTCTCTGCGATTTCTTCTCGTTCACTACTTTTACTGTTATCCCGGGACCGTCAAGAGGCATTATAAAAGCTCTATCTGAATTTATCCCCCATCTATACTCGTGAACTAGTGTATCCCCAATGACTAGTCCAATACTAAGACGATTGAAGCCGATTGTCTGGTTGACGGTGTCATAAGTGATGTTGGCGATCTCCTCCATGGTCTCCGCCTGGCTCATGGCTGCCGCATGGCCGAGAAGCGCCTCAAGTTTTGCCTCATGAGCTCTGAGTTCAGTCACGTCTCGGTTGATTGTGAGAATCGCCGGGCTTCCTTCCCAATCTATTACAGAAGTATTGGTCTCGATGTAACGTATTGCGCTGTCCCCCCTGATGATCTTGATCTCATACTTGTTAGGTGGCTGCTCACCTCGGAGGCGGGACTCTGTCCTGCTTTTCACCAACTCCAAGCTATCAGGGTGAATGTGGTCGAAGTTTGATCTGCTCATAATCTCTTCTATCGATTCCCCTAGAATCTCCGCCATCTGGCTGTTGATGAATAGGGTTTCCCCACTTCGGACAATCGATATTCCGTCAGGAGTGTTATCAAGCAGCCACTGGTAGTCCATTATCTAATCAACCTTTATCCTTTGATGAATGGGGGCGTGAATATGAATGCTAGTATTTTACTTTGGTCATTTTTCAAATTCCTGTAACCTTCTCCGAATATTATTCCTCTTTATCTTCCATTTCTCTGGATTTGTTTCTGAGTCTCCAGAACCCGGTCTATCTCCTCCTTGGTGTTGAAGAAGTGGGGCGAGACTCTGATTCCCCCAACGCCACCTGTATACCTGTGAGCCACCATGACTCCCTCATTCGCCATGGCCTCGTAGCTCTTGACGTTGTCCTCGTAACTGTCGTTGGTGTAGGTAACGATTCCAGCTCTCTGCTCCTTCTCGTAGGGAGTGTTGACCTTTAAGCCGAGATCATTCAAACCGTCCATGAGGTACTCGCTGAGGCTGAGCACCCGTTTCTCGATATTGTCAATCTCCAGCCCGTTGAAGTACTTGAGGCTCGCGTGGAAGCCACACTGGGCGTCCTCGCCAACGCATCCCGGGTCAAACCTCTCCGCCGTCTTCACCAGTGGGCCTTCCCATGACTCAATATTGTCGTGAACCGGCTTGTCCCAGGGTGCGTATGACCACTGAAAGTTCTCGTAGACCCGCCAGTAGAACCTGTACGACGGCTCGTACTCCTCCATATGTCTGGGGTTTACGTACAGCGCAGCGGCCCTCCCCGACGAGCACATCCATTTCTCACCGCCGAACACAAGAAAATCAACGTCCTCCTTGGAAACATCTACATCAACCGCTCCAACAGCCTGGAACGCGTCGTCAAGTACAAGTGCGGCGTGCTCGTGAGCGATCTCCGTAATGGCCCTGACGTCGTGCCTCAGCCCGCTGGTCCACTCGACCCTGTTGAGGCAAACAATCTTGGTTTTATCATCAATCGCATCCTCAAAGTCCGAGAGGTTAATCACTCCGTCCCTGTTCCTAATCCTCCTGATCTCCGTCCCCTGCCCCTGGTACCCGATCCACGGGTACACTGACGACGGGTACGAGAGATCGGTAAGAACGATGTTCTCCCCCTTCCCCGGCTGGACGAGACCCGAAACAATGTTCACGCCCTGGGATGCCCTGTGGACAAGTGCAACGCTTTCCTCCTGGCAGTGAATAAGCTTGGCGACTTCTCCCCTGGCGTTGGGCAGGTCAACGTACTGGAGCCCCTCACGAGCGTCCCACCAGTCAACAACCGCTTTCTTGACGTGTGATAGGAGGGGGCCTGTTGCCGCCGAGTTGAGGTACGCCTGTGATTCGAGAACCGGGAAATCCTTCCTGACCCTGGAGATATTCATGGATAGGCATGTTCTCCAAGTTATAAAGCGGTTTAGACCACTTATCCCCAATATGATGAAGCTCTCCCTGATGAAACGGTTCTATGATACCGTCGAGGATAGGCGTAGCCCAGTACTGGACGAGATATCCAGAAGATGGTTTGAGACAAGTGAGACACAGATGTATCGAGCCAGCGCGAATTTCGTAGCAAGAGTGGTCAGCGAGGGCTCAACCTACTTCCTCAGGTTCAACCACAATACGGAGCGGAGCATCGGGCACATAGAGGCTGAGCTGAGATACATCCACAGGTTAATTGACCGTGGAATCAACGCGAACGTCCCTGTCCATTCTCTATCGGGGAACCTCGTCGAGAGCGTTGACACGGGTTTAGGCGTCTTCCACTCCGTCATGTTCGAAGAGGTACCCGGCGTTCACATCGAGTCTGATGACCTTGACACCAACGGCTTCAAGCTGTGGGGAACAGCCCTCGCGAGGGTCCATGAGACGGGCGAGGGCCAAGAGATCAGCTGTGTCCCGAGCTGGTATAATCATCTGGACTCCATCAGGTCCATTGCACAGGATAACCCGGTTCTCCTATCCGAGGTAGAAAAAATCGAACAGATCCTTGGTGGTTACGATCAGACAGGAAATTACGGGCTGATCCCCTTTGATTTCGAGATGGACAACATCAAATGGGTGGACGAATTACCAGGTTTCATGGATTTCGATGATTTCTGCTACCACTGGTACGCCGCCGATATCGCGTTCGCGTTGAGAGACCTCCACGGTGACAAGATGTCTGATTTCGACCCAGTCGATCCACATTTCATATCATTTATCAAAGGATACAGAGAGATCAAAGAAATAACAGACGGGGAGCTCGAGCGCATCCCCGTGTTCATCAGATTCCACAACCTCTACATGTACTCAAGAATCCAGCGGGCATCAGAGGGAGAGGTCGAGGAGACTGACTGGGTGATAAACCTGCATAGCAAGCTCAGGTCAAAGAACGAGTCCTACCTGAGGGATATGAAGGAGAATCCGCTCTAGTCCCTAGCTTCCCAGTCCTCTCGTAGATGTGACAGCATGTAGAGGTCTACGTATGCTCCCCTCTCGTACTCGTATGACCGCAACAGGCCGTCCCTCTGAAACCCCTGCTTCTCTATCAGCCTCAATGACCCATCGTTCCTGGGATCAACGAGTGCCTGTACCCTGTTGAGGTCGATGTTTTCGTACATGTAGTCAAGCATTCCCACGAGTGCCTCGGTCATGTATCCCTTCCTCCAGTAAGCCCTTGATAGCTTGTACCCTATCTCGGCCCTCCTGTGCTTCTTTTCATACTCGAAGAAGCCGATTTCTCCGATGAAATCGTCCTCGCCCTTCAAAGTGATGACCCAGCGTGTGCCAGTCCCCTCTTTCCATATCTTGAGAAACCAGTCGATTTCTTCCCTTGACTGTTTCTCCTCCTTGAACGGCTCCATTCCGTAGTACAGCATAACCTCTTCGTCCTGGGTGAGTTCAAGCAGCGGAGCGACATCGTCATATGTGGGCTTCCTGAGGGTGAGTCTCTCGGTGTGGATAATAGGGAAATCGCTCATCGGTTGTCCCATTCGAGAACGTTGACATCAATGTAAAGTCTTCGCCAAGGAAGTCATACCGTAGCTTCGGTAACCCCCTAATACAACCAGCCACCTATCTCCCCCATGGACGACAAGGGGAGGAACAGGGCGTTGATGCTTGCATCTCTAGTCTTGTTTTTACTGTTTCTCCAGTTCGCGTACCAGTCTTTGAATGGTGACGATCCTTCTCATTACTCGATAGAGGTTGTAGCAACATATCCCCACTCTGAGGCTGCATTCACTCAAGGACTCGTCTACCACGACGGGCTGTTCTATGAGGGCACTGGCAGATACGGTCGGTCCTCGCTTCGGATTACCGAGGAATCTACAGGGCATGTCATTGAACAGGTGGATCTACCCCACGAGTACTTCGGGGAAGGGATAACCATCCTCGATGGGCTCGTCTACCAAGTCACATGGAAGGAGAACACTGGTTTCGTCTACTCGGTTGATGACCTGACCCAGGTTCAGTCATTCACCTATAGCGGCGAGGGCTGGGGGCTCACCCACGACGGGGCCAGCCTGATTCTCAGCAACGGCTCGTCAACCCTGAGCTTCCTTGACCCAGAGACGTTCCAGGTTATGAGAACCGTTGATGTCAACTACAACGATACATCCGTGCCCGACCTCAACGAGCTGGAGTACGTTGACGGGGTTGTCTACGCTAATGTCTGGAAGACCGACCAGATCGTCATGATTGACCCCGTTGACGGGGCAGTTATCGGTTGGATAGACCTTTATGGGATCGAGGAACACCTGGACTCGACGGAGGGGATCAATGTCCTCAACGGCATCGCTTACAACACTGAGACAGGACGGTTGCTGGTCACTGGAAAACTCTGGCCCAACGTGTTCGAGATCGAGCTAGTCCCCGAGTGACTCGATCCACGCGTTCACTTCCCTGAGTGACTTGAAGACCTTGATATCAACGTGGCTCAGTTTTGGGTTCGCCAGTAACGGCGGGTATTCCTTTCGCCTCTTCTCATGGGTCTGGATGACCCAGAGGGGCATGCCGTACTTGCCCACCAGGGCGTCTAATTTCTCTGTGTTGGTGTTCCAGAGCTCCTCCTGGGTGAGAATCCGCCTGATTGTCCTCCAGACAATCCTGAGAAACACCGGGATGAACGGCATGTCGAGCCAGACGATGGTGTCAACCCTGTCCCAGATTATATCCCTGACAGCACTGTAGTTACCGTCGATGGTCCAGTCGCCGTGCTTGGTTTCCTCCCTGACACGCTCGTAAAACTGGTCCTTGGGTAACTCGGTCCACCCAGGCTGCCAGTTGATGGCATCCAGCTCGATGTGCCTGATCCCCAGCTTGTCCGCTATGGCCCTGGCAACCGTTGTCTTGCCGGAGCCGCTTGTGCCTACTACGTGGACTCGTCTGGGGGGCATCTTCTACTCGCGGTCGGCGATTATCTTGAGGTAGTCCTCACGTGGAGGCGTGAAGCACTCAAGGAGCATTGCCGGCTTGTCGCCAGTGGCGTCAAAGTTGTGCATGGCGTTGGGTGGAACGTAGAAGCTGGTGCCCTTCTTGATGAGCTTGATCTCGCCGTCGATGTACATCTCGCCCTCTCCCTCTATGACTATGCCCATCTGCTCGTGAGGATGACTGTGTGGTGGGGTGGAGACGTTTGGCTGCACCGTCAGCCTCATCATCATGGCGTTCTCGCCCACTATGATTATCTCGCCGAACCTTCCCGGCACGGTCTCAAGTGTGGGATGCTCACCTGGTAGTATGGTCTTCATTAGAATCCCTGAATAGAACGCCCTCTCAGGGAAAAAAGTTGGGGGGATTAGCCCTTTCCAACCTGATTATCTGGTTATACTAGTCGGCACCGTGTACAGCATGCCGATGTTCCCGATCTGAGTCAGTATGATGAGCCAGAACACGCTCTCCGGGCTCACGTTGGACCATAGGTATCCGCAGACGATTGGTGAGATGATGCTCACAAGTCCTCTGAAGAACCCCAGCAGCCCGAACCAGCTGCCCATGTACTTCTTGGGTACCAGGTCAACGGCGATCGCCATCTGTGTCTGGCCGACCGTCATAGCGAACCCGCTCAGGAACCCCGATAATATCAGCACGAGGTCGTTTGGCGCGTATATCAGCGAGATATATGAAAGTACAATGATCCCCCCTGCGACCGTGATCATTTTCTTCCTGCCCCAGGTATCCGCCAGGTGGCCCAGGGGTATGGCAAGTAAAACGAAAACGACCGTTGACGCCGCGCTCATTCCTCCCACGATGAACTGGCCCGCCCCTTTGATGTCAGCCGCGTAGAGTGGGATATAGAACGCCACCTGCCACCAGAACGATGAAACCATGGTCAGGAGAATCCACCGCTTCACCATGGTCCCCTCCTTGAAGACGTTGGAGATGTTGCTGAAGACACTGCTCTTTTCTCCGACGGTTAATTGACGAGGGTTCGTGAACTTTGCCCACACGATGATGAACGAGACTACTAGACCTACGACCTGTATCCAGTAAAGGGGCTTGATGCCCTGGGCGTTCATGCCACCGAAATACGTGATCAGGGTAGCCCCGATTATGGGGGCAATCATCTGGGGGAAAAACGTAACGGTGTCACAGATACCCATCCCCGTGACGCGTTCCTCGGTGCCCAGCGTTGAGCCGCATATCATGGGGCACGATGTCCTGTCGAGGATGAACGCGACGGCGGACAGGATCAGCCCAACGGCCGCGACCTGCCACGTGTTGGCGACTCCAAACACTAATGTGCTCAGTATTGAGATGCCCAGAGTCAACAGGAGCACACGTTTTATCCCTACCTTGTCGGCGAGGATTCCCGTCGGGATGCTGAGAACCGTGTTCACCGCTCCGCTGATGCTATTGAGGTAGCCCAGGATCAACGGAGTTGCCCCCAGGCTCGTCATGTAAATGGGTTGATACTGGAATGTCAGGTTCACCGCGAGGTTCTTGACAAGGTTTCTCATGATGTTGACCTTGAAAGGGCTCTCCTGCCTCTGCAGGAATCCCGCCCAGCCTTTCACTAGCTCTGTTATGCTCTGCTTTTTTTCACTCAATCGGTACCCCTCGATTATAGGGTTATCTTACATATTGAAGTAGGATATAAATGTGAACCATATCCATCTAACGGGTCTGAGCGAGTCGTTGAAATCATCCATGACTGGGCTCGGAAATGGTACCCAGATGAGGTAAACATAGCATGATTCACTGCGTGTTTGCCAAAAATATTCGCATTTATTAGTCAACAAATCAGAAAACATAGACTTTGCTCTCCATAGATTTTTATAAAATTGTAGCAACCCTTACCACATGTCCATCGAAAGACTCGTTAGAAAACAGCTTCACGGTCCCGGTAGGCGCTCTGGGACAAGGCTCTCAGGCCCAGCGGACCCTGAGATGATAAGCCTGGCGGCAGGAGATCCAAACTTCCTCCTCCCAGACTATATCGCAGACGCCGTCAACCACGCCATCAAGATCGGTCAGACCCATTACTGCTTCGGGGGCGACCCTGAGCTAAAGGCGGAGATCGCAAAGTACTACTCAAAGTACGGTTACGAGACAACCCCCGGCCAGGTGTCAATCACGGCCGGTGGAAGCGAGAGCATTTTCAAGAGCTACGCGGCGGTCCTTGACGACGGTGACGAGGTCATCGCGTTTGACCCCGCCTACAGCGGCGGCACCATGGCTCCGGCCTACTTCGGGGCAAAGACCGTTTACGCGAACCTCAAGAAGCGGGACGACGGTTTCTTCGACTTTGACGAGGAGGCGCTGAAGAACGCCATCAGCTCAAAGACCAAGGGGCTCTACGTTGAGAACCCGGGCAACCCCAGCGGAAAAGTGTACGGCAAGAAGGAGTGCAAGGTCATAGCGGACCTGGCAAACGACCACGACTTTATCGTGTTCAGCGACGAGACCTACACCGAGTACATATGGACTGGAGAGGACCACTTCCCCATAATCACTCTACCCGGGATGGAGAACAGGACCATCGTCGCTCAGGCGATGACAAAGATGTTCGCCTGGGCTGGTATGAGGACTGGATGGGTCATCGCAGGCCCAGAGCTTGCACCATACGTCCAGAGGGCACCGGGAGCAGGAGCTAGCTGGCCAATCCAGCGCGCATGCCTAGTGGGTCTGCGTGACGGGTACCCATTCGTCCAGGAGATGCGGAAGGAGTATGAGGAGCGTATCGACTACGCCGTCAAGCGCCTAAACGATATACCTGGCGTAAAGTGCCCCAAGCCAGAGGGAGCATTCTACCCATTCGCCGACGTAACAGGAACAGGAATGTCCTGCACTGATTTCGTCGCAGGGCTCCAGAAGGAAGTCAAAGTCAGGGCCGTACCCGGCGGTGGCTATGGCAAGGGAGCGGGGTCAGGAAGCGTTAGGTTCAGCATGATCAGGCCGATGAGCAACACAAAGCTGCCCAGTTGGTTTGAGCACAAAGAGGGTATGATGCTAGAGGATGCAATGGACAGAATTGAGAAATTCGTCCAGAGCCACGCCTAGTACCTCAACTTTTTATCGACCTGGTTGATGGGTGGTTTCCCATCCCTGGTCCTGATTATATTTTCAACCATTATCTTCAGCGAGGCGTCTGACTGGCTGTCCGTTGCGCCGATCTGGTGGGCGATGCAGATGACGTTGTCAAGCTCCCAGTACGGGTACTTGGAGGCGGGCCTGTCTTCTACGTTCCACAGCGGGTCCCAGAAGTGTGGCTGCCACCAGACGTCGCTTGCAGCTCCGGCTAGCTTGCCCGATTTCAGCGCATCGTAGAGCGGTTTTTCCTGAATTATAGCTGCCCTGGCGATGTTAACCACGTATGATCCGTCCTTCATGAGGCTGAATTCGTGGTCCCCCAACATCCCCTCGGTGTCGGGGGTCAGCGGCACCGTTACTATGAGAAAATCTGATTCTCCCATCAGGTGATCCAGTTCCTCAACTCCGCCGAGCCACTCTATTCCCAGCTCCTTTCTGAGCTCCTCGTTCCTCTCCCTCCTGAGCCCCATGACCTTCATGCCCATGGCTTGGAGTCTTTTAGCGACCTCAGAGCCAATGGCTCCCATACCGAGGATGCCTGCCGTCTTTCCCTTCAACAGGACGCCTCTTGGTTTGTCCCTTCCGGCTTTGAAATTGATATGCCTGGGCACTATCCTTTTCGCTAACGCCCAGACGAGGGCTATGGCACCCTCCGCCATCGGGACTGGGTTTGATCCGCTGGTGTTCGCCATGTACGCGTGCTCCTTGAGGGCGTCAAACGGCATGTCGTCCACGCCGGCCCCCGTCTTCTGGAGCAGCTTGAGCTTTGATGCGCTCTCGGCCACTATCGGGCTGAGCCTCGTGCTCACAATGACCTCAACATCCCTGGCCAGCTCAACAAGCTCCTCGTCAGTGCCAACCTCCGGGTAAATTACATCAATGTCATCGGGGAGACGCTCCTTGATCCTCTGTGCAAGCCCCTTTGAGACGACTAGAATCTTCATGATGCTCTATCAGTCCTTTACCGTTTTAGCGGTTACGTCCATCTGGATAGCTTACCTTTTTATTCAGTGCTCATACGTATCCCTCGGTCATCAGTATGGTCAGCAAGGCAACGCAGAAGATGCACGATATCGGTTACGTGCCCCCCAAAGAGACATGGACGCCCATTGACGAGGCCCTGTACGGGGTGGATACGCTGTTCAGGCTCCCAAAGGAGAAGACTGACGAGTTACGTTTCAACGCCATCAAGCACGCCTTCAACTACTGGTACGAGGAGAGCAAGTGGTACCACATGTACTGCAACGAGTTCGATTTCTCCCCCACCAGCCTCAAGACGTATGGTGACTTGGACAAGGTGCCGCTCATCAGCCACCGGTTCTTTAAGGCGTACCTTGAGGGACAGGAGTTCGTCAATTGGCTCATGAACATCAGCATCAACAAGGTTGACCGACCCAAGATCAAGAAGCAGAACCCCACTATGGACGACCTCATCGACGTGTTCGCCGACAAGGGCATCATGGCCGTGTACAGTAGCGGTACAAGCGGCAGGTTCAGCTTCATCCCCAAGGACCAGACCACTTTCATGAGGAGCCAGTACGCCTTGGGCAAGATGGGCATCAGCGAGATGCTTGAGCACTGGTACGATGACTCGGCGTACGCGTACCTCTGCGGGCCAAACCCATCAAAGACCAATATGTGGGTCGGGAAAGTGGTGAAACTCATGGACGATGTCTACGAGGACGTCCAGTACGCCATCGACAGGCAGATTACAACTCAATTAATGCGCGTCAGCAACGGGGACATCCGTGGCCTCAGCGACGCGGTCATGGCAGCGGCCATGCAGCTCATGGGCACATCCAAGAAGATCACCGGCAACGTCATCAACTGGCTTGAAGAGCGCGAGAAGGCAGGCGACAGGGTGTTCATCGCCGAGGCACCGTTCATCATGCGGCGCGTCATGGACGAGCTTCAGAAACAGGACCGGACATTTGACTTCGGCGAGAAGGGAGCCATCATCACCGGCGGCGGCTGGAAGCTCCACGATACCGAGGAGATGCCCCTTAAGGAGTTCAGGGACCTGGCGGAAAAGACCCTGGGCATCCCCCACGAAAACAACGTCGACCTCTACACCATGGTTGAAAGCAACTGGCACGCACTACAGTGTCCTGAGGGGCACTACCTACACCTGCCACCAACCCTGGTCTACCCAATGGTCCTTGACGAGAACCATAACAAGATGGACTGGGGCGAGACGGGGCGGTTCGCGTTCATCGACCACATGGCTAACAGCTACCCTGGCGCAATGATTACAGGCGACATGGTCACCCTGTTAGAAGAATGTCCGGCCTGCGGAAGGACAGGGCCGGTCCTTGAGCCAAACGTCAGGAGAATGACGGGAGAAGAGGTACGTGGCTGTGCCGAGGAGATGAGGAAACTCATGGACGACCAGACGCCCGAGCTGCTCCACGACCTGGTCTGCACGCCTGACAGGGCTCGTATGCCCATGATGCTGTTGGACAGGGAAGAAAACTAGGCTTTTCCCTGCTCTATCAGCCATTTATCCTTATTCTTTATACAGCCAGAGTCGGCCGCCATGGGGTTTCCGATGTAGTTTATGGCGCGTGCCCTACAACCCCCACATAGATACCTGAACTGGCATGAACCGCACTCTCCCTCTAGGGCGTCCCTGTCCGTGAACACCGCGATTTTCTCGAACCGCATCCAGATGTCCCAGAAGGGCTCCTCCCTGATGTTTCCCTCGACCCAGTCCGATATGAACATGCACGGGCAGATATCGCCGTTGGGCTGGATGCAGATGAACTGGCGTCCCGCCCCACATCCCTGGAGTGACTCCATGGGCACCGCGTTCATCTTGTCCGTGACCGTGTTGTAATGTGTTGGGCTCTGGACGTAGAACTGCTCGCTCTTCTGGGCTTTGGTCTCGACATAGAGCCTGTCAGGGTCGAGGTACCTGCCGAGGCTTCCCTCAAGACAAGCCCTGCCGTACTGTGGGGCCGTGCTCAGTATCTCAAGCCCGATTGTCCTCCTGCGCTTGAACAGCTTGCTGAGGAGCTCCTCCCTCTCCTCCGGGCTCAGGTCCTGATCAGCTATCTCTGGGCCCCTGCCCGCTGGCACGAAGTTGAAGTGTATGAAACGCTGGACTCCAAGCTCTGCAGCCAGGTCAAGCATCGGATCAACCTCGTCGATTGTGTTCTTTGTAAATACGGTGGCGATGGCGACAAAGATTCCTACCTCAAGGCAGTTCTTGATGCCCTGGACTGTGAGGTCCCAACACCCCTTCTGACCCCTGAACTCGTCGTGTTTCTCGGGGTTGACGCTGTCGAGACTGATCTCGATATATGCGAGGCCGTGGTCCTTGAGCTTCTTGGCGAAGTCCTTTGTGATCATTGTGGCGTTACTGGCGGCAGCCACGTGCATCTTCTTCTCAACCATGTAATCTAGTACTGGGAAGAAATCTGGGTGGATGAGCGGTTCACCTCCTGATATGACAGGCACCTTGACGCCAGCCGCGTCCATTGTGTCGACGAACGTGAGCTTCTCCTCAAGGGTCAGCTCGTCCGGGTCACACATCTCCTTGGCGTCCTGGTAGCAGTGCTTGCACCTGAGATTACACATGTTGGTGAAATTCCAGACAACCATATACGGGACCCTATTGGGGCCGTTGTTCTTCTTGCCTGTATGTTTCAGAGATTTCCCCAGTTGGTCAACTATCGTTCGTATCGCCATTGAATCATCCGCCTGAATAACAGCATATCACAGATGGTCGAGTAAAAAGAATGCGAAAATAGAATGAGTTACTCGACGACCTTTCCGTCCTCGTAGTAAGTGACGTCCGGGTCTTGTGGCGCCCAGACCTCGATCATCTTGAGGCCCTCTGGTCCTGACCCTGTAACACCGTGCATGTCGCCTGGCGAAAGGTACACAACCATCCCCGGTCCCAGCTCGTGGTCCTCACCGTTGAGGTGGACCTTTGCCAATCCCTCAAGGATGATGTATATACTCTCCCTTGAATCGTGGGTGTGCCTCCTCTTTGTGCTCCAGTTTGGAGCGTAGTCATACATGACTGTGGTAAAGTTCTTCGCCCCCACATCCTTTCCAGCGAGCCTGTACATGGTGTAGACTCCCTCGTTAACGTACGTGGCCGCATCAGTAGCCTTGAATATCTTGGACATATGAATCACGAACAAGGCGTACTCCAACGGTTATAAGATTTCATACGCGAACTGTAAACATATAAGCGACCACCCATATCCGTTTGGCTATGCGACCAGTGATCGGGATAACCTCTCGCTACTTGAACGATAAAAAGCACTACAACCTTCCAGACGCCTATACCAAGGCGATCCAGCGCAACGGGGGAACACCCATCATCCTCCCACCTCTCTACGACATAGACCAGGAGCAGCTCCTTGGGATGATCGACGGCATCATATTCACGGGTGGGCCTGACGTTGACCCCATGCTCTACGGCGAGCAGCCGTTGCCCAAGCAGGGTGGTATCGACATCCTCAGGGACACATTCGAGATCAGCCTTGCAAAGAAGGCTCTTGCAGGCAAGAAGCCCATCTTCGGTATCTGCAGGGGACTCCAGACGCTCAATGTAGCCGCCGGTGGTACGCTGATACAGGACATCCCGAGCCAGGTGGACAAGCCAATCAAGCATAGGCAGGAGACCGAGGCATGGTACGGAACGCACCACGTCAAGCTTGAGCCAGATTCGGTGGTTCACGGGATCTTCGGAAAAGAACAAGTCAAGGTCAACTCGTTCCACCACCAGGCATGTAAGGCCTCCGCACCGGGGTTCAAGGCAACTGGATGGGCACCTGATGGTGTCATCGAGGTCCTTGAGATTGACTCTCCTTACTACAGGCTATGCGTCCAGTGGCACCCCGAGCACATGCACAAGGGCGAGATGAACAAGCTGTTCAGCGCGTTCGTTGAAGCATCCAAGTAGGTATCTTATCCTACAACAACCCATAACCTCCATGGACTGGTGGAAGTGGGTCAAGCGGCTCATCATTTTGGCGGTAATACTTGGCGTGGGCTACTTTCTCCTAATGATTGGGATGGGAGCGTTGATCATCCTGCTTCCCTTCATATAGACAAAAAAGTATTAATTATCTGTTGGACGAGAAAAAAAAGTATCCAGGACTGTGTCCTGATTGATACCGGGGGTAGTCCTGCTAGCAATCGGGGTGACGGTTGTCCTTACAGGACGTACTCGTACCCCAGCTTTGCTGCCTGGATGTTCTTCTCTCCCCTGCTACCCGGCCATGCCTTCATTATGGGCTCAAACAGGCTCTCAAGCTTCAGGTAACCGGTGACTTTGGTAAGAGCACCGAGCATGGGCGTGTTCACTATGGGTATCGACCTTGCCCCGAACAACTCGTTGCTTATGGTCAAGGCGTCCAGGGTGGCCAGCTTGGCTCCCTTCGCGAACTCGATTTCATCCTTTTTCTTGGTGGTATTGTAGATTATCGTGCCCGGGTCCTTCAGGCCAGAGGTCACGTTGACGACATCTGGCAGGGTCGGGTCTATGATTAGCAGGCAATCAGGCTCAATCACCTGATGAGTCTCCCTAATGGGCTCATCGGCGATCCTGACGAAGGCCTGAACTGGTGCGCCTCTCCTCTCCCCTCCGTAGAGGGCAGACTTCCACGCCCATTTTCCCTCGGTGATCGCGGCCTCGCCAATAATCTTGGCTGCTGTGACTGCACCCTGGCCTCCTCGTCCATGAATCCTTATTTCCATCATGAGGTATCCGACTCTTACTGAGCACTTGAGTATAAAACACTAGCTAAGTGGATAGTGGACGAGCTCCAAACCACCCGTGTGCCTAGAATAGGTACAGGTAAATGTGTATATGAGTCGTTTTTTATACGTAATCAACCAATGAGTAAAGAACAAGGCGATAACATGTACAGGAAAAAATGGGGAAACCTGCCACCGGCCACCTTCAATGACGACCCGTCGATCAAGGGGGCAAACACAGGTATGTGGAGGGCCATCAGGCCCGTCGTTGACCATGACGGTTGTACCAAGTGCGGGCTGTGTGTTACTTACTGCCCAGATGGGTACGTAGAGATGGTTGATGGAAAAATCGTGTTCGATCTGAATTACTGCAAGGGCTGCGGCATCTGCGCCGAGGAGTGCCCCAGCGACGCAATCGCGATGGAGAGGGAGGCATAGAAATGGGTGAAGTAAAGTTCTTAGAGGGAAACCACGCCGCGGCGTACGGGGTCAAGCTTTCACGACCAGACGTCATCGCGGCGTTCCCGATCACGCCACAGACACCGCTAGTCGAGCATCTAGCTGACATGCACGTTGCGAGTGAACTGGGCAACTGCGTCTACCAGAGAACGGAGTCCGAGCACAGCAGCATGAGCCACTGTGTCGGGGCATCCGCCGCGGGTGGACGGGCATTCACTGCATCATGCAGTCAGGGGATCGCCTACATGACCGAGGTTCTCTGGATGGCTTCCGGTTTCAGGCTCCCAATCGTCATGGCGGTGGTTAACCGCGGCCTAGCTGCCCCCGGCACGCTTCAGGCAGAGCAGGGCGACAGCCTCCAGCAGAGGGACATCGGATGGCTCCAGCTCTACTGCGAGAGCCCACAGGAGGCACTTGACATGATGATACAGGCGTACAAGTTAGCGGAGGACGAGCGGGTTTACCTGCCCGTCATGGTCTGCTACGACGGGTACACCACGAGCCACACGGCCACCCCTGTAACCATCCCTGAGCAGGACAAGGTTGACGGGTTCCTGCCGCCGTATAAGCACAAGTACATCTACCTTGACCCCAACGACCCCCGAGAAGTCGGAGTTGCCGGCCCCAAGAGCGGTAGGCAGCTTGAGATCAGGCTCCAGATGGAGAACATTATGCAGGACTGCCTCGACATCATTGACAACAATGACAAGGAGTACGCCGGATTGTTCGGCCGAAGCTATGGCGGGGTCGTCGAGGAGTACAGGACCGAGGGCGCTGACGCGGTAATATTCACCATGGGTGCCATCACGGGCACATCCCGGGTGGTCATCGACGAGTACAGGAACAAGGGTCACAAGATCGGCCTAGTTAAGATCAGGAGCTTCAGGCCATACCCGACCAAGAGGATCCAGGAGATCGCCAGCAAGGTCAAGGCAATAGGCGTCATCGACAGGAACTTCAGCCTCGGCTCGGCCGGGGGCGGCGTTGGTGCCCTAGAGGTGGGACGCGCCATCGTCAACATGGACAAGCACCCGAAACTCATCAGCTTCATCACGGGGCTCGGTGGCAGAGACGTTGTACCTGATAATATCAGGTACTGCTGCGACCAGGTACTCAAGACCGCTGCGACGGGAAAGGTGGAGTACGAGGTTGAGTGGGTGGGGCTAAAGGAGGAGGAATGATGAAGGACATAAGATTAAAGGGAAATAAGACCTGCGGGGGCTGCGGAGGCAGCCTTGCCGAGAAGCTAATCTTCGAGGTAACGGGTCCAAACGTTATAATCCACGGATCAGGCGTATGTGCCGGCTACAGCACGACCATGCTCCCAATCCCCAAGATGACCCTCCACTTCAGCGGAGGAGGAGGGGCGGGCGGGGCAGGAATAGCCGCGGCGCTCAAGGCAACAGGCAGGGAGGACATCCCGGTACTGGCCTTCGGCGGCGACGGCTCAGTATCCGATATCAGCTTCGCCCAGGTCTCGGCCTGCGCCCAGAGGAACGACAACATGATCTTCTTCTGCATGGATAACGAGGCGTACATGAATACTGGGAACCAGAAGAGCACGTTGACGCCGTGGGGGGCAGCGACCACCACAAGCCCCGCAGGGCACGTCGAGTGGAAGAAGGACCTGCCAATGATCATGGCGATGCACCGGCCAGCATACGTGGCAACGGTGTCACCCGCTTTCCCACAGGACTTTAAGGCCAAGGTCAAGAAAGCGCTGGGCATGAAAGGGTACAGGTACATCCACGTGCTTGCCCCGTGCCCAACCGGCTGGGGCTCTGACCCCGCAAAGAGCGTCGGGCTGGCGAGGGACGCCGTGAGGACGGGCCTTTTCCCACTCTACGAGGTGGAGAATGGGAAGCTGAAGTTCACATACGAGCCCAAGGAGCGTATCCCAATCAAGGAGTACACCAGCCTCCAGAGGCGGTTCAGGCACCTTGATGACTCCGAGATCGACAAGCTACAGGAGCAGATCGAGGAGCGGTGGACCAGCCTGGTTTCTAAATCCCAGGCAAAAATCTAGGGGAAAAGCCCCTATAGTTTCTTCAGGGCCGCCTGTATGCGGTCCATACCCTCTTCCAGGTCCGCCATGCTCTGGGCGTAGGCGTTCCTGATGTGACCCTCTCCTTGCTTGCCGAAGAGGTGGCCGGGTGTGATGGCTACTTTTGCCTCCTCCCTGAGGTACTTGGCCATCTGAGCCGAGGTCTTCCCGTACGCAGACACGTCGGGGAACAGGTAGAACGCGCCCTCAGGCTTTGTGACCTGGACGTTTGGTACCTCTGCCCACCTGTCAAGGGCATAGTTCCGCTTCGCCTGGTATTTTTTCACCATCTCGGTGACGCAGTCCTGTGGTCCCGCTAACGCCGCGATGCTGGCGTGCTGCATGGCCTGGTTGATGACAAGGAACGTGGACATCTGTATCTTGAACAGCGTGTCATAGGTCTCCTGGTCAGGCGCGATGATGTACCCCACCCTCCATCCCGTCATGGCGTAGGTCTTGCTGAGGCCGTTGAGGATGATGGTCCTCTCCTTCATCCCGGGTAGGCTTGCGATGCTCTTGAACTTGTGTCCGTCATAGGTTAACTCGTCGTAGATGTCGTCGCTGATGACTGGGACGTTGTTCTCGATTGAGTACTCGGCGATCTCCTTGAGCTTCTCGTCCCTGAGCACTGAGCCCGTTGGGTTGTCTGGGCTGCAGATGAGTATGCCCTTGGTCTTGTCATTTGTTGCATTCTGGATGTCGCTGAGGTGGAAGTCCCAGTTCTCGTCCTTGTATCGGGGAACAGGCACCGCGTTGACTCCCAGCTCCTCTGTGGGGCCGTAGTAACCGAAGAAGCAGGGGTCCATTGTGATGTAGTTCTCACCTGGCTGCATGAGCTTCCTGAAGACCATCCAGATTCCCATGGTGCTCCCCGGTGTGATGATGACGTGCTCGGGGTCTACGTCAACCCCGTACTTGTGGTACTTGGATGCGACGGCCTCCCTGAGCTCCAGGATGTGCCTAAAATCGCCGTAGTGGGTCTGGCCCTCGTCCATTGCCTTCTTCATGGCGTCAACGATGTGCTTGGGAGTATCGTACTCCGGCTCACCGCCGCCTATGCTGATCAGTCGTTTCATGCACACATGTGAATTTATGGAGGTTTAACAGCTTTGGGTTGGGTGGTTTATTATAATATTCGGGCTTTTCTCTAACCATGTCAGAACCCATGGATTTCAACAAGAAGAGGTACGCACACCTGAAGAGGCAGATGGAGGAGTACGAGCTGGACATGGTCTGGCTCGCAGGGGGAGCCGGGATGGGCCCCAGGCTCCAGAGGCTGACGGGTTCAACGTCAGGAACGGGGATCATCATACCCATCGACGGCGACCCGGCCCACTTCGTGTACGGCGTGGACTATAACAGCACAATCGACGAGAGCTGGCTCCCGGTGAAGCTACTTGAGGGCAAGTCAGCTGCGCTACCCAGAATCACCGGATACGCCAACGAGTACATCAAGGACGGTGCCAGAATAGGCGTCAACCTAGGATCACTCAACCACGCCAGTTACAAGGCTTACTCCAAGGAGCTCAAAGGGGATCTCGTTGATATCTCCGGTGACATCATCCCCGAGGTGTGGTTCGGCCTCTATCCCGACGAGATAAAGTTCCACAGGGCGGTCAGCAGGCTCGCCGACATCGGATGCACCGCCGTCAAGGAGGCCATGAGGCCGGGTATTACCGAGACCGAACTGGCAGCTGAGGCCAACTACGCCATGCAGCGAAAAGGGGCAGAGACGTTCAGCTTCGAGACCATCGTATCAACGGGCGAGAGGTCGGCGTACAGCCACGGCTATCCCACGCCAAGGAAGCTCAAGCCCGGCGAGTTCGTCCTCGTGGACCTAGGCCCGACTATAAGCGGCTACGCAGCTGATGAGACGCGCACGTACCTCCTGGGCAGCGACTCAAAGAAGGGGAAGATGCTGGAGGCAATGGACAAGTCGGTCCAGACTGTCATCGATCACGTTAAGCCCGGTGTTAAGTGCAGCGAGCTTGACGCAATCAGCAGGAGGGTGTTGAAGGAGCACGACTTCCCAGATTACATGCACAGCCTCGGCCATCCGTTGAGCGGATTCGTCACGCCCTTGCTGTCAAAGAACAGCAAGGACGTACTCAGGCCCGGCCACCTCTTCACTGTAGAGCCCGGTATCTACATTCCTGGGTACGGCGGCGTTAGGCTGGAGGAGAACATAGTGGTTACCGAGGACGGGTACGAGCAGCTGACAAAAGGGCCTCGTCTAGTCTAATGGTTGAGTACTAGTCCCACGACCATCGCGAATATCATACCGATGAGCAGCCCGATCGAGACCGTGTGTTTCTGGTCCACTGAGCAGAACTCATGGGCCACGGGTATCAGCTCGTCTATAGTGATGTAGGTCATGACACCGGCGGCGAAGCCCAGGCTCCACCCGATGATTCCCAAACCGACGTATGATATTATTGTCGCCCCGAACAGGGCACCAATTGGCTCCATCAACCCTCCAAGGGTCGCCAGCCCCACAGCCCTCCACTTTGGCACGCCAGCCTTGATCAACGGGCTTACCGTAGCGATCCCCTCTGGTATATTGTGGAAGCATATCATCAACGCGACTAGCACCCCGAGCTCAGCGGCCCTACCATAGCCTGCGGCAACAACAACCCCCTCAGGGAAGTTGTGTATCGACATCCCGATGGCGATGATTAGACCACTATTGAAAAGGGGCCTGTCCTTGACTCCATCCTCCCAGCGCCCGAACTCCATGTGGGGAAGCTTGAGGTCAACCAGCATCATGAACAGGGTGCCAATGGCGAACGCGATTGTCACCTTCCACGGGGCGAGATCCACTATCGCCTCGGCGTAGAGCTCAAGGAAACTTACCACCAACATGACCCCACCTGCGAACCCCATAAGGAAGCCCATCCTCCTGTTGCTGATGTCGCCGAACCTGACCACAATCAATCCACCCAAACCCGTGGCGCTTCCCGCTATGACGCTGAGTAGTATGGGGATCAGTATGTTCAAGATGCGCACCGACTTTTCATTAGTCAGCCTCCATATATTTTAGGCTTGCCAAAATAAACGCGGTGTACACAGTTGAAGGTCTTAAAAAAGACCGAGGCATCTTCCAATCCATGCGAATTGACGTTATAATGCTCATATCGGGGCTGAGCCCGGAGGCTCTTGAGAGGCGCAGGAGCGTCCTCCAGAGCTACGCATCCGAGGGCACCGAGGTAAGGCTCGTTGAGACCCGGAACGCACCTCCCTCTGTTGATTCATTGCCTGAGATGGAGCTGGCAGCACCTGGCATACTTGAACGTGCCCTCATGAGCCAGGGCGAGGGAGCGGACGCGGTGGTCATCTGGGGCGGACATGACCCGTCCCTTGAGGCTGCGAGGAACCTCGTTGATATCCCCGTTATGGCACCCGGTATGGCGTCCATGTACCTTGCCTCGATGCTTGCCGACACATTTGCCCTCATCATCCAGTTGTCCAACGTCATGAAGGTGGCGGAAAGGCAGGTCAACGACCTGGGGCTGGAGGACAGGTGCAACGGCATCTACTCCGTGGACCTGCCAGTGCTTGAGCTGCGGGAGCCCGAGGGCTTCCAGAGGGTGCTTGAAACCGCGTTAGAGGCGGTGGAGGACGGGGCGGACGCCATCTGCTTCGGCTGCATGGCCCTCAACGACCACAGCGACACCCTCCAGGAGGAGCTTGACCAGCACTTCCCCGGCGTCATGGTGATCCACCCAGGCATGGCCGTGATCAGGCAGACGGAGCTCATCGTCGAGCTAGGTTACACCCACAGCAAGCTCAGCTACCCCAGCCCGCCAAAGCCCATCAGGTTCCCCGAGTAGGTTTCATGTCCCTGTATGTCTGCCAGCGGTGCGGCAAGTGCTGTAACGACCTCATCCAGCGAGACAGGGGAATCCTCAGGGGGTTATCACTGCTACCGGAGGAGGTTCACTTGTTCCCCGAGGAACTGGTCAAGCCCTATCTGGGCATTGGTAAACGCCCCCACGAATCAAAGTTCCAGGTGATCGCGTACCAGCTCATAACAGAGACATGCCCCATTCTCTCCGAGAACGGGTGCAACAGGTACGATGAACGACCCATCACGTGCAGGCAGTTCCCCTTCAGCCTGGACCTGGACGAGGAGAACGAGCCATTGCTGGGCGTTGATATGAACTGCCCCGCAGCTGTGGAGCTCATCAACAACACTGACGGCAGGATAGAGTTCACCGACAGGCAGGATGCTGAAAAGCTTCTAGACTTGAAGAAACGCGTGCTGGTGAACCCGAGGCGGGCCTGGGTCTACGACCTGGCCTCCATGAAATGGGTTAGGTTCGATAGGATGGGCTGACTAGGTCAGCGGTGGTCCTTGGCCATGTCAGGGGTCTTGTACGGCTTCAGCACCAGGTTCCAGTTGTCGATGCTCCAAGTCCTGAGACCAGCGTACTGGATACCTCCCTCATCAAGCAATCTCTCGGCCTCAGTCTCGCTCCCCTCAGGGACGTAGAGGAAGAACTTCTTGAACGTGACCCCCATGCCCGTCATCTCGGACATGGTCCTCCATTTCACCACATCTTCAGGGGTGAACTCTGTCTTGACCTCCACTTCCCCGCACTCCCTGATGGTGCCGTCCTCGTTGAGCACCGCAACGCTGGGGTACAGCGGCCCGTCGGGTGTGTCAAAGGCCCATCCCTTGTTCCTGTAATCGTTGGTAACCGTTGTTCTCGTCTCGTCCCAGTCATCCTGCCCCACGAAGGGGAACCTTGTGGCCGCGATGACCCGTGCAATCCTTCCCTTGAGTATCCTGTCCTCTACCATGCAGTTCCGCTCCTCAATCAACTGTGTGTCCAAGTATATGGAGGTAGGTACCGAAAAAACTACTTTTCCAGGCTCTCGACCTCTGCGTCGATTACCTTCTCGATGTCGTCCAGCTTGTCCTTTATCCAGATCTTCAACTCCTTGATCTTCCTGATCTTGGAGTTCCACCTGCGGACATTGATCTGCTGCCTGATGGCCTTCTCCACCACAGTCGTGAACAGGTTTGGGTCAAGGGCGTCTAGCTCCACCGACTTGTCTCCGTGGGTCGCCAGGAAGCCCTCGGCACGGGCGTCAGTCCTCTTCACCGGCATGGGCGGCAGGTTGTGCTCGATGATCTGGGCGTTGGTCAAGGCGACCCTGGTGACCGAGAAATCCTTTGCGCCGTACCGCCCGAGGCGCGCCTCAAGGTCTCTCTCTATGTCGATGCCGCTGGGGTCAAAGTCCCCGAAGTAGAGTACCACCACGTGTTTCCCCTTGAGCCGGGTCTGCATGTACCTTGCCATGCCCTGGACGTAACTGAAGCTGGGGTAACCCCTGGTGGGGAAGGTGCGGATCGAGTAGTTATTGGCCACGCGGCTCACGAGTCTGCTCAGGGCGTCCTTCTCAAGGCTGATAAGCACGTGCTTGGGCTGGTTGTCCCACATGGGCATGGTGAAGCCCTTCCAGCTGTCCTGAAGGCTGTGGAGCTTACTCTTGAGGTACTCCTCGGCCGAGTAGAAGCCGGTGTCGCCCCTGCCCAGGATGCGCCTGCTCCTATCCTCAAGGCAGTTGATGGGCACGTGACCCCGCTCCCTAGCCTTTACTAGGATCCTGCTGAGGCGCTTGTAGGAGTTTATTGTGTTCTTTATGAGCAGCCGCGAGACCAGTCTGTAATACAGCTGCCTCAAAGTGATGGCCGTATCA
>Ga0209249_1000125_pt1 | contig 103345 bp, 93 predicted proteins | sample SaaInlV_200m_DNA_4_FD_184653 | JGI IMG/M metagenome (GOLD analysis project Ga0209249, IMG submission 184653) | Marine microbial communities from expanding oxygen minimum zones in the Saanich Inlet - SI037_S3LV_200m_DNA (SPAdes) (version 2) | ecosystem: Environmental > Aquatic > Marine >... | reverse complement strand
AAATCTCGTCGTGATCTGAGCATTTTCCAAATTGGAATGAGAACGATTGAAAGAGTTCTCACCAATGCTCTTTCTTTCCATTTTTCGCTTTGTAATTATCGATGAAATCAAACAGTCATGTCGCTAGATAAATTTTTGAAGTTTTTGTACAAACAATCTGTCTCTAATACTTTTTGCGCTTCGCAGCAAGGCTAATACTGAATTTAAAAATGGTATTTCACGTGCTATATCATTTTCTAGCAATAAATCAATAGCAACTTCAAGATTCTCAGCAGTTATGTCTATAAGTTCATGCTCAATATTCATTTTTTACCACCTACTCAAATTTTTTAGATACTTCTACAAGTTTTTATACTCAGTGCATGAGCCTTTTGAAAGCTAACTATGTATGTCTGAAACATGCTACATATCCACCTCGTAACGTGTCTATATACAGAATATAGCAGTTTTATGGGTTATATACAACTACCATTCCGCATTCGATAGTCTCACCTTTTCAATCACAAAAATCCCCACTGTCGTTAACAGCATCAAAATCGTTGCCATTGCCATTGCCTGCCCGTAATTTAGGCCGCCGGGCTGGGAGAGAAATCTGTAGATCGCCGTTGGGATGGTTGGGTATGACGGGCGAGCCAAAAGGGAGGTCGCGCCGAACTCTCCCAATGAAACGGTAAAGGCAAAAGTCGCCGCAGCGAGGGTGGCGCGGGAGATGATCGGGAAATCCACTTCAATCCAAACTCTAAGCGGAGATGCGCCGAGCATAGATGCCGCTTCTCTATATCGCTGTGGAATGGATGCCAGCGCAGGCTGCAATGAGCGGATGACGAAGGGCAACGCGATCATCGTATGTGCCAGCGGGACGAGGAGCGGGGAGGCGATCCAGTTGAGGGGCGGTTTACTGAATGAGATGATGAAACCCAAGCCGAGGGTCACGGCAGATGCACCGAGCGGGAGCATCAGGATCGGGTCAAGGATGCGGTCGAGGCGTTTGGGTTTTGCCAATGCCGAGGCGACGGGAAATCCTAAAAGGAGGGAGAGCATCACCGTGATCCCCGCGTATTGGAGGGAGTTTTTCGCGGCTTCAATCGGCGGGACATAGAAACGCGAGCCGCGCCTGTTGATGAAGAGTTCTTCGTAATAATCGGTCGTGAAAGTTGATTTGATAGTAGTACGCTCGCCACGATTGGCTTCGAGTTGGCTGACCGAGCGGAGGGGCAGGGCGAGCATGGGGAGGACAAAGAGGGCGAGAAGAAGAGAGATTAGAGAGTAGAGAAAAAGGCGTTCGGGGAGGGTTTTGGCGCGTTTTGTGATGGATGCGCTCTCGCGTTGCGCCGTTTGGACGGCGGTTTTTGCGAGCATTTTGCTATAGAGAATTGAAAATGCGAGCGTGCAGAGTAGTTGAATAATCGAAAGCAGCGCGGCGACAGGGAGATTGAGCATTGAGAGGGTTTGGATATAAATCTCGACTTCAATGGTCGCAAAGCTGGGACCACCGAGCAGTAATATCACGCCAAAGCTGGTGAAATCGAAGAGGAAAACGAGCAGAGATGCCGCCAAAATAGAGGGTCGCAAAAGCGGAAAGGTGACGCGCCAAAAGGCATCCCAGCGATTTGCACCGAGCAGACGCGCGGCTTCGTTTACGCGAGGATCAAGGCGAGAAAGCGCGTTCCCAACAACGCGGATGACGATGGTCGTATTGTAGAAAACGTGCGCGAGCAAAATTGCGCCAAGGGTGTATAAAACCGTGATCGGCGGAGTCTCCAAATCCAGGAGATTTATCAGTGTCAGGTTGAGCCAGCCGCGTGCGCCGAGCAGGGCATTGAATCCCGCCGCGACAACGACGGTCGGGAGCATAAAGGGGACAGCGGTCAGCGCACGCAAAAGCGACTTGCCGAGAAAATCGTAACGAGCAAAAAGATACGCGGCAGGCAACCCAACCAAAAGCGTTAGCAGCATCGAAAGTGCGGCTTGATAGAGGGTAAAGCCGAGGCTATCTAATGCAATTTGTAGAGATGCTGGCGAGAGAAATTCAGGAGAATCTACCCCCAATGTCAAAATCTTGACGAGAGGGTAGAAGAAGAATAATCCGAGGAAGAGGAGGGCGGGGAGCCAGTTCTTAAGAGAACCGCCAAGACGCCAAGCACGCCAAGGTTTTAAAGTGTTTTTCTTGGCGTTTTCAGAAAAAAACTCTGCGCTCTCTGCGTCTTGGCGGTTAAACATTATTTCAAAACCGTCTTTGTCCAATCGCTAATCCATTGCTCACGCTTTTCGGCGATGAGGGCAGGGTCAAGGCTGGCGGGGTTTTCAGGTTGCTCGGCGTAGGCAACGAACTCATCAGGAAGTTGAGCGGAGGGCAAAGCGGGGTAGACGAACATCTGCATCGGGAGGTCTTCCTGGAATTCGGTGGAGAGCATGAAATCGATGAAGGCTTCGGCGAGGGCGCGGTTTTCGGTGCCAGTCAAGATACCAACAAATTCGATTTGACGGAAACAGGTTTCTGGTCCAAGAATGGAGGCGGTGGGAGCATCATCCAACGCGGTTTCGGCGAAAATTACTTCAGCAGCGGGACTGGAGCCATAGGAAACGACCATCGGCTGTGGTCCACGCCCAGATGAGGCAGAGAAGTTTGTGTAATACGCCGTCTCCCAGCCATCTGCGACTACAACGCCGTTGTCGCGTAATCCCAGCCAATAGCTAAGATAACCATCTTCGCCAAAGTGGGCAATGGTCGCCATCAAGAATGCTAATCCGGGTGATGATGTGGCAGGATTTTCGACGACGAGTAAGCCGTTATATTCAGGAGCAAGCAAATCTTCAAAATTTGCGGGAACAGCCAAACCTTTCTCAGCAAAATAGGATTTGTCATAATTGATACAGACATCGCCAAAATCGACGGGGAGAGCATTATTTGACGCATCTAGCTTAAATTCTGCAGGGATTTCAGCCAATGCAGGCGCGTCGTAAGGCTCGAAAATCTCGGCTTCGAGGGCGCGAGACAAGAAGGTGTTGTCCACGCCGAAGAGCAAGTCGGCGAGCGGAGCATCTTTTGTCAGCACGGCTTTGTTGAGCGCAGAGCCGGCGTCCCCGCTGGCGAGAAAGACCACTTTCACGCCCTGCGCTTCTTCAAATGCCACTACCACTTCTTCGCTGATCGCGAAAGAGTCGTGGGTCATCACGGTCAGGGTGGTCGGTTGTTCGGCTTGCGGGGCGCAGGCGGCGAGGGCGAGGATAAATAAGAGTAAGATTATTTTTTTCATTTTGAGTTCCTTTTAGAGTCAACTGCAACGCACTCTACGAGTGCAATGCAGTTTTTCGGGTGTGAATAATGAGCAGTAAACCGCTCTCAATTTGGATTTGGGCAACGTCGGCAATCATCTCATTGCTGATGCCGCGCGTTTTGTGAGCATAGAGTATTTCTTTTTGGAGTGACCAACGCAAGCCTTTTGTGCAGGCAATCTTTACTTCACCGTCCCACGGGATTAAGGAGATGATGTCGCCGATTCGCCCGTGGATTTGGGCTTGCCTCCGCGCAAAAAACGCTTCTTCGATCCCATCATCGAGGCGCAGGTCTAGCGCAGCGAGAGATTCATCTGTGAGCAAGGAGAGATTGCCGAGGGTCTGATCGAGTCTCCCCCCCAAGGCGGCGATGAGGCGAATCTGTTTATAGCCCGAATCAATGGCGTAGGCGAGAGCTAGTTCGAGATCAGTCTCGTCTTTGTCTTGGGGATATTCGATAATTTCAACGCGATTTTCGTCAAGGACGTGCCAATTAACGGAATCAAGTGAATCGAGATCACCGATGACGACAGATGGGAGCAAGCCCAAAGTAAGTGCGTGCCGCGTCCCGCCATCCGCAGCGATGATGAAATCATCATCCCGAATTGTTTTGCACGCAGCATCGAGGTTGGGTAAATCTCCGTTAATGAAGATAATGGCTCGTTTAGACATAAAAAAACATCCTCGCCGTTGGGAGGATGTTTTGATAAATGCAAAATCCCTCCGCTGGCATTATCCAGATCAGGTTATGCGGGTCGAGCATGGTGTGCTCCTCTCAGCCAGTGAAGGCTCCCCGTTCAAATGTAAGTTATTTATACCCGCGAAGGGTAATCTTTGTCAAATTAGGGAAAAGTTAAAGTATAATGTCTCCATGTTAAAAGTCTTGGTCGTTGATGATGAGCAAGTAGCTCGACGAATTGTGGAAAAAACGTTAACGCGTTTGGGCTACGAAGTTCTTCTCGCTGATAGCGGGGAAGCTGCCTGGAAAAAAATCCAGGAGGAACCAGAGCCAATACGTTTTATTATCACTGATTGGAATATGCCGCTGATGAACGGCATTCAGTTGATCAAGAAAATTCGTGCTGCAGCCTTGCCAGGCTATGTCTATACAATTCTCGTCACATCCAATAGCAAAGACGAGGATATTGTGAAAGGCCTTTATGCGGGGGCAGATGATTATATTACCAAACCTTTTAACCCAACTGAATTAGAAGCCCGCGTAGCTGTTGGTGAGAGGGTGCTTGCACTCGAAGATGGGCTAACACAGGCAAATAACCAGCTTGAAAAACTTGCAATGGTAGATAGCCTGACGGGTTTGCTAAACCGTCGTGCGATTTATAAATTTGCACGTGCCGAACTAGAACGTGCGCGTCGTGTTTCTGAGCCACTAAGTGTTATTTTTCTTGATATTGATCAATTTAAAAATGTCAACGACCAACATGGGCACCTAACGGGTGATGAAGCACTTAAATTAATTGCACAGATCGTTAAAGAACGCAGTCGCGCCTATGATGGTGTTGGCAGGTGGGCTGGCGATGAATTTTTGGTCGTTCTACCTGGTGCACCTGAGAATGCCGCACAAAATGCCGCGAAACGCATAGTTGAAGGAATTGCCCTAACAAAACTTGCGCTCCCTGAGGGAGGCATGCTTTCTCTTTCTGCCAGCGCGGGTGTTGCAACGCAATCAAAAGTAACTGGTGCCATCGCTCTTCTTGATGATATTATCCAATCTGCCGATGAAGCTCTCTACCGCGCAAAAGAAGCTGGTGGCAACCAAGTCACGTCGTCTCCGCGCTAAAGGATTGTGAAAATGATTATAGACCCCTCTGCCCTTGAAGCCTATCGTGAAGTAATGGAGGACGAAGCAGATGAATTTATTGCCGATGTCCTGAATAGCTTCTATACTAACGCACGCGAATTACTCGCAACAATGGATTCTGCTCTCTTAAAAAATAATGTAGATGAATTTGTTCGTGCTGCGCATACCTTTAAGTCAACTGCGGCAACCGTCGGAGCAAATCCCCTTTCTGGCTTGCTTGCCGACTTAGAAAAACGGGGAGAATCCGAAGGTCTTTCTGCTCTAAAGCCCCTCATCCCTCCACTTAAGGAGGCTTTCGACGAGGTGGAGAAAAAGCTGAAAGAGATTTTTTCATAAAAACAGATTATTAGTTAATTGATTTTTCTCCAAAGGAAAAAATGACTGAAGAAAAAAAAGTAAAAAAAAACCTGGTTATAGCCATAGATTACACCCTCACCGTAGATGGCGAGGAAATCGATTCATCTAAGGGACGCGAGCCATTAGAGTTCTTGCAGGGAAAAGAGAATATCATCCCTGGGTTAGAACGTGAGATGCTCGGCATGGAAATTGGAGAGAGCAAAGATGTGGTTGTCGCCCCTGAAGATGGATACGGGCTAACCGATGAAGAAGCCTATATGGAAGTTCCTGCAAATCAATTCCCCAAAAATATCCCCGTAGAGGTCGGAACTGAATTACAGGTGGAAAACGAAGAAGGTCAACCAGCCTACGCCCGGATTGAGCATATTGAAAATAATATGGCACTCTTAAATTTCAACCATCCTTTGGCAGGGAAAGAATTACTCTTTTCCGTGAAAGTTGTTGCACTCCGTGACCCAAGCGAAGAGGAATTATCTCACGGGCATGTTCACCACGAAGATCATAATCATTAAAAACAAAAATCCCCGAAAATTTTCGGGGATTTTTTATTTGCGGGAGTATTTACTCTGTTCCAGCCAAAGCGACAAAATCAATTTCCAGTAAAACTTCTTCGTCCACTTCAGCCACTTTCTGAACCGAAGGAATGCTAATCCCATAATCGGCATAGGCTAATAAGGTCTCGGCATGTCCTTCGATCTGTGTTGCAGAGACAGGGGTGATACTCGCCGTGAATATGACATCTTGAGTGACACCTTTAATCGTCAAAGCACCGCTGATCTCAAAATCAACACTCTCGCCAAAATTAACTTCTTCCGAGAGCGGAGTCACCTGCGTCGGCACAAAGCTGATGAACTCATAAGTATTGCTATCCAATATTCGATTATGAATTGCGCGATTACGATAGGATTTATCCGTTGTAAGATCTCGTGCATTGACCAGAATTTCGCCAATTTGTACATCTGTTATTTGCTCAAAATCGGCATCAAATCCCCCACTAATCTGACTGGTTACACCCACAACAACCGTAGGCTTACCATCCAATAATTCATTCATTGTGAACCGAGCTTCTGATTGAGTTGGGTCAATCTGAAAAACACCTGCATCGGCAGACACTTCTGAGGGGCTATCTTCATATTCGGATTGAACAGGGGATATTTCCGAGGAGTTAGCCATCTCTTCACTGGGCGCTTCTGGTTCACGTAAAAAGAGATAGCCGAAAAAAGCTAGCCCTAAAATAAGTGCTATTCCCAGAATAGCAAAAACTGAAAAACCTTTTTTCTTCGCTCGCATTTAATACTCCTATTAGGATTGTTTTAGTATTATTTCAAGGCATCATAATACCATAAAAAAGGAGCGGCTTGAATACCGCTCCTTTCTACAATCTCATCTTAGTCAATATCCAATACTCTCATTAAAATCCGTCGTCGATGCGGGCGTTTGCGATGCTCAAAGAGATAAACGCCCTGCCATTGCCCGAGCGAGAGATTACCATCATCAACAGGAATCGTGATACTCACATCTGTCATCATAGAGCGGATATGCGATGTCGCATCATCCGCACCTTCGAGCGTATGCGTATACCATCGCTCTCCTTCTGGGGCGAGCTTTTCCATGAAAGTCTCTAAATCGGCGCGGGCAGAGGGATCCCAGCTTTCGGTGATGAGCAGGGATGCGCTGGTGTGCTGAACGAAGAGGTAACACATTCCTTCATCAACACCCCACTCACGCAATTGCTCGCGAATTGCTGCGCTCACTTCGTAGAGACCTTTTCCAGACGTACGGACTTCGAGGGTTGTTTTATGCCAGTTCATGGGGGTATTTTACCTGATTCTTATTGCTTATTACGTAAAACGTAAGAAAAGCATTACGCAATACGTTTTACGATTCAAGGTAAAATCTATCCCATGTCCAAACTAAAAAACTCCCCCCTTCTCTCCTTTTTCCTGACTCTCCTCGCCATCATCGTGACGACTTTCTTCGGCCCCGAAGAAGCGACTCTTGGTGCAGGTGTCCGCCTCGTCTACTTGCACGGCGCGTGGGTGATGACCGCCGAACTGCTCTTCATCCTCGCTGCTCTAGCAGGGCTTATCGCCCTCATCATGCGCAAAGAAGTGTTTCATCGCTGGTCTGCCGCACTTGGTCGAAGTGGCATCTTCTATTGGATCACCTATCTACCCCTCTCCATGTGGGCGATGCAATCCAATTGGAACGGTCTCTTCCTTGCCGAGCCACGCTTCCGCTTTGCGATGACCTTCGCTATCGTCGGGCTGCTTCTCCAAATCGGCTTGTGGATGCTCGATATCAACTGGCTGACCGCAACAGCGAATATCCTCTTCATCATTATTCTGCGCTACACTTTCGCTAATGCTGAAAATATCATGCACCCGCCCCCATCCCCAATCTTCAACTCAGGTAACTGGACGATCATTAGTTTCTTCGTTGGGCTGAATTTACTTGCGTGGCTCTCCTCCTATTTTGTCACCCGCTTCTTTCTTCCAAAAACAAACCACTAATCTTCACTAATCTACGCGAAAGAAGATTAGCGCTAATTTGCGCAAATTAGCGGTTACATTCCAACCTACAACCTTAAACCTTCAACTTCCTCTCATGCAACTTGCCCTCTTCGCCTTCATCCGTACCATCTTCAACACCGCCCACCGCATGGCATATCCCTTTCTCGGGGTTTTCGCCCGCGCGCTCGGTGTGGATATCGAAACCATGTCTCTTGCCCTAACTGCACGCGCCATCGGCGGCGGGATCATCCCCTTTATCACGCCCCTTGCCGACAGACGCGGGCACAAATTCGGGATGCTCCTCGCGCTCGGGCTTTTCACCCTCAGCATGGGCATCGTCGTTGTCTTCCCCACCTTCCCCGTCCTCTTTGCCTCGATGTTTTTCGCCAGCCTCGCCAAACTCATTTTCGACCCCGCCATGCAAGCCTACATCAGCGACCGCACCCCCTACGAGAAACGCGGCCGCATCCTCGCCGTCACCGAGTTAGGCTGGTCATTCGCTTTTATTCTCGGCATCCCGCTCATGGGATTTCTAATCTCACGCGGTGGATGGATAGCCCCCTTCCCGCTTCTGATGGGTCTAGGATTATTGACTTTCATCCTGATCTTCCTCCAAATCCCCGACGATGAAACGCTCGTGCGGACACGCGCCTCCGTCTGGACAAGTTTTCGGAACGTCTTCAGCTATGCTCCTGCAATCGCGGGACTCAGCGTCGGTTTGTGGGCAACAGTTGCCAATGAAACCGTCAGCCTGATCTTCGGTGTCTGGCTCGAAGATTCCTTTGGACTAAAAATTGCTGCATTAGCTGCATCAGCGGCGGTGATCGGCATCTCTGAACTTGGCGGTGAGGGGTTGGTCGCAGTTCTTGCGGATAAACTCGGCAAAGAGCGTGCTGTCGGTTTTGGATTGGCTGCCAACTCAATTGCCGCATTACTTTTGCCATTTTTAGGACGAACTACCTTCGGCGCGCTGCTGGGGCTTTTTCTCTTCTACATCACCTTTGAATTCACCATCGTCAGCATCATCCCGATGATGACAGAAATCATGCCCTCCGCTCGCGCGACGCTGATGTCTTTCAACGTTGCCTCCCTTTCTCTTGGACGTGCTATCGGCGCACCCTTGAGCACTTTTCTATATCGCTTTGGTTTCCCTGTGGTGGCAATCGGAGCTGTTCTCTTTAATATCATTGCAGTTCTAGCCTTGCGCAGAATGGAGAAAGGCAAATGATTAAATTTCTTTTCATCATTTTATATTTCGTATCAATTCTTTCGCTGATTTACGGGCTCTGGACAATCGTCCCCTTTTTCTATGGGCTTCCCTGGGTTCCGACCGCGAAAGACCGCGTTCGTAGGGCATTGGAGATGGTAGGTTTAAAGCCAGATGAATTGCTCTACGACCTCGGCGCAGGGGATGGACGCATCATCTTGATGGCAGCAGAAGAGTTTGGCGCGCGTGCTATTGGCATCGAGGCAAGCCCCTTGCAATATGCGTTTACTTGGCTGAGATGTTTTTTTAGCGGAAGCAAGTCTAAAGTGAGCGTGCGCCGTGAGAATTTCTATCGTACTGACCTGAGCGATGCTGACGTCGTCTTTGCTTATCTGACATCCGACCAGGCAATCCGTCTGCAAGATGATTTGGCAGCGCAGCTTAAACCGGGAGCGAGAGTGGTGGCGGTTGCCTTTGATTTCCCGGATTGGAAGCCAAATGATTTTGATGAGGGCTATTTACTCTTTGCTTACGAAATGCCACCAGAAAAAGGGGGGATGGCGGCATATTTAGTGGAGAACAATGAGGAAGTTGATCTTCCTTAATTTGGATATTCCGTGAAATATGCCTTTTTACACTTGACCCCCGCCCCCTCTCGTTCTACAATTTGTAAAGGTCAGACAACTTGACCTATTCCTCTTATAATCTAACCTACCCTATCTAACGGAGTATATAATGACCGATTTTCTTGTCCGCGGCACCCTCGAAGAACTAGACCCCAAAGTATTTGAATTAACCCAAATTGAAGCGGAGCGACAAGTCCGCAAGCTGATTATGATCGCTTCTGAAAGCCAGGCTCCCATCGCTGTGCGGGAGGGATTGGCTTCGGCTTTCCAGAATATCTATGCGGAAGGCTACCCTGATGAAGATAGCCGCTGGATGACCGAAGATGAGATTCTTGACCACGATGTGCGCTTGAATCATTATCGCCGTTATTCTGACCCGCGCTACTATAAAGGCGTGGAATATGCTGACACCATCGAATCTCTCGCTCGTAGACGCGCGGCAGAAGCCTTCGCCGCAAATGGCGTGACGGCGGATGAGATTTATGTCAACATTCAGGCATTATCTGGTGGGCCCGCTAATAATGCCGTTTATCACGCTCTCGTAAAACCCGGCGATACAGTCATGGGCATGGATTTGCTGCACGGTGGGCATCTTTCGCATGGCTCGCATGTTAACCGCTCAGGAAAAAATTACAATATCATCAGTTATGGGATTGACGCTGAGACCGAGCAAATCGACTACGATGCAATTCGTGCGTCAGCTCTTGAGCATAAACCAAAAATGATTATTGCGGGCTTCTCATCCTACTCATGGGTTCCTGATTGGAATGAATTCCGCTCTATCGCAGATGAAGTTGGGGCATATCTCCTCGCAGATATTTCTCATATCGGCGGCTTGACGGCTGCGGGCATTGTGCCCTCCCCGATGGGGATTGCGGATGTGATTATGTCCACGACGCATAAATCGCTACATGGACCACGCGGCGCAGTCTTGATGACGACAAAACGTCTGATCTCTCGCAAAATTGATCGGGCTGTTTTCCCCGGTGAACAGGGCGGACCGCATATCAATACTTTTGTTGGTTTAGCTCTCGCTTTCAAACTCGCCAAGACCGAAGATTATAAAAACCTTCAACAACAAACGATTGATAACGCGATTGCGATGGTCGGTCAATTCCAGAAGCGCGGTTTAAAAGTGCCTTTTGGCGGCACGGATACGCATCTGATTAATATCGATTGCTCCAGCGTCAAAGGCGCAGATGGCGCAACTTTGAGCGGCGATATGGCATCCCGTATTTTGGATGTGGCGGGATTGGTCGTGAACAGAAATACCATTCCGGGTGATAGATCGGCTCTTGCGCCTTCGGGGATTCGACTTGGCACACCCTGGATTACGCAACGTGGATTTGATGAAGCAAAATCCCGTGAATTGGCAGATGTAATCTCCGATGTTTTGCTCGGTTGCCAGCCCTATTTCATGGATGTACCCAAAAAACGAAAACGCCAACGCCGCGCGAATATCGATTTTGCCTTGCTGAACGATGCGAAACTTCGCATCCGTGAGTTGGCTTTATCTGCGGGGATGGATTTTGAACCCGTTGATAGCGGATACCCCCACTTCTATTATATTGACGATAAAGTTAACGCCAAAGATGGTTGGGTTGCCTACGATTTGATGGGCAAACAAATTCGTCAGACGCTGGATTATGCGCTGAGTGCCGATCTTTCTGCACTTAAGGATGGAGAGAGCGCGGCAACCTGCGTCCACACCCCAGAGAAGATTGTTAAAGGCACCCTAGCTAAAATCACGAGCGAAGCGTACAGACTCAGTGTCAGCGAAGAAGATGCTGTTTTAACCGCCACCTGGCTACGGGACTTATCCGATGGTTACGTCTCCCTAAATATAGAAAAAAGTGATAATTCCGCCGCTAGCCGTGTGCCGGGACCCTTCGTCGTCAAAGAATCCGATGAAGCCCCCACGCCGCGCGAAAGCAAAGAAGAAAAAGAAAACGATAAAGCCTTTTATGTGGGCATCGGTCAGCTCGAAGTGAAAGAGCGCGCTGCGCTGCTTGAATTTGAATGGCTAGAATCCGACGGCTCGCCCCTGCAACGCACCGCGCTTTACGATGTGCATAAGGAATTGGGCGGCAAATTGATCCCCTTTGCGGGCTGGGAAATGCCCGTTTGGTATAGCGGCGTGATGGATGAGCATCTCGCCACCCGCAACGCCGCCGGACTTTTCGATGTGGCACACATGGGCGTTTACGATGTGCGCGGCGATGATGCGGCGAGCTTTTTAGACACCGTTTGCGGCAACGATATCGGCGGGCTGGGTCTCGGCAACTCGCTTTACACCCAATTTTTGACCCCCGATGCCGAAGTGATCGACGACACGCTGATTTACAGACGCGGCGCGGATGATTTCCTGGTCGTGGTGAATGCCTCCAATGACGATAAAGACCGAACTTGGTTGGAATCGGTGCGGGATGGAAAAGTTAAGATAGATAATAAATATCCGTGGGCGAGAACTTATGGATATGATGCGGAAATCCGGAACCTACGTGACCCCAACTTGGGTGCTGCCCAACGAGTGGATATTGCGCTCCAAGGACCGCGTTCCCGAGACATCCTATTGACAATGGGCGTGAGCGATGAAGATCGTGCTGCCATTATGAAACTCACCCGCACCAAACTCTGCGATGCGACTGTAGGCGGCTTCGACCTGATCGTCTCCCGCACCGGCTATACCGGCGAAAAGATGGCATTTGAACTCTTCGTGCATCCCGAACGCGCCGCCGAATTCTGGATGGCTGTGATGAAAGCGGGCGAACAATTCGGCATCAAACCGATTGGCTTGGGCGCACGCGATAGTCTCCGTACCGAATTTGGTCTGCCCCTTTACGGTCATGAAATGGGACTCGGCTCTGGCAAAATGGGCAAATCCGACTTGGGCGTAGCCGAAGGCGGATTTGGCTCTTACGTCAAGACCTATAAACCCTACTTCATCGGGCGGGATGCTTATATCGCCAACGAAAAGAAACGCAAAGGCGTTGTGGTCAGATTCACCTTCACCGAGAAGGGCGTGCGCATGGCGCATAACGGCGATCCCGTGATGGACAAACGCGGCAAAGTCATCGGCTGGGTCACATCCTGTGCCGCTGATATGAATGGCACTTTGACGGGGCAAGCCTACGTTCCGCTCAAATTTGCAAAGAAAGATACGCCTATCTTTATTTATCAATCTGCACCGAAGAAAGCTGGTGTTGCTCCTGCGGAGATGAAGGTGGGGAATAAGGCGACGCTCCCGAGCGCGGCGGTGGTGGTGACAAGGTTTGCGAAGTTGTAGGAGGGAGGGGATTAGGAAATTAGGAAGAAGGCGGCAGTTGGGGACTGCCGTCTTCTTAGTAAGTTATGGAAAGAAGAAAATATGTCTCGATAGTGTGGCTGTTTGTTGTAGTTGCAATTGGAATAATTGGATATTCGGCATTTCAGATGACACTTCCTGATTCTGACTTGGCGGGGTGGATACAGGTCATATTAGCAGCATTCGGTATTCCTGTGCTTTTACGTGAAATTATCCAGATTCGAACAACCATCAATCAAAAGCCAGTAATTAGTATTGGGATGGGAAACGTTAATGACTTACCACTTTCAAAGATACGGTATACAAACTCATTAAAAACGTCAATAGATGTATCTCAAGGTTATGCTCATTTCTGGCTTCTGATGCGAAATCAAGGCACAGTTGCTGCTAAGTCTATAAAAATTCATTTCGAATTTAAGGGTTCCGACCATACTGAACAACTGCTTGTGCCAGTCATAACTTCAAAAGATTGGCTTGATGATAATAGGTACACTTTTAAAAAGATTAATAATGCTGATTTTGTATTCATCGGTGGAGAAAATTGGATGTTACATGCCAATGATACAGGTATGTTTAATTTCCATATTTCTACAGCGTTAGGCAAAGGCATCGAGACAAATGAAATGGAAAGGCCTGGTTATGGCAATTATCAGTTTGTTTGTACAATATAGGCTGATGGTTTAGAAAAGCCTGTCACAGAGAAATTAACTGTAAGAATTGTGGATTCAATTAAGAGATAGAGCATCTTTTGCGACAATCTCGCCGAGGTGCCCGCATCCGAGTGGGGCGTTGGGCAGGTGATTGTCATCTACGGGATGCGTTTTGGCGTAGATAACAGCCCGTTTGCAAAGGTGTGATGGGCGTAGATGGGAGCGGGGGTGATTGCCTTTTCTCTAGAATCAAAAAGCCTTCCAAGATTATCCACGTCTTGGGAGGCTTTTTCATTTATAGATAGCACTTATTTCTGTTTTCCACTTAGCGTTTTGGCACCCCAAACGGCCACAATGGCTAAAAAGAAGAGCCAGAAATCTACAGTCCCGTTCCCCAAGCCAGCCTGATACGAGCCTGAAATGAAGAATATAGGCAAATACCAGTCAACGAAAAAAATCCTAAATGATTAAGCGGTAGCAATAGCTGCCGCTTTTTGGTTCCAACTTATAATAAATATTGACAAATTGGATAAACATTGGTACATTAATATTTTCAATTTTAGATTACGCTCACCTCATTACACTCCACATCGTAACCCAAGTGGCATTGAAAAATCCTTAGATTTTGATTCACCATAATTATTATATTCAAAGGAGAGGTGAACGATGAATAGAAAAATAACAATTGCCACAGTTTTGGCCCTGGGGATGAGTCTCTTGTTCGCGGGAAACGCTCTGGGTTTGGTCGCGGAGGAGTGGGACAAGAGCTCCTTGAAATTCACAGCCAGCTGTGATGGCGACTGTGATGAGATTACTGCCACAGTTTGTAATGGAAGGGGCTCCGAAAATATGGCTGGCACGACGACCTGGGAGTTGTACTGGATCGCATCCGGCAATCCTAAAAGAGGAATAGTAATAGCCAGTGATACGATCAATGCACTGGCTGCTGGTACGTGCCAAACCCTTACTTATGATCCAAGCAATAATTCCAACGGTGCTTCGGGCTCCTACATGTTCAGAGTCGATCAACGACCGGGTCACCCAGGAAAAGGTGTATTGTGGAGCAATGCGTGCGGGCTTGTATGCGAGGCACCAATGCCAACCTACACACCGACCAACACGCCCACACCAATTCTGCCGACGCCGACGAACACAGCTACAACTACACCCTTCCCGCCAGGGCCAACGAACACAGCTACGACCACACCTTTCCCACCAGGGCCGACGAACACAGCTACAACTACACCTTTCCCGCCAGGACCAACGAACACGGCTACGACCACACCTTTCCCGCCAGGGCCGACGAACACAGCTACAACCACACCTTTCCCCTGATTCGACCTTAGTCTAGCCAAAATTGCGCCGCCAGCTTGAGAAAGTCCCTTCTCGATAGTAAAGTTAGCCCGCTTTAGATTTAGGATCTCTGTCAAAAAAGCCTTCCAAGATCATCCACATCTCGGAAGGCTTTTTCTTTTATATATGCAACTTACTTCTTAAGATTAATTTTCGAAAACTAGGGTCTCCTCTGGCATGAGAACCTCGGTCACGCCGCTTCCTTTTTTGAACATCGTATGCCGATTTAGAACAACGACGATCACCGCTACGAGACCGAAAAGGAGATTGTCCCAGGGTTGAGCATCAGGCCAGATAGGATTCATCATCTGAAAATGATACAAATAAGCGATCAACAGGCTGCCACGAGAGATATTGAATAGGGGGGTCATGATGACGGCGAGAGCGATAACACCACCAAAGAATGGCAGGGCGGCCCAGGTGCCATATTGAAGCCCACCACCTATCAGAAAGGCAGGGATATGCCATGCTGCCCAAATAATACCAACGACTAAACCAGCCCAAAAGGGAGCCATCTTGCGCTGCAACAAAGGCTGAGCGATTCCCCGCCAGCCAAACTCTTCGAGAGTACCTAGAAAGAAGGCTGACAGCAACGCTGGAAATACCTGAGTCCACGGGGAAAAATGAAAGGGATCGCTAATAGTCCCATTCAGTGCGGCGCTAAGGTAAGCGATAACGGGGATACCCAAAACGAGATACAGCCACCAAACTCGGGGCATTCTCCATAAGGTCAATCGCTGAAAGAAACTACCTAGCCCTTTCAGTCCGTAAGATCGCCAGACCAGAAATACACCAGCAATGCCGGGCGCATATACCGCGAGGATATATAAGGGATTGCTCGGGGTGAGTTCACCAAAGACTGCGGCAACCTGGTCGCTAAAAAAGATCAGCAGTGCGGCGATTCCCCAGGTTAATCCAAAAGTAATGGCCAGAAATGGTTTAAGGGTTTTTGTATTCATTTTATTTCTCCTTTATTTCTTAGTTAGTTAGATTTTCAATCAAAAAGTTAAACGAGCCTTTGGGGGCGCGTAATTGTGCTTCGATCAGAGCTGGGAAGGCCATCGCCCGGCGGATGAGTTCTTCCTGGCTCCAGGGATGGATACCCAAATCCGTCAGGAACTGGATGCCCGTCAAAAGCAACTCTCCACTCTCCAAGGGATATTCGGTTTGAAAAACACCCTCATCGCAACCCTGCTGGATCACTTTGGCATATAACGGAGCCAAGCCAGAGATCGTTACCGCCAATTGACGCGTTTGCATGCCCGCGTTCCCCGGACGGTGCAGGTGTTCAAGAATTTCTTCTTGTTCATCAGCCACTTGCCCAGAGGTGATCAAAAGTCGCATTTTATCGAGTGCGTTACCAGAACTTTCATCTAGGGTGGTTTGCATCCCAGCCAGATATTCCACCACCGACTGCTCGATCACAGCCTCGAGCAAATCTTCCTTCGATTTGAAATAATGATAGATCGTGCCCTTAGCAATGCCCACTGCATCCATCACATTCTGCATTGTTGTTTTTTCATAGCCCTTGCTACGGAAAAGTTCGGCTGCTGCTAGGATAATCTCTTGCCGCCGTTCTTCAGGTTTCTTTACAGTTCTAACCATCTATTAGCTCCATTTACAATTGGTTTATATTTCAATATAGGGGATTGTATCATATTGACCGACGGTCGGTCAATAGCGAGTTTGCAAACTAACTCCCCTATTCCAAGAAAATCTTCTTAATAGCAAAAAGCCTTCCAAGATTATCCACGTCTTGGGAGGCTCATGAAAAGAGCGCGATTTCTGAGAGGGAAAGCTATCTAGAATAGTTCAATAAATACCCTGAAGAGCTCTGAGCATATGAATAAGGCTTAGTATAGAAAAAAAAGCGGATGTGATTTCTCACATCCGCTTTTTTCATCATATTTAGAAAATCTCTTTCAAAGCCAAATTAACATTTTCAAAAACTTGCGCTCCCTGCGCTTCTAAATATCCTGCTTTAACGGGCGAATTTGTGATGCCAAATTTATTCGCCTTCACATCTAAGCCCTGCCCGCGCAACAACTCCCCCATCGCGCCTGCACTTATGATTCCAGCAGGTGTATCTTCTAAAATCCAAATTTCATAGCCATCTAAACGCATAATATCATCAGAAAAATCGCCTTTTGTTGCGGCGTGGGCTTCTTGCAAGCACTGATTCGATTCCTTGCCAAAACTCGCTAAAACTGCCGACAACGCATGAATTGGCGAAGGCTTTGAGTAATTTGCCGCTTCTCCACCAAATTTCTCCGCCAGCCAGCCCATATCGCCATAGCCCGATACAGGGATTCTCTCCAATCCCGTTAGTTTCTGCGCGTATTTTGCATCTGGCATCTCGCGCGTGGGGCGATTTGTCATAATCGCACATCCATACTCAGATATTTGAAGCCAATCAAAAAGCTGTTTTTTAGAACTCACACTCAGTAGCGGCTTGTCATACTCATAAAGATAGCTTTCTACGCCCAACGAAGATTTCATCCCGTAGATTTCTTCAAATCCCTCGCTGCCTAAAATCATTTCCTGAAAAATATCAAAGGGAAAAGATTGAATTGTCTCACTATTTTGGATGATGGCAACTGGGCGCGCAGGGTCAACGCCTGCCTCTATCGCCATGCGAGATACAGCTCGCTCTAGTCGGATACGAACGGGAATTTCGGCTTGCTCCCCTTTAATAAACGCGAAGAGCGGAGACAAATCGAATGTACCGTTAATCAAAAGCACTGCCATACATGCCGCAGAGGAATGCCACTCGCTAGAGATTCCCATGCCCTCGAAACGAGCAATATCCTCATTTGAGAGATCTACGTCGAAGCCCAATTCTTTTGCGCCCAAGCGGACAGTATCTTTAAAGGCTTTATGATAACCATGCGATTCGATAAGAACGCCATCTACATCGAAGATGATAATTTTTTTATCCATTATTTATGCCTTTTACGAAGTTCATCTTCTACATCACTTAATGTCAAGTCTTTCGCACTTAACAAAACCAGCGTATGATAAAAAAGGTCGGATATTTCTTCAATAATGCGTTGATCACCTTGCCCCTTCGCGGCGATGATGACCTCGACAGCTTCTTCGCCAACTTTTTGCAAAACTCGATCTTCGCCCTCAGCGAATAAGCTCGCTGTGTAGGATTTTTCGGTGGGGTTGGCTTTACGCTCTTCGATAATTTCAAATAATTCGTTTAGCATTTTCTCATTTCCTTTTCATCACAAAGACACAGAGAGCACAAAGTTTTTCTTTGCGAACATAAAGAGGTTCTTCATGTACTTTGTGTCTTTGTGGTAAATCTTCTCTCTATTTTCTACTCTCTACTTCTCGATAAAAACAACTCCGCGCCCCCGTATGACAGGCAGATCCTGCAGGTTTTACTAAGAGCAAAAGCGTATCAGCATCACAGTCTATCAGAATTTTACTGATATTCATAAAATTACCCGAAGTTGCGCCTTTGAGCCAGAGTTCTTGACGGCTTCGGCTCCAGAAGTAAGCTCTCTTTTTTTCAAGCGTTAATTGAAAAGATTTGGCATTCATCCATGCCATCATGAGAATTTCTTTGGTGGCTTCATCTTGTACAATCGTGGGAATTAAGCCGCGCTCGTTGAATTTCAGTTTACTAGTATCGGTGAAGATCTCAAAATTTTTACTCATAATCTCTCTATTTGGCAGAGAGACCTGACAGGTTTTAGAAACCTGTCAGATCTTCTTGCTAATGTTTAAAATGTCTCACACCCGTCAAAACCATCGCAATGCCCAACTCATCTGCTTTGGCAATGACTTTTTCATCTCGAATTGAGCCGCCGGGTTGGATAATGGCTGTCACGCCGAGTTTGGCGGCTTCTTCTACACCATCAGGGAAGGGGAAGAAGGCGTCAGATGCCATGACAGAACCTTTTGCTTCATCGCCAGCGCGTTCACCAGCGATGCGGACACAATCTACGCGGTTGGGTTGCCCGCCACCAATGCCAACGGTGAAGTTGCGCTCATCATCGCTTTTGGCGAGCAAGATGGCGTTCGATTTAACGGGTTGGACAGCTTTCCAGGCAAATCGGAGGGCATCCATTTCTTGGGCAGTGGGCTGTTTTTTTGTGGGGATACGCCATTCGGGCGAATCGCCTGGGTCACCGGTATCCACTTCTTGGCGCAAAAATCCACCCACAACGGCACGCAAGTCGTGGGTCACGCGCGGCGCGTCCAGTTCCACTTCCAAGAGACGTAGATTTTTCTTTTTGGCGAGGAAAGCACGCGCATCCGCATCAAAAGATGGGGCAATAATACACTCGACGAAGAGCTTGCCCATCTCATCCACAAAATCGGCGTTGACTTCACGATTGCTGGCAATGACGCTGCCGAAAGCCGAAACGGGATCGCTGGCAATGGCGAGGGCGACCGCATCTTCGACAGAAAAAGCGGTGGCGATGCCGCAGGGGCTGAGATGCTTGACGACCACGACTGCGGGGGTATCGAAATTCAGAACGGCGTTCCATGCGCCATCGAGATCGAGCATATTATTATAGGAAATGGGCTTGCCTTGCAGGAGTTTTCCACCCATCGGGGTTGCGCCAGGATTTTCGGCATAATATGCCGCGCTCTGATGCGGATTTTCGCCATAGCGTAGGGTTTGGATGGGGTAAAGAGTGAGATTGATGGGCGTGTTCTTACCGCTGTCCTTCGCGGCGTTTTCTAGCGCGGCAAAATAATTTTGGATGGCGTTATCGTAGCGCGATGTGGTCACGAAGACTTTGGATGCCATTTTTTGACGGAATTTCTCGTCGTTGAGACTCGCCACGTCATCGGGATAATCAGCGGGGATGCTGAGGGTGGTGACACGCGCAAAATTCTTCGCCGCTGCGCGCAAAAGTGCCACGCCGCCGATGTCTATATTTTCAATTGCCTTCTCAAGGGTGACATCGGGCTGGGCGATAACTGCTTCAAAGGGGTAGAGGTTGACGACTACCAAATCGATGGTTTGCCAGCCTTGCGCGGCGAGGTCGGCGCGGTCTGCGTCTGTATCACGTGCCAAAATCCCGGCGTGGATGGCGGGATGCAGGGTTTTTACGCGCCCGTCAAACATTTCTGGTGCGCCAGTGATTTCGGCAACGGGCGTTACGGACAATCCCGCTTCTTTGAGCGCGCGGGCTGTCCCGCCGCTGGCGACCAAACGCCAATCGGCTGCTGCGAGTTTTTTGGCGAGTTCGATGATGCCTTCTTTGTTCCAAACTGAGAGTAGGGCTGTTTTCATTTTTATTCTCCAAAAATAAAACCGCCAAGACGCAGAGTGCGCCAAGTTTTTTATAGAGACGCCAAGAAAAAACTCGGCGTTCTTGGCGGTTGAAAATCACATAATTCGTACGGGGATATTTCTTCTACGCAACTCTTCTTTCACTTCTGTAATTGTCAATACTTTGTCGTGAAAAAGCGATGCGGCTAAGGCGGCATCTGCTCCACCCAATGTCACAGCTTCGGCGAAATGCCCCACGTTTCCCGCTCCGCCGCTGGCGATGACGGGCACATTTACCGCGTCTGCGATTGCGCGGGTGAGTGCCAAGTTATAGCCGGCGAGCGTCCCGTCTGCGTCCATACTGGTCAGCAAAATTTCGCCCGCGCCCATTTCCACGCCGCGCCGCGCCCATTCTACTGCGTCCAATCCAGTCGCTTTTCTGCCGCCGTGCGTATAGACGTCCCAACTTTCGCCTTTCTTTTTCGCGTCAATCGCCAAGACGATACACTGCGCCCCAAACTTTTTTGCGGATTCGGATAAAAGTGCGGGATTTGCCACAGCAGATGAATTGATCCCGATCTTATCTGCCCCTGCCAGCAGAGCGAGACGCGCGTCTTCGACAGAGCGGATGCCGCCTCCAACAGTAAGCGGCAAAAAAACTTGCTCGGCGACCCTCCGCACAACATCGAGCATGGTCTCTTTACCCTCGTGCGTTGCGGATATGTCGAGGAAGATTAGTTCGTCGGCTCCCATCTCATCATAGGCTTTTGCCTGTTCTACAGGGTCGCCCGCGTCTCGCAAGCCGACAAAGTTGACTCCCTTAACCACGCGCCCTTCTTTTACGTCTAAACAAGGGATGATTCTTTTTGCTAACATGAGAACCCCTTACGTAAAACGTATTGTGTAAAATGTAAAAAAACTTCGTGCTCTTCGTGTGACTTCGTGGATTCTTTTAACATTTGATAGCCTCCTCTAGCGTGATGTGATTTTCATAAAGCGCGCGTCCGATAATCACTCCACTCAAACCTGCTTCTTTGACTTCTCGGACATGTGCCAGCGTTTTGATTCCGCCGGAAGCGATGACATCTAGTCCCGTTTTTTCTGCCAATTGACGCGTGTTCTTTGTATCGTTGCCAACACTCATTCCATCTGTGGCGATGTTGGTGTAATTGATTCTCGTCGCACCGATGTCCACTAATGCCTCAGCAAATTCAAAGAGAGAGCGATCCGAGGGCTTTTGCCATCCACGCGCCATAAGGGCACCATCCCGCGCATCCAAGCCGAAGACAATTTGTTCAGCTCCAAATTTGTCTATTGCTTTCTTTGCAAAGGAGAAATCTTCGAGAATGGACGTGCCTACAATAACACGAGTGAAGCCAAGATTAAGGGCATTTTCAATATCGGAGAGAGTGCGGATGCCACCGCCCAACTGCGTGGAGATTTTGTCTCCACATGCTGCGATAATTTTCTCAAGAGCGGCATAATTCGCTTGAGTATTTTCGCCGAATGCGCCATCAAGATTGATGAGATGCAACCAAGTTGCGCCCTGCGAGAGCCATTTTTGGGCAACTTCAACGGGGTCGTTACTATATTCTTTTTGCTGATTTGGGTCGCCCTGACTCAATCGGACAACTTGCCCGTTGCGCAGGTCGATGGCGGGGTAAATGGTGAAGGTCATATTTTGCTCCTTAATGGAACGCGAATTGCGCTGATTGTGCGGATTCTCGCAGATTTTAAAAGCCAAAAAAGTTTTTAAAAATCCGCGCAAATCCGCAGAATCCGCGTTCTATATTTTTTCAACAAAGTTTCTCAAAATCTGCAAGCCTATTTTCTGGCTTTTTTCGGGGTGAAATTGCACTCCGTAGATATTTTCTGCGTTCACAATGGATGTGAATTTAATACCGTATTCTGTGCTGGCGAGTGAGCGCGCGGCGTTTGCTGTCTCACAATAATATCCGTGATTGAAATAAACGTAGCTCTCGTCTGGGAGTTCGCTGGTGAGCGGATTTTCCTTTTCAAAAGCGATTGTATTCCAGCCAATTTGCGGGATTTTGAGCGATTTGTCTTCAAAGTCAAAGCCGAGGACGCGTCCGGGCAAAATCCCCAACCCTTCATGGATGCCGTGTTCGTGTCCCTCGTCAAAAAAAAGTTGCATCCCCAAGCAGATGCCCAAGAGCGGTTTTCCAGATGCGGCGAATTCTTTGATGACAGGAATGAGATTATTCGCTTCCAAGCCATCCATGCCGTCTTTGAACGCGCCAACGCCGGGCAAAATTGTTTTATCGGCGGTCAAAATTTTCTCGACAGAGTTCGTAATTTGCGCCTGCCCGCCCACAAACTCAATCGCCTTTTGAACGGAGTGAAGGTTGCCTGCGCCGTAGTCTATGATTGCTATCATTTGATTTCCTTTCATTAGTGAATTTACGAAGTTTTTATATTTTTCCTTTTGAACTCGGTACAATGTCAGCCCTGCGCTTGTCAATCTGTGTTGCCGCATCGAGTGCGCGGGCGAATGCCTTGAAAAGGGCTTCGGCGATGTGGTGATTGTCTTTGCCGTATAAAACGCTCAAATGCAAATTGGATTTACTCGTCACCGCAACCGATTCAAAGAAATGTTCAATCAACGATGTTGGAATTCCTGCGACGTCGGAGCTAACCCAATTTATTTGGATGACGGAATAAGGTCTGCCCGACAAATCGAGGATGACGCGTGCGAGCGCATCGTCCATGGGGACACTTGCTTCTGCCATTCGGCGGATGCCCTGCTTTGAGCCAAGTGCCTGACCAATCGCGTCCCCAAGCACTAAGCCGCAATCTTCGATGGTGTGATGATAGTCAATATGCAAGTCCCCTTTTGCCTGCAAATCAATATCCATCAGCCCATGCAAGGCGATTTGGGTGAGCATGTGGTCGAAGAATCCGATGCCGGTGTTGATGTTGGCAATTCCTGTCCCATCAAGATTAAGAGAGAGAGAAATATCGGTTTCTTTAGTTTTTCGGTTGCTTGTAGTTTTTCGCATAAAAACTCCTTGCTGAACTGCATTGCACTTGAAGTGAAACGGAAAGTGCGTTGCAGTTTGGGTGGTTTTGTAAGACCCGATGTGCAACGCATCCTATCGGATGCAATGCACACCTACATTTTCTTCAAAGCTTTCAACACTGCATCCACTTGCTCAGGCGTGCCAACGCTGATGCGGATATGGTCGTCTAAGCCGGGTTTGTTGAAGTAGCGGATGAGAATGCCTTGTTTTGCCAAATCCGCTTTGAGAGCGGCGGCATCTCGCCCGACGACACGGCAGAGAATGAAGTTGGATTGGGATGGATAGGGTTCTAAATAATCTACCTTCTGTAACTCTGCATAAAGTCGTTCACGTTCGGCGATGATTTTTTGACCGATTTCTTCGAGTTGGTCGGCGTGACGGAGGGCGGCTAGCGCAGCTTCACTCGCGGCAACGGAAACATTATAGGGCTGTTTGGCTGTCCAGAGATAGGGCATCAGCCAAGAGGGGAAGACTCCGTATCCAACTCGGAGACCGGCTAGCCCTGCCCATTTGCTGAAGGTGCGGAGGACGATTAAATTCTCTCTTTTAGCGACTTCTCGGATCTGCGTTGAGGCGGGCGGGGCGAATTCCATGTAAGCTTCGTCGAGGACGAGGAGCAGATTCTGTTTCAGCAAGGCATCCAGCAATTTGGGGGCAAGCAAGCCTCCATCAGGGTTGTTCGGCGTGGCGAGGAAGAAAATCTTCGGCTGATGTTCAGCAATCGCGTCGAGGAGGGCATCCGCATCCACAGAAAAATCATCCAAACGAGGAATATCAATTATCTGCCCACCGTTGATGGCAGTGTCGAAGGCGTACATCCCAAAAGTTGGAGGGCAATTGAGAATGGTGTCGCCGGGATTGATGAAAAAGCGGAGGAGAAGATCAATAAGCTCGTCGGCACCCGCTCCGGCAAGGATATTTTCAACGGGAATTTGGTGATAATCGGCAAGGGCGCGGCGGAGAAAACGGCTCTCGGGGTCGGGGTAAATGTGGGCGTAGGGCAGGCTGTAGAGGGCATCGGCGACGGCGGGGAGAATGCCGTAGGGGTTTTCGTTGGCATCAAGTTTGATAATTTTCTCAGCGGGAATGCCAAGTTGCTCGGAAAGTGCCTCGAAGGGGAGGATGGGGGTATAGGGTTCGAGGTCGAGGAGGTGGGGTCTTAGAAGATTTTTCATTTTAGGCTACTTTTTTTCACCACAGAGGACACGGAGTTCACAGAGTTTTTTGAGAAAAAAGAGAAGACCAAAAGGCTTTTCTCAGTGCTCTCTGTGAGCTCTGTGGTGAATCTCTGAGCGAAATTCATCATTATGCATTCATCATTCTGATTTTAGACGCGTTCGCGTGCGCCGCGAGCTTCTCTGTATCCGCAAAATCGGCGGCGATGGGGCTGAGAGCAGCGGCGGTTTCGGGATCGAGGGCAACCACGCTAGAGACTTTGACGAAATCGAGCAAGTTCAGTGGTGAAGCAAAACGGGCTGTGCCGCCAGTGGGCATGACGTGGCTGGGGCCAGCGACATAATCTCCGAGGGCTTCAAAGGAGTGTTCGCCGAGAAAGAATCCACCGGCATTGTTGATTTTATCCATCAAGGCTTTGGGATCGCGCACGGCGAGGCAAAGATGCTCTGCGGCGTAATCGTTTGCCAGTTTGGAAGCTTCTTCGAGGGTGGGGATAACAACGATTCCACCTTTATTTTCAAGAGATTCTTCGATGATTTCCGCACGGGAGAGTTTTGCAGTCTGCTCCGTGACTGCTGCCTGCACTTTTTTCGCAAAATCGGCTGAAGTGGTGAGCAAAATTGCACTCGCTTGCACATCATGCTCTGCTTGAGCGAGCAAATCTGCTGCCACCCAAGCGGGATTTGCCTCCTCATCGGCGATGACCATTGTTTCTGTTGGTCCCGCTAAACCGTCAAAACCAACCAAGCCATAAAGTTGCTGTTTGGCGAGTGTGACGAAGAGATTGCCTGCGCCGACAATTTTATCTACACGCGGCAAGGTTTCTGTCCCAAAAGCCATCGCCGCAATCGCTTGTGCGCCACCGACTTGGCAAATCTCGTCCACACCACAAATATATGCTGCCGCCAAAATCGAATCATGCGGATTTGGCGGGGTGCAGACAACCACATCCTTTACGCCCGCAACTTGGGCGGGAATGACGCTCATCAGCAGCGACGATGGCAGCGGCGCAGTCCCGCCCGGCACATAAATGCCGACGCGTTCAATCGCTGTGAAACGCTGACCAATTTCTCCGCCCATTTCATTCGTCAGCCAACTGGTGACGGGCTGTCTCTCGTGAAAATCACGAATCCGCGTAGCAGATTTCTCCAAAACTTCCTGCAAGCGAGCGGAGATGCGCTCATAAGCAGCAGCCAGTTCATCTTTGCCGATTTTGAAATTTGGTTCGTCAAAGCGATCGAGGGTCGCATTCCATTTCTGCACCGCCTTATCGCCATCTTCGTCAATAGATTGAAGAATCTGCATCACCGCCTGATGCGGCATCACGCCCTCGCCAAAAACAGACTCTGTCCTCGCAAGGGTGGCGGGAGAATAGCTGTCTTGGTAAATTGGATTGCGTTTTAGTAAATCTTTCTTTGCTTCTTCAAGTTGATAGATTTTAATCATCATAATCTCCAAGTTTTGGCTCTGTTTTTTTCAACGCGAATATTTTTTAAATAAAAAACTTTTATTCGCGTCATTCGCCAATTCGCAGCATTCGCGTTAAAAAACAAGGCTCATTCCAGTGCTTTTAGCATCGCCGTTAATTCTTCAGGCTCTTCTTCAAAAATATAATTCACATCCGAGACGACCACGCCGCTGCCCCCCACCGCGCGGATTTCACGAATCGCTTCATGCAGTTCAGATTTCGCCACAATCAGATGCACCGCGAACCAATTCTCATCGTCCCGTGTAATGACTTGCGAAATGGTCGGTCCCTGTAAGCCACCAATCACATCCTGCTCAAAAATTTTCGATGCAACACTTTCAGGAGAATCCCCGCGGATATTCGCAAAAATCGCCAAACGGTCTTCTGCTCGCAAATACGCGCTCAAAACTTCCAAAAGTTGCACCGCAATCTCCCGCACATCTTCATTTTCCTTCAAACGCGCCTTGTTCGCAATCAAACAAGCCTGCGCTTTCAAAATCTCGCCACCCCCCAAAATCTTCAAATGGTTGTCTCGCAAAGTCGTGCCCGTTGAGACAATATCCATAATCAAATCGGCATAGCCTACGGTTGGCGAGATTTCTAAAGTGCCTTCTGCTTGGATGATTCTAAACTGGATGCCGCTATTCTGCTTAAGAAATTGCGTAGTCAGATTTGGGAATTTGGACGCAATTTTAAGTTCGCGTTTTAGGCTTGCTTCCATTATGGACAGATCGGCGAGGGAATTAACATCTTCCCACTCCTGCGGCACAATCATATTCAAGGAGCATTTTCCAAACCCCAATTTTTGATGCAATTCAAGAATATCGCCATTCTCACCTTTCTTCTCAAGGAAAATATCGCGTCCTGTAATGCCAAAATCCACGCTCCCGTCGCGTACACTATAAACAATATCCGTAGGACGCTGAAAGATAATCTCCACATTCGGAAAACGTGGAATAGTCGCCATATACTGGCGTGGATTCGGCTTATAAACCTTAAAGCCCACCTTGGCGAGTAGCTCCTTGCTCTTCTCTCCCAAACGTCCCTTGCTAGGGAGGGAGATTCTGATTTTACGGTCTTCTTGCATAAATGCTCCTTTTATTTTTTCGAACACGGAGTTGCACGGATTACGCGGAGAAAGATTTTATGGCTATGGAGAAAATAAAAAAGCACTTCCCGTGTCGAGGAAGTGCTTTTGAAAATTTACTGAGTTTTTCTGAAATTGCTACGAAATCTCAATCACCTTAAAGCAAACACACCCGACTTGATTGTCAGTTTTATGGGCGTGACGATGATGAAGGTTGCTGAATACTTTTTTCATAACAGGGACGAGTTTATCACAGCAAAAGAGATGGTGCAAGAAAAATTGCATTAAAAAGACCTCGAGTATTTTTATACTCGAGGTCTCGCATAAATCTATACGCCAGCAGCAGCTTTTAATGCTTCTGCTCTATCTGTGCGTTCCCAAGTAAACTCGACATCTTCACGCCCAAAATGACCATAGGCTGAGGTCTGACGATAAATTGGTTTACGAAGGTCAAGGTCACGAATAATTGCACCCGGGCGCAAATCAAAATGTTCATCAATCAGGGCTGAAATTTTATCGTCTGAGATTTTCCCAGTACCAAAAGATTCAACATTGATAGAAAGTGGATGCGCAACACCGATAGCATAGGCAAGTTGAATTTCACAACGATCGGCAATGCCAGCCGCAACGATATTCTTTGCAACCCAACGCGAAGCATAAGCTGCTGAGCGATCTACTTTCGTGGCATCTTTACCAGAGAAAGCACCACCACCATGACGTCCCATCCCACCATAAGTATCTACGATAATTTTTCGGCCAGTCACACCAGCATCACCCATAGGACCGCCAATTACAAAACGTCCAGTGGGATTAACGAAGATTTTCAAATGATCATCCACCATATCGGCAGGCAAAATGGGATTAATCACATGCTCAATAATCTGCGCACGAATATCTTCGGCAGAAATGTCAGGGGCATGTTGTGTACTAATGAGCACTGTATCTACACGTTTAGGTTGCCCTTTTGAATACTCAATCGTTACTTGGCTTTTCCCATCTGGGCGTACCCAATCCAAAGTTCCGTTTTTGCGAACTTCGGTCAAACGTAAAGTTAGCTTATGAGCCAAATAAATAGGCATAGGCATCAGCGTGGGGGTTTCATTACAGGCGTAACCAAACATCATGCCCTGATCGCCCGCGCCAATGGCTTCAATCTCAGCTTCGGTCATTTCGCCAGATTTTGATTCAAGGGCCTCATCCACACCCATCGCAATATCAGAACTCTGACTGGCAACAGCAGAAAGAACACCACAGGTATTCCCATCAAAGCCTTTTTTACCGCGATCATAACCAATCTCGTTTACAACTTTGCGGACGAGTTTATCAAAATCTACATAGGCTTCAGTCGTAATTTCGCCTAATAACATTACATAGCCAGTTTTAATTGCAGTCTCACAAGCCACTCGAGATTTCGGGTCTTGCTCCAAGCAAGCATCCAAAACTGCATCGCTGATCTGGTCACACATCTTGTCAGGATGACCCTCAGTCACAGATTCAGATGTGAACATCAGGCTTTCGGAAGTCATAAAAGTTGTACTCATTTTTCACCTCATAAAATAGAAAATGCCCTTCAGGTATTCTTGAAAGGGCATTTGTCGCAAAAAAAATTGCACGGCTGCCCTCTCATCTTCCAGAAATTTCACTGCCGGAATTAGCACCTTGATTTTTTATAAAAAAACTAGGTTGCCGAGGCTTCAAAGGGCCGGTCCCTCCGCCTCTCTGGATAAGAGTTGCCGTATTGGGGCTATTTAATTGTGGCGGGAGTTTACCATAGCGAATAAAACAAGTCAAATTTTGGATAGGAAACATCGCATCACCCCTGAATTTTAACTTGATTCCCTTTACAGAAATTGAATTGAAAACAATATCTACGGTTAAAAAATAAGCCCTGACAGGATTTGAAATCCTGTCAGGGCTATTAAATTTAGCGGTAATTTTTCTCTACCAACTAACGCTATTTTAGCGGAAGCAAATTAGTTACCAGAAGCGCAGCGGAAACCGATTTTCGGAGATGATTCACCGTGGAATTCAGGAGAATCCATATCGTTGGCATCAGGGTTTGGTCCACTGGCATGACCACGATTGGTAACGCGGATATCCTTCTCCACATCCTGATAAGAACCACCACGAATAACGCGCAGTTGAGAAAGCATTCCCTTTGCCGCAAGGGGACCAGAAGGATTGGCGGCAACCGCAAGAGAGTAATAGCCTGCATCATAAAAATCGGAGACCCACTCCCAGACGTTACCAGACATATCAAGGACGCCATAAGGGCTGGCACCTGCCGGGAAACTGCCTACGCGAGAAACATCATTGATCTTATGATCAAAGTTAGCACGCGAAGTATCAGGACGCTCATCACCCCAAGGGAAACTGCGGAAGTCATCACCGCGAGCGGCACGCTCCCATTCTGCTTCGGTCGGAAGACGTTTGCCAGCCCATGAACAGTAATCGGTTGCATCGCCCCAAGTGACATAAATAACTGGGTAATCGGCATATTCTTCGGTGTTAAAATATTTCTGGTGCTTTTCAGATCTGAAGAAATCGGGCGGTTCACAAGCCCCGTCTTGTACACAAATCATATACATAGCATTGGTAATTTCAAGTTTATCCAACCAGAAAGCTGACATGGAAACCGCGTGATCAGGTTTCTCATCTTCCTCTGCTTTCACATCGAGACCGCCCATGCGGAAGCTACCCTCAGGGATGAAGACCTGCACCATTCCATCCACAGGGGAAACACGCTCTGAACCAGCTTCGGTAGATTGATCAGCTGGAGCTGCGGTCGCATTAAGCGGAACCGGTGTGGCAGTAGGAAATGCAGTAGCAAGAGGAATTGGTGTCGGTTCAGCATCTTGACCTACTCCGCCACAAGCGGCGAGGAATAGCATTAGAACCATTAATACGGGAAATAGTTTCTTCATTTGATTCTCCTTGAATCGTTATTTTTACCTATGCTCACAGTATATCGGTGGTCTTTTTTTTTTGTTATCACCCAATGGTCACAATTTTGTATTATTTCGTGACTTTGTGCGACTAATGACTTATAATGTCTTCATAAAGAAAATCAACCGCCTAGAAATAAACTACTTACAGGAAAAATCCATGCCCTCAGAAACTAAAGCAATTCGAGTTCTAATCGTCTGCGATCAAAGTGATACCGCCCCTCTGTTGGGATATATGATTCGCGAAAAAGGACTGAATGCGATCATCGAAACTTCTGTGCAACGAGCATTGGATCGCGCAATCGAAGTCATGCCAGATCTAATTGTGATTGATGTAAATGCGCCCCACTCAGAACGGATTGCCCTTGCAAAAAAATACCGCTCTCTAAGCAGAAAGCCGGTTTTGCTCTTTTTACCAACTCACCATGAAACCGAAATTCTGGAAGCCTACCACGCGGGCGTTGACGAGTGTATTGTAAAGCCAGTTAGTCCTGCTATTTTTCTGGCAAAAATTGCATCTTGGGCTAAACGTAGCACAACCGCTCCCCTACGCCCACTCACAGCTCCTCAACTTCGGCTCAACTCCGCCAAGCGTCTTGCTCGCACAGCAGAGGGAGAAAAGATCAGCCTCACCAATCTCGAATTTCGTCTTTTAGGTTTGCTAATGAATCGCCCCGGACATGTCTTCAGAAACGAGGAGATTATCCTCGCCGTTTGGGGCATTTCTGACCAAAGTGATCAAACCGCTCTCAAAAACGTCGTTTATCGTTTACGAAAAAAACTAGGCGATAGTCGAGAATATATGATCCAAACTTCGCCGGGGGGCTACAGTTTTACTGAAGATTAGCGTACAAAATCGAGCGCGTACTCTGCGTCCAAGTAATCTGGACGATGATGCAATGCACTCTCCCAATTGGTAATTGCCTTATCAAAATCACCCTGCCGATATAACGCCCAACCCCGCCAAAGCAACGCCTCCTCTGAATTTGGGGTGCGCTGCAAGGCATATTCTGTCAATGTGAGTAAATCTTCTGTACGATGATCCTGAAATGAAGCAATAAAAGGTCCAAACTGATAGCGCATCATTCGCTGGGGGAGACCCAAACTGCGCGCCATATCATAAGCATTGGCGGATTCGGTATACCTTTCAAAATAAAGCAAATTCGATCCTAAATTAAACCAGGCATAAGTATCTTCTGGATTTACTTGAGTCGCACGTTGGGACGCTTGCAACGCGTTTAGACGGTTGGTCTCTTCACTCCAATCATCTCCCAATAACTCCTGCAATTCAGCCTCATCTTCGGGGAGATAAATTAGCATATAGACATGGTTAAAAGGTTGCCAATCTTCTTCAATTCTCTCATAAGAGAGGGTTTGATTCGCCCCGTGATAAGAATCCTGCCCGACGAAGGTTTGGCTTTCATCATCATAGGCCGTGAGAAGCATATAATGCGCAGCCCAGAGATCGTCGTTCGGCCAGTAGGCATCGTCAAAGTGGAAGGTTTCTTCGATCAGAACCGGATAACCGGCGGCAATCAGTTTTTTGAGCAGAAGCAAATTCCCATTTACGCGGTATTCCGCACGCAGCCATCCCGCATAATTACGAACGTAGTAGACCATCTCTTCGGGATTGACATTGCGATCCTGCGGAATCGGTTTGATGAGATCAGAGATGTCAAATTGGTCCCCATCCCAACCGTAATAACGTAAAGCCATCGTCAGAGATGCAGGGCCACAATTATTCATATCTTGTAATTCATACGCAGGGACAGGCAGCGAAGCCTGTGCAGGCAAGGGCACAGACCTTGCTGTTAAGGTAGGCTGCTGTGTCGGAGTAATCGTCTCAAGCGTGGGGATGATGCTCTGAGGGGTCGGGCTGGCTAACCTAGTTGGGGCAGGTTGTGCAGTTGGCACTGGTCCAGCGGGGTTAGCCACACCGCGTAAGTAAGTTTTAGCAATTTCAATTCGCCAACTCAACCGTCGCTTAATCGGAGGGTATTGAGAAAGAGCAAGCCCTAAAACAATTAGCGCAAGAATGAAAAGGGGTATTTTCTTTTTTGACATGGCAACGAGTTTACCAGAAGGAATCCCTTTATCTTTGCCCGTAATGATTTTTCTTATAATCTTGCATAGCTCTAATATCTTCTGCTGAAATGAGATGCGGCGTACCGATATTGAGTGCCAAGATATAAATATGGGCAGATTTTTCAACTACATGACAAACGGTCAATGCGGTTTTCATATCTTCACCAGTGCATAAAGTTCCATGATTGGGCAAAAGTACAGCATTACGTTCTTCTCCCAAACCTACTGCCACATTTTCCCCAAGTTCCTTTGTTCCTGGTAAAGCATAGACCGAGCAGACAATTTTATCGCCAACAATTTGAGCAAAATCTTCGCTCACAGCGGGTAGTTCCATCCCGTTGACTCCCAAAACTGTTGAGTAAAGCGGATGGGTGTGGATAACCGCATTGACATCTGGACGAGCACGGTAAACGGCGATATGGGTTTCTTTTTCGATGGACGGGACTCGTTCCCCATCAACGACATTTAGATCAAGATCTAAAACAACAATATCGCTGGTTTTGATCGCACGATAATCCATCCCACTAGGGCTGATATATACCAAACCCGTTTCAGGGTCGCGTGCGCTGATATTGCCCCATGTTCCTACTGTAAGACCTTCTTCGAGCATTGTCTTTCCAGAATCTACAATTATTTTTTTATAACTTTCATTGATTTTCATTTTTTATCCTTTTATCTTATACAGTGAAAACGCCAAGTTTTCACTTGACGTTTTAGTAACTTAATTATGGATTATTCTACTGATCAAGTTTGAATTTTCGCCAGAGCCTGACGATATTCTTCCACATTCGATGGCTCCATACTCAAAATCATATTTATTGTTCGTACGGCTTGCTCATTCTCCCCAACTTCCAGAAACATTTCAGCAGCAGTATCAAAACTTTCAATCGCTTTTTCTTTTTTATCTGAATTACGATATTGCTCAGCAAGAATACGATGTAATTGCGGAACAGTCGAGTGGCTGTTAAGCAAATCTTCTATTAATTCAATAACATCGTTTTCATCAGAAGGATGTTCTTCCAAATAATTCAGGTAACTATCTAATTCACTCAAGCCCTGCGATCTATTTGCCAATTTCAAATTTAAGTCTATCAAACTCTTTCGAGACTCTCTATCTTCTGGAAGAAGCGTACGGATTTGTTCAAAAACTCTAACCGCCCTCTTCCAATCAAGACGTTGCATATCAATATCTGCCATACGTTGCAAAATATGGACATTCCATGAACGTTCAGCGTTGCCCTGTTGTGCAGCGCGCAGCGCAGTTGTGTATGTTTTGCGTGCCATATCCAATTCGGCGAGGCGATAATAAATTTCTGCCAAATTAAGATATTCACGGATAGCATCGTCAATTTGTCCTCGCGCAGTCAATTGGTCAATCAACTTTGTGCGAGATGAGAGATTCATCGGTGCAAGTTTAATGATCTTCCGTAAAAAAACAGTAGCTTGATTTGCTTCGCCACGAATACTATATGCTTCAGCGATCACACCAAACTTCGCAATCGCTTCTTCATTACGTTCTTCTTTGATAAGGAGATCGCCAATCAAGGAATGGAGGGGAAGGTAAGTGGGGGCATATGTAATTGCTTGATAAGCCTCATCCATAGCGGAACGCATATGGCCCAAACGTGCCAGCTCGTGGATACGACTCATTGACCCTAATACCTGACCGCTCTGTGCTTGAATCAAAATCTCAGCTAACGGCATGGGCATCTCGCCATCTGAACTAGGAAGTTCCTTACGAGAATTCCGAAGATTTTCACGCCAATTTTCTTTCATCAACATTTCTTCAACATTATCGCAAAGGCGAAGGTGAGCTTCTTCATCTTCTTCGCGAGATTGCGCTTCGATCAATGGCTCATAAAGTTGACGCAAGGCATCAGCTTGGTCATCAGGAACAAGCATAGCATCAGCAATCTTTAAAGCTTCAAGATATTCTGCTGCTGCAGCGGGAATGCGCCCCAAAAGCCGAAGATTTTGACCCATCAACAAACGCGCAGCAAGCCCAAAATCCGCGTGTTTGACCGCATGTTGAAGATGACGCATAGCACTCTCAAGCCGCTCGCCATTTGAGCGGAGCATCCCCAAATTAAAATAGAGGGCAGGATGCTCGAATCCAGCTAAAAGGGCATGTGCCAATTCGTCCGCAGCGAGTTCATTTTGATTTTTCGATTGAGCGTCAATTGCTTGCCCCAAATGCAAAACGATCTTGGTTTGCTCCATTTTTTTTAGTGATAACTGCGCAGTGCCATGCATAATGGCTTGCAACCCTTTGCGCTCTTTTTGCCCATCACTTACATCAGAATATTCAAAAAGAATTTCAGCAAGAATCATCAAAGCTTTTTGTCTCGCTTCTTTGACAGGATCAGCACTACTGGATACTTCTTTTTTGGGAGCGTTCAATTGCTTAACTTGTGCTATGCGAAGCGGGCCTGTACCACCCTTTGGACGGATCGGCTTTGGCAAAAGTTGTCCGCTACTTAGCAGGGCTTGCGCTTGTTGTGCTGCCTGATTGCCAGGCATAATTTTCAAAGCACGCTCTACAAGTTCGGAGGCTTTATCTTTTTTTCCTGAACGCTGCATTAGACTAGCAAGGGCGAGATATTCAGTAACCGCTCGCTTCTTATTACCCAAACGTTCATGAACCAAAGCAAGACGGGAATGTGCCAAAATATGTTCTGGATCAAGTTGAGTAACACGTGACCAGTTCTCAATTGCTTTATTAGCATCTTTTTGATTCAGATATAAGTCCGCAGCTTTAATCGCTGCCGTAACTGCGGCATTCAAATTCCCTAAACGCTCAGATAATTGGGCTCTTTTCTCAAAAGGAATGGGATCATCAGGAGAAACTTCAGATAAACGCTGATACGTCTGCAAAGCTTCATCAAACTCCTGCAATTGATACAGGGCTAACCCCAAGCTTGTAAGTGCCTTAGGATGATCTGGTATCTCAGCCAATGCCTCACGATAGGAAGTTACGGCTTTATCCCACAATTGATCCCATGCTGCGGAATGACCGCTACTCATCGCCTTCTGGAAGAGTTCTTTTTGATCTGTCATAAAGTTGATCTCATTTTTTGAATCAAAAAATTATGTTTTGCGTATTATAAATCGCCCCACCTTAGGCCTGAACGGGCTTCGGTGGTCAAAGGTATATCCAATGAATATGCCGACTCCATCGCGTCGGTTACGACCTTAATAGTAACATCCAATTCGTTTTCTGGACACTCAATAACTACTTCATCGTGAACTTGCAATAACACCTTGGCTTGCAAACTTGCACCTTCAATCGCTTTTGACACATCCAGCATAGCGATTTTCATTATATCTGCCGCTGTTCCTTGAATGGGCGCATTGATCGCAGCACGTTCTGCATTATTTCGAAGTTGTTTATTCACCGGATTTTTTAGCGCAGGGAAATATCGTCGTCGCCCTAACAAAGTTTCGACATACCCCTGATCTGCTGCCACATTCCGAATACTATCTAAATATCGCTTCACACCGGGGAATTCTTCAAAATAAGAGGCGACAAAATCTTCTGCTTCTGCCAAAGTTAACTCTGTAGAGCGCGTCAACCCAAAAGCAGACATACCGTATATCAAACCGAAATTGACCGCTTTCGCATCGCGCCGCATATCTTTGGTGACATCTTCCAACTTTACACCATAAATCCCTGCCGCTGTAGTGGCATGAATGTCTTGCCCTGAATTAAAGGCAGCTATCATCGTCTTGTCTTGAGCCATATGTGCCACAATCCTTAATTCAATTTGAGAGTAGTCAATTGCCAACAAGACATTTCCTCCAGCGGCTATAAAGCCTTTGCGCACGCGCCGTCCTAACTCTGAACGGATGGGGATATTTTGCAAATTTGGATTAGATGAAGCCAAACGCCCCGTTACCGAACCTGTTTGGTTGAAAGAAGTATGCACACGCCCTGTTGCAGGGTTGAGCGCAGCAGGCAACGCATCCACATAAGTTGATTTCAATTTTGCTAACTCACGCTGTTCCAAAATCAAATCCACAACAGGGTGGTCTCCACGCATCCCCTCCAATACCGAAGCAGACGTGGAATAATGTCCGCTTTTGGTTTTGCGTGTACGATCAGGTGGTTGCAAACCCAACCGAGTAAAAAGAACTTCTGAAAGTTGTTGGGTAGAGTTAAGATTAAACGCCTTCCCAGCCAGTTCAACCACTTCTTTTTCGATCTCTGCCAAGCGCGTTCCTAATTGCATTGAAAACTCTTCGAAAAATGGTATGTCTAATAAAATGCCTGCCATTTCCATTTTCATTAAGACATCAACAAGAGGCATTTCTATCTCATCAAGCAATTTAGTTGAGTTAGCCCCTACCAAATCTTTCTGTAAAAGGGGATAAAGTTGTAGGCAAATTTCCGCATCCGCGGCGGCGTAGGGCGCGGCATCTTCAATTGCCACTTCTGCCATGCTAATCTGGCTCTTCCCTTTGCCAATCAAAACTTCAATCTCTGTCATCTGCTCACCCAGCCGCATAAATGCCAATTTCTTCAAGCCCAAATTGCGTGAAGCTGGGTCGATTAACCATTCGGCAATCATTGTATCGAAAGAAAGCGGCGCAACCTGCAAGCCATAACGAGCCAGCATAATTACGTCATATTTTAGATTATGCCCAATTTTTTGAATATCTGGATTTATCAACGAGGGACGCAAGGCATCTAAAACTTCATCCAGCGGCAACTGTTTTCCATTATTATGACCAGTCGGGATGTAAAACCCTTCACCCACTTCAACAGCAACTGAAATCCCAACCAAATCTGCTTGCATTTCGTCTGTGGATGTCGTCTCTGTATCAAGGGCGATCATTGTAGCGGCTTCGAGTTTTTTTGCTAGTGCGACCAGTGCTTCGCTCGTGTCCACAACTTGCGTGGCAATGGAGACAGGTTGTCTCGGTGAGGAAAGTGTTGGTGCACCCTTCCCGCCGAAGAGGGAAAGCTGGTCTCCTGCTGCGGGCCCTGCATCTGGAAGAGGAGTTTGCGTTAACTTGTTAAGACGATTGATGAGAGAATGAAATTCGAGTTCCCGGAAAAGCTCAGTGACAGCGGGCACATCTAATTCGGTAGCACGCGCTTTCTCAATATCCAGAGATATGTCCAAATCGGTGTGGATGCGCGCCAAATCTCGGCTCAGGTAGGCGGCTTCTTTATCGGTAGCAAGTTTGGTCTGGAAGCGTTTCGGTATTTCATCCAGATGAGCATAGATATTATCTAGAGTTTCATATTCTCCAAGTAATTTCTGCGCGGTTTTCGTCCCAATTCCGTAAACACCGGGGATATTATCGGAGCTATCCCCCATCAGAGCTTTCATATCCACAACCTGATCGGGGCGCACACCAAGCTTTTTCACCACATCAGCAGGATAATAATCACGCGCGTCGCTCATGGAACGCCCTGGCAAATTGACAATAACGCGCTCATCTACAAGTTGGAGCAAGTCTCGATCACCAGTGATGATTTTTACACCAAGTCCCTCTTTGGATGCTTGCAAGGCGACACTGCCTAGAACGTCGTCAGCCTCGAAGCCTTCCATTTCGAGACGCGGCAAGTTGAAAATATCCACCATTTGCCGGATGCGCTCAATTTGCGGGCGAAGGTCATCGGGCATTTTAGCGCGTGTGCCTTTATATTCAGGGTACATCTCATGGCGAAATGTTTTGCCCACATCAAAAGCGACTGCCATATAATCTGGTTTGTCATTTTCAAGCAGACGCAAGAGAACACTAGCAAAACCATAAATACCGGCCGTTGGTTCGCCTGATGCTGTTTTCCAACGATCAGGTCCTCCAGCACTGAGGGCAAAATAAGAACGATAGGCTAGGGCATGTCCATCAATTAGGTAAAGGGTTGGGGGCATAAGGGATTGGGGGAGGTTATAGGATGAGAGATTTGTGATTCAATATGTAGGTAATGCGTAATGTTTTCAGGGAGAGGAAGATTGTCTTGCTGTCCTAACCACTATCATTTTCTTACGCAATACGAAATACGTACTACGCTTTTAGAAGAACCCCCTCAACATATCTTATTTACGCACCTTGTCGCTCACGGGTATGCTTGATATAGTCTTTGACCAGCTTTGAAGGGTGTGGCTGGCTACCACCCATAATAAGATAACCAGGTGCCCAAAAATCACCTGAAGGGTTTTCTTTTTTCTGCCGAGGAAAGTCGCCAAAGATTTTCTCTGATGTTTGCTTGCGCATAATGCGCATGAGGTATCCCGGTGATGCAGTTGGAGGAACATGGATTACCCACTGCAAATAATCGGGGCGCACAGAGAGATGCTCTAGCCGCCATCCAAAGGCAACGCAGATATTTGGCATCCATTCTGAAAGACGCTCAGCGATATCACCTGTAAGGTGGTGGGTACTAAAGCGTGGAACTAGTAGACAAGCATAAGTTAGATCGTATGTGCCCGATGGAGAAGGTTCGAGAATTATGCGCCCAGCAACTTCGGTTATCGAACGAGGGCGCGTTTCAATCAGTTCTTCGGGGCTTGGCTTTCGAATTGGCGTTTCTGGGCGGGCGGATTTTGAAATTCTGGTTGCATCAAGATCGATGTCTATACTTTGACGAGGTTGCGCTACCTGAACACGCGTTTGATTAAAATCAACCTGTTCCTGTTTTTTTTCAAAGAAATCGCTGGCTTGAATTGCTGGGGATCGCTCCTGTAAAGAATTAACAGAAGGCTCATTTTGCCTGCTTGTTTTCGCTTTCGCAAAGGGATTAGGCATTGGCTCATTAGCCAAAGATGCTAACGAGGGTTTTGGAGGGCTAGGTGTACTCGTAGGCGCTGAAGTTTTTATATTAGCAGATGCACTTGTTGGTGTAGGGTTTGGAATATTTTCCAATATTTCAGAGATTGGAGGAAGAGCATTATCTCCTCCATCTTCAAAATCAAAAAGGTCAATGAGATCTTTATTATCGCTCTCTTCCAATGGTGGTTTTATTTCAGACGATGTTTTTTCTTCCAGAGAAAAGGCAAGGGAATCGGCTAAATGCGTTGCCTGGCGACGAATCGCACTAAATGGTGTTTCAGCATCGAAGATCATTGCCAGGTTAGTTTCATCTGCAAGTTCTGTGGAGAAGAGCATATGCTCTGCTTGTGTTGTATCAAGACGAAGGAATTTTAGCAAATCCCCCATTTTTTTATCTCGACCAACAATTTGCACAAGTTCAGCAGATGCTTCTTCTGAAAGCTGACCGGCATAAGCCCACATCTCTCCGTGACGGATGATGAGCGCAGCCTGGGCAGATGATTCTAGTGTTAGGCGAGTGAGATGTTGAGCAGCTTTGCTTACGTCTCTCATCCAAGCAAGAGTCTCTTTTTCTTTGGCGGCACTTTCTGCTTGGTTCAAAACTTTTTCATTTTCAGCATAAGGAAGAGACAGCGCAGGTCTTTCATCTTCTGTTAGGATACGAAGAAGGTCGGGGATGAAAAAAGGTTTACGGAGAAAAGTCCAAGGGCGGAGAGCATCAAGACGGGGGGCTGTTTGGTTGGCAGCAATAATGACAAGGCGCAAATTAGAATCTGTTGCACGCAGAGCAAGCCCAAGATCAAGGATGGAATCGTTCTTCAAATCCGTATCCAAAAAGACGTGGGAAAATTCCTGGCCTTCTAGTTTGTATATAGCCGCGGCTCTATTATCCACAATCTCAACATGAGCTGGGCGCGTTTCTTCTAGGCTTTGGCGAATATGTTCTCCAAAACTAGGTTGCGAGGTGATTACAAGCAATGAAAGTGTCATTTCGTTTAAAATTTTATCATGCACAAGACAGGTAAGCAAGCCTGTCTCTGGGGGGAGGTGGACATTTTTGTTAGGTGTTGATTTAGAAACTCAGCTTGACTTTTGGGTACTCTTTGTGCTATCAATAGGAAAACTATTTTGAGAGGTTATTTAATGCATCGAGAACGTGTTTCTGATAATGTTTATTGGTTCCAGAGTGATGTTTATGCGCAAGTTACAGCTGGTGTTGTTGTTGGTCCTAAGTGGTCGGTATTAATCGATACATTAGCTCTCCCTGAGGAAGCCAATGAAATCCGTGATTTTGTGGAACATAATCTACAATCCAAAATACGCTATGTTATTAATACACATTATCACGCTGATCATTCATGGGGAAATTGTTTTTTTCCAGACGCAACGATTATTGCACATACTCGGTGTCGTGAACTTTTAGCTGAACAAGGTATTCCTGCGTTAAAAGAGGCAAAAAAACAAAGTCCGATTTTTGAACAAGTTGAAATTGTTTTGCCAAATATGACCCTTGATAATGGCGAGATGATTTTACAAATTGGGAAAAAACATTTGAAAATTATCCCTGCCCCCGGTCATAGTGAAGACGGGATTGCTATCTCGGTTGTTGAAGACCGCGTTCTTTTTGCAGGGGATACTTTTATGCCTATCCCCTATCTTCTTGATGGGAATATTGAAGAATTGCGCGGCTTCTACGAAGTAGTGCGAAATATGACTTTGGAAAATATCGTCCAAGGACATGGCGAAGTCATTCTACGCGGAGAAGTTGAACCGACTATTGATGGAAATCTTGAGTATATTGCTTTAATCGAAAAAATCGCCAGAACAGCATTACGCAGAAAAGCTCCAATGGAGTATTTAGCGAAACAAGATATAGAAAAATGTGGAAAAAGCCGCATTCTTCTTGGTGGGTTGGCCACAGGGCTGCATGAACAAAACCTGCAATATGTCTACGACCTTGCTCTTAAAAAAGCAAAAGCTGAAGCATAAGAACTGATAAAGTTTTCGCCAAGTAATTTCGTAGAAATACCTAAACCGCAAATCCAATTTAAGTTTTTGAAAGATCGTTGATTAAAGAAAAAGCCCTCAAAAATTATATTTTTAAGGGCTTTTAGTTATCGGATACTATATTTTTCTATTCGCTTCTTGTCTCGCCCTCTCCCCATACTTTCTTTTTCGCTCGCCAACCGTGTAAACGCTCTTCTCCCGCTAGCAGGCGCTTGATATTAGGACGCAATGCCCAAACCAGCAGAAGTTCAGCCAAAACACCATAAAGGACGTAAACCCAGGGTCCGTCAAAAAACAACGCCCGGATAATAAAAATCACCATTGCAATCAAAGCCGCACTCATTGTTGTTACAGAAGCGTAGCCTACAGCAAAAAAAATGAATAGCCCAACGGGGAAAACGATCAAAATCGAGGGAGCCCATAAACCCAACGCCCCACCTACACTAGCAGCCCCACCAGCTCCACCGCCTAAACGAATCTTTCCGTTTTCGCGCTCTACTAAAAAGATCGAATAATTATGCCCGACAATCGCAGCAATTGGTGCGAGAACTTCCACCAACTGACTAGCATTAAAGGCTTGCGCTATCCACACAGTGCTAGCAGCTTTTAAAATATCCAAAATCCCAGTTGCAAAGCCGGCCCAAAAACCAGCTGCGCGCATTACATTCGTCCCTCCTGTGCGTCCGCTTTCAACCTTCCGCACATCTTTTCCTGTTCGCATTTTGACAATTAACAAACCAATCGGAACCGATCCGATCAAATACCCAAGAAGCACCACAAGAGTGCCTTGAAAAAACTCCATTTTTGCCTCCAAAACTAATCTGCCTATGGTAACACTAATTATTGCGCACGGTTACTCTTTGGATGAGAAAATCGGTACGCACCCAACCTCAACTTGCCCCCGTTATGAAAACTTTTTCTCTACCCAAGCAAAATGCCTGCAACCCAAACCAAAAGCAACATCACCAAAGGCTCAGTCAGTGCTCTTCGGAGAGGAATCCCCTCCAACAAACTGGCAATCAAACTTGTCAATGTATATAACGTGCCCAACAGAAAAATGCCATAACGAATAGGAGAAATCGGCAAATAATGCAAGCCTGCTGCCAACTGAATCCCAATTATCGCAATCCCAGCAGACCAAGCCAACTCCCAACGACCTCCTACACGCAGATGCAACGTTCGTAGGCTAACAAAAAATGTAGCTAAAAATAACGGTGGCGTTAGTAAAAAGAGACGGGTATTTGAATATCGCAAAGCAAGCGTCAAAATCAAATAGAGTGAAAAAGAAATCACAGTTAGCACAACCATCGCTGTTGGGTAACTGGTATCACCAGGGCTAACAACTACATACTCCGCCCAAAATACCAAAACCAGAAGAAGCCCGCCCAACCCAAAACCACCCCACCATAGAGATCCACCTGGGAGTAGATAAAGCGGCACGCCTAAAACCAATGCAGTCAATGTCGGCACAAGCCAATGCTCCACCGTAGGCTTTTTCTCCAGCAATGGATGATCACGCAGTAGCCAGTCCATCCCGGTTGCAGTTAACCCTGAAGCCAGAATAATAACGACAAGACGCAAATCAAAATCAAAATGGATTATCCGTCCGAAAACCTGAAATCCCAATCGATAAGCAGAACCAGATAATAAGCGCGTTAAGGCAAAAGCCAGCAAAACGGTTGCTGTCAAAACACTAATTCGATTGGTATCAGGGAGGTAACGATTTGTTTTCATAGGGCTTCTCTTGGAGACATACCTTATTGTACCTGTCTCCTAAAGGGATGCCAAGAGCCAGCTAAAAACAAGCCGTTATGGTAAAATTGAAAGGTTATGAAATTTTTAAATGATGAAGAATTCACCCCTCCTCCAGGTATAATTTCTGCCCTAAAATCAGGCTTTGATATAACAGCCAATCAAGTTGGAATTATCCTTTTCCCCATCCTTCTGGATGTCTTTTTGTGGTTCGGACCTCGCCTCCGTGTTGAGAATCTACTCCGCACTTTGCTTGCTCAATTCGATATGCTTGCTAGCGAGAATTTTATCCCCGCAGCAGAGCTTCAGCGTATCCAGGAGTCTATCGGAGAGTTGATTTCACTGAATATCAACTTATTTAGTCTCTTGCGCACCTTCCCTATAGGCGTTAGCAGCTTAATGGGGCAGGCATTTCCTGCACTAACTCCATTAGGAGAACCAAACTCCTATCAAATCGGCTCTGCTTTTACTTTCTTTTTGTGGGTTGGCGGATTAACCTTTTTTGGCTGGGTTTTTGGAAGCTTCTATTTTACTTGGGTTTCAAAAGTAACCCTACAAGATGAGAAGCATGATCTTCTTTGGGCAGGAAGAACTGTTTTGCAAGCAACAATGCTGGCTATACTTTGGACAGTCACCTTCTCTACAATTGGAATACCACTTTTGCTTGTTTTCTCAATTTTTATGCAAATCAATGCCAGCTTGGCACAAATTGCGTTCCTCCTTCTAGCATTCTTTGCTATGTGGATCATTGTTCCCATTTTCTTTTCAGCACATGGGGTTTTTACCAATAACGAAAACTTATTTCGCTCCATTATAAGCAGTTTCCATCTTTCTCGTTTCACACTGCCCACAAGCAGTTTTTTCGTTATCAGTATTGCTATTCTCAGCCAAGGATTCAACATTCTTTGGTTAACACCATCCACTTCTTCGTGGATGATGCTTGTCGGTATTTTCGGACACGCCTTTATAACAACATCATTATTGGCAGCCAGTTTTATTTATTATCGTGATATGAACGTCTGGCTTGAGACGCTTTTGGAAAAACTTGCATCCAAAGCAACTTCAGCGCAGGCTTAACGCCCCGGAGGATTTTGTGGCTCAAAAAAACGCATCGTATAAAGCAAAAGATATTCAAGTTTTAGAAGGTTTAGAAGCCGTTCGTCGCCGCCCAGGCATGTATGTCGGTGGGACAGATGTCAAGGCCTTGCATCATCTGGTTTATGAGGTGGTTGATAACGCCATTGATGAGGCACTGGCTGGTTTTTGCGATGAGATTAATATCATCATCCACGAAAATGAGAGCATCTCTGTACAAGATAATGGACGTGGTATCCCCGTTGATATCCATGCGCAAACAGGCATGTCGGCATTGGAAGTTGTTATGACAAAACTTCATGCAGGCGGTAAATTTGGCGGGAGCGGATATAAAGTTTCTGGTGGTTTACATGGTGTTGGCGTAAGTGCAGTGAATGCACTTTCAGAATGGTGTGAAGTTGAAGTCAAGCGAAATGGCAAAATTTATTTACAACGCTATGAACGCGGTATTCCACAAGCGGATATAAAAACTATCGGCAAAACAAATACCAAAGAAACGGGAACAACTGTAACTTTCAAGTACGATACATCGATTTTCGTCGGCGATTTCGGCTACAAGTTTTCCACACTTGTCCACCGCTTCCGAGAGATGGCATTTGTCACGCGCGGCGTCAAAATTCGTATTGTAGATGAGCGCACTGCCAAAGAAATGAATTTCTATTTTGAAGGTGGAATCTCATCTTTTGTGCGCTATATGAATCGCAACCGCCGCGGGCTCCACAAAGTTGTTTATGTGGAAAAAACCATTGACAATATCAGCGTCGAGGCAGCAATTCAATATACAGATGCTTTTACCGAGTCTATCTATGCCTTCGCAAATACGATCAATACGATTGATGGTGGCACACATCTGACAGGCTTGCGCGCCGCATTGACCCGTGTCATCAATGATTATGCCCGCAAAAATAAAATTCTAAAAGACAAAGATAAAAACTTTACAGGAGACGATACACGCGAAGGTTTGACCGCCATCGTTTCCATTAAACATCCTGACCCCCAGTTTGAAAGCCAAACAAAAGTTAAGTTAATGAATCCTGAAGTACAAACCCATGCACAGAAAATCGTTGGCGAAGCTTTTAGCACTTTCTTGGAAGAAACGCCAGCAGCAGCAAGAGCTATTGTGCAAAAATGTCTCACTTCAGCACGGGCACGTAGTGCAGCACGCAAAGCGCGCGATTTAGTAATCCGAAAATCTGCTTTAGAGAGTTTAACCCTGCCTGGAAAATTAGCCGATTGTTCCGAGCGAGATTCCAGCAAGACCGAGCTGTATATCGTCGAGGGTGACTCGGCAGGTGGCTCTGCCAAGCAGGGACGTGACCGTCATTTTCAGGCAATTTTGCCCTTGCGCGGTAAGATTTTGAATACAGAACGCGCCCGCCTTGATAAAATTTTGGCAAATAAAGAAGTCAGAGCACTCATCTCGGCACTTGGTACAGGGATTGGAGATGGCTTTGACGTGAGTGGTTTACGCTATGGGCGCGTCATCATCATGACCGATGCCGATGTAGACGGTAGCCATATCCGCACCTTATTACTGACATTCTTCTTCCGCTATATGCAACCACTGATCGACGAAGGTCATCTTTATGTTGCCCAGCCGCCGCTTTATCTCATCACGCATAAACGAAAATCAGAATATGTTTATACAGAAGATGAAAAAGAAGATTTCGTAAAAGGCATCCCCAAAGGCGACAAAGTTGGATTACAACGCTATAAGGGTTTGGGTGAAATGAATCCCACCCAACTTTGGGAAACAACAATGGATCCAGAACACCGTACCCTGCTCCTCGTCACGATCGAAGACGCGGCTGAAGCAGACCGTACATTTGATATGTTAATGGGAGCAGCCGTCCCTCCACGTAAACGCTTTATCCAAACCCACGCGCGAGATGTCCGCAATTTGGATGTATAACCTACCTCAAGTCGCTTTCTCGCATTCCAAATAAGAAGTTCACAAAATCGGTCTCATCGCAGACCGATTTTGTTATGAAATAACCATCTTCAAGCAAGATAATCTAGTGTAAAATTCTTATACGGCTATTCTGTGAAGCGACAAGGTATATTATGAGCATCTCTCAACCTATTGAAAAGAAAGAACCCTTCAACCAAGCACTAAAAAATACCGTTCTCATCTATCAAGCGATTGCAGTCATCGCCTTTATTTTCATCCCTATAGCCGCCATCCAATGGTCAAATCTCCCTTTTATGGGCGCATTTGTCGAACACACGATGGTCTTCAATGGTATTGGCCCCACAAGGGAAAGCACAGAAAATGAAGCGTGGCAACTTTTTGATGCTGGTCTCACACTTGGAGATCAACTCACAAAAATCAACGGAGAAAATATAACGAGCGCGAAAGAAATAAGCGAAGCTCTCTCAACTTATTCACCGAACGACGAAATTCAAATCACTTACTTAAACGCAGAAGGCAAAGAACTAGGTAAGACTGTCAAGCTGATAGCCTTCCCCACATCTGACAAAATCAAATACTTCGTCATTCCTTATGGAGTTGGCCTGGTCTATCTCATACTCGGTTTATGGATGTCCAGACTACGCCTTTCAGAAAGTGCCGGGCGCGCCTTTATTCTTTTTGCCACTTCGTTTTCACTAGGCTCTGCCGCACTTTTTGACCTATACACCACCCACACCCTAACCATTTTATGGACTTTTTCCGTTGCTATTGCTGGCGGTGCCTTATTGGATTTATCTCTAACCTTCCCACAAGAATTCAATTTCACAAAAAAATATCCTTTCTTTCGCCGAATCGGATACGGCATCGCTCTTGTATTAGGCTTGCTTGCGCTCCCCAGCATCTATAACCTTCAGGTACCTATAGATTACGTCCAAAAATGGCAATATATCTACGGGTTTACAGGCTTTTCCGTTATATTCTTCATCGGTGCCCTCTTTGTTCACGGATATACCGATAAATCGCCAGTCGCAAAACAACAAATAAAAATGGTATGGTGGGGCATCCTTCTCTCCTTCGCCCCACTGGGAATTTGGTTATTCATCTCCTTCTTCCGCTCGATGAATTTCAGTCCCTATCTCTTCATCCCAACAATTGGCTTCCCTCTAATAACTGGCTATGCGATCTTACGCTACCGCCTCTTTAGAGTAGACTATCTTTTCAGTCGTGGAATACTGGTTATCAGCCTAAGTGCGATGGCAAGTATTGGCTACGGTCTAATTCTTTGGGGGGCAGGTTTGATTTCAGGAACACAAATCCCTGCAAATAATCCTTGGGCGATCGGTGCCTTTATAGCTTTTCTAGCCTTCATTATGCTCCCCATACGAGAGCGTGTCCAAACAACTATTGATGCCGTTGTCTTTCGAGGAAAGCATGCCTTTCAAGAACAACAGCAAAAATTTGGTCAGAAAATGACCAACGCAAAAGACTTGCTAGAAATCACAACTGCTCTTCAAGATGCGATTAATGAAAGTATGTTGCCAAATATCTTACATACCTACATCCTTGACCCAGCAAGCAATCAATATAATGCAATGGTTTATAAAGGAAAATCAACTAGTGATATCCGTTTTACCAGTCACAATCCACTGGTAAAGACTCTCTTAAATGAAAAGCGTTCTCTCTATCTTGACCCAGTAAATCCACCCGAATCACTTGAAGGAGAAAATACCCGTTTGGCATTGCTCAATGCCTCCCTTTTTGTTCCGCTCAAAAGCATCAATAAACTTATGGGCTGGGTCGCGATGGGGCTACGCCGTTCTGGAGACCCCTACAGCAGTCACGAACTTGATTTTCTTGAAAACTTGAGCAACCAAGCAGGCATAGCAATTGAGCGTGCGCAAGTTGTTGTTAATATGGAAAAACAAGTCGAAGAAATGAACGCGCTCACCAGAATCTCTCAAGGTGTCAGTATTACCCTTTCCTTCAACGATGTTCTTGAGCTAATTTTTGCACAAACTACCCAAATTATCCCTGCAACCGATTTTCATATCACATTAAATAACCCAACAGGCGATTATTTCTACTACGCCTTCTGTATTGAAGACAAACAACGCCTTGACGAAAAAGAAAATCTTCCGCTTCCCTATAATCAAGGGATTGCGCAATGGGTTGCTCGCAACAGTCGTGCCATTCTATCTCAAGACTATAGCCAAGAGTGTCAACGGCTTAATGTTGTCCCCTCCTTGCAAAAGATTTATGCCTGGATCGGTGTTCCCCTAAATGCTGGCTCAGAAACCATCGGGACACTGAGCATTGGTAGCCGTGATCCCAACACGACCTTTACCCAAAAGCAGCTTAATCTTCTCCGGGCAATTGCTGATCAAACCGCCGGGGCAATCGTTAAAGCCCGCTTACTTCAAGAAACCGAGCGACGCGCCAAACAGCTTGCTACTCTAAATGAAATTACCCAACAACTCACATCAACGCTCGAGCATGAACCACTCCTCCAGAATATTCTCGAAAGCGCAGTCCAAATTCTCGACTGCGAAGCAGGGAGTCTCTTCATGGTGGACGAAAACACAAATGAGCTGGTTTTCACCGTCATCGTTGGTCCAGCGGCCTCTGATCTGATCGGGAAACGCCTCCCCGCTGGGAAAGGCATCGTCGGAAAAGCTGTTGAAACACGAGCTCCCGTAGTCGAAAACAATACTCGCGAATCAAAAGACTGGTCAAAAAGCACCGCAAAAAGCACCGATGAAGAGACCGGGTTCTCCACCCAAGCACTGCTTGCAGTACCACTTCAAGTTAAAGAACGCGTGATCGGTGTTGTTGAAGTCATCAATAAAAAAGATGGCCTCCCCTTTGTTGATGATGATGAAAACCTACTGACAGCTTTTGCAGGTCAAGCCGCAGTCGCGGTTGAAAACGCTCGTCTTTATACCCTTACCGACCAAGAACTCAATGCCCGCGTCGAAGAGCTTTCCATCATGCAACGCATTGATAGGGAACTCAACGCCAGCCTTGAAACAGATCGAGCTATGCGTACCACTCTCGAATGGGCAATGCGCCGTTCTCAGGCAGATGCCGGACTGCTCGGCATGCTTGATGAAGAAGGCGTCCATATCATGGCACAAGAAGGCTATGGAAACCAACTCGATAACTACAAAGATAAAGCTTTGCCTCTTGAGCTCCCAGCCATGCTTGACGCATCTGACAGTGGACAATCACAAATCCATCAACTTAATCCTCTACAACAAGGCGGATTATTGCCTGGAACAAGAACTCAGGTCGCCGTTCCTCTTCATCGAGAAGCAAACGTCGTTGGCCTAATTCTTCTGGAATGTATCGAAGAAGTCAAAATTGATCTCGCTTTCCTCAGCCGCCTTAGCGACCACGCAGCCATCTCCATTGCCAATGCCCAACTATACGCAGAAGTTGAAGCCGCAAATATTGCTAAAAGCGATTTTGTCTCCTTTGTTGCTCATGAACTCAAAAACCCAATGACTTCTATCAAGGGATACACTGAATTAATTGCAGCAGGCGCAGTTGGAGAAATTAACGAAAATCAAGGAAATTTCCTCCAAACCATTCGCTCTAATGTCATCCGTATGTCTACTCTCGTCTCAGACTTAAACGACAACTCGAAAATCGAAGTTGGCCGCTTACGTATGGACTTTGCCCCCGTTGAAATTGCAGAAATTATCAATAATGCAGTCCGCTCTACAGATAAACAAATCGCTGAGAAAAAACAAACTATCTCTCTCGAAGTTCCAGAAGACCTACCCAATATTTGGGCAGATAGCACTCGTGTAGAGCAAGTTCTCGTCAACTTCGTCAGTAATTCCTATAAATATACACAAGAAGAGGGTGAAATCATTATCGGTGCCGAAGAAGCCGACAATAAATGGGATCCAGAAGGCGCGCCCAAAGTTGTTCACATCTGGATCAAAGACAACGGCATCGGCATGACTGAAGAAGATCAAGAAAAGATATTCACAAAATTCTTCCGCTCAGAAGATCAAAAAGCACGCGAAGCACCAGGCACCGGATTAGGCCTTAACATCACAAAAAGCCTCATCGAAATGCAAGGCGGGCGTACCTGGTTTGAGAGCAAATTCAGAGAAGGTACCACCTTCCACTTCACGATACCGATAGCAGAAAAATAGGCAAAACCATGACTCTAACAGCAGCAGTAGGAATAGCCCAAGCCTTTGATGGGCGAGAAGCAGGCATACAAGCCACGCACCAAGCACTCAAAAAACTTGGTATGGCAACTCCCTCCCTCGCCATTATTGTCGCATCACGCTATTACGATCCTAAAAAAATTGCCGATAGCGTCTCCAGCCTCTTAGGAGATACCCCGACAATAGGATTTTCCTCTGCATCAGCCCTCACGAAAGACGGACAAATCAAAAACTCAGTTGCAGTAGCATTAATCAGCAGTCCAGAGATCAAAGCAACAGAGCGCTGGATGCCCGGATATGCCCAAAGTGGGCGAGAAACCGCCACGCTCTTAAGTGAACTTGCTTCCGCTACCGAAGCAGAAAATAAGAAGATACTCTTTTTTGCCGATGGCTTCAACGGTGACGCTGAGCAAATGTGCCTCGCCCTAACAGGGACGCATATTTCACTACATGGGGGGCTTTCAAGCGGTAATCCACACACCGGCGCAACATCTCAAATAGCAGGAAGCCAGGCAAGTTCAGGAAGTTTGGCCGCCATGTTAATTGAAGGGAATCTAAAAATGGGGGTTGGTTCTGATCATGGCTGGCGTCCAGTCGGAAGCCAATTCCGAGTCACTCGCTCGCGTGGATTTTGGATCCGCGCCCTCGACGGACGCCCTGCTTCTGAAGCATATTCACAACTCTTTGGCTATCCCGCACGTGATTGGGGTTTCCCACCGCTTAATTATTTGGTGCGTCTCTACCCCTTGGGCATTGAACAAGGGCAGGAATTGCTCATTCGCTCCCCTTTACGTGTCGAAGCTGACGGGAGTTTCCGCATGAACGCCCCCGTCCGTGATGGGATGGATGCCTACTTGCTCACTGGTAGCCCCGAGACCTGTCTTGAAGCGGCTCAACGCGCTGCACAAAAAGCAAGGCTTGCCTTGGGCGACGCAAAACCGAAACTCGTTTTAGTCTTGGCTGATATTGCCTGGCAAATGCTTCTCAAAGCCCAATCAGGGGCAGAGATTACTGCCATTCAAGATGTTCTCGGTAAAGATATTCCCATCATCGGCGGATACACCTTAGGGCAAGTTACTCCTGGCAAAGACGGTTCACCACCCGATTTCTTAAACCAACACATCACTGTGATTGCCTTCGGAGAAGAAGAAAAAGAAGATACAACACTCACAATGAAAAAACCGATTATCAAAGAAGAATAAACCGCCCAATCTTTTCTTCAACAAGCATTATTTTCATAAAGCCGAGTTTTTATAAAACTCGGCTTCTTAATTGATTTTTCGCTAGAAAACAATTAAACTTTCCCTAACGCCATAGAAAGCGTATAATAACCCCGCAATCGAATTCTTTATTATCACCATAGATCATTTTATCTATCCAATAACCAATGCCAGAAAATACTGAACCCTTAGCATCCACACAACCTTCACCATCCAGCACCGAACGGACACGCCCCACGCGCGCCCAACGTCGGCGCGCGGCACGCAAGAGAAAAGCGATTCCTTCCGGTGCAGAGGGACGCTCACAACTACTTCAGAATCTTGTTCAACGCGCCTACCCCTCTTACGAATTTTTCATCTTCGCCACTTTTAGCGGAGCGATTTTGGGGCTGGGCTACCTTCTTGATTCTCAGGCTTTTCTTGTCTTTGGCATCCTCATGGCTCCGCTTATGTCGCCCCTCGTTGGGATGATCATCGCTTCTGTTAGCGGGTCAGCAAAATTCTTCATCAAAACGCTGGGGGCTTTTTTTATCGGCAGTCTCCTTGTCTTTATCACAGGCGCATTGGCTGGTTTTGCCGCTCGCATTTGGCTCCCGCTAACCCTCACCCAAGCCTTTGAGCATTCTCGCCTATGGTGGCCTGATCTGGTCGTATTGGCATTAGGCGCAATTTTATTAACGGCATCCTTTGTTCGCTCAGAGAAGAAACCCTTCTTGCCAAGTGTGATGGTTGCTTATGAACTCTTTTTTCCCCTTAGCGCGGCAGCTTTTGGTCTTGCCAGCGGAGTTGGGGATATTTTCCCGCAGGGCATTTTTGTCTTCGCCGCGCACCTTGCTTGGGCAATGCTCTTCGGCACGCTCACCCTCTTCTTTTTAGGATTTCGACCACTTAGGGCATCTGGTTGGCTCTTTAGTCTTTTGATTCTGATTCTTCTACTCGCCGCACTGGGTGGATTACTTTTGCCAGGGACGAATCCCACATCCACAAGCGGAATCCAGCCCACGTCCACGCGTGTTGCGGAGGTGATTGGCGCACGACCGGATATCTCCGTCACGGAGATTCTCCCCACGCAGACTCCTGCCCCAGTTGCGGAATCCACAAAAAATCCTGCCGCATCAACCCCAACCTTAGACTTGCTACCCTCTCCAGACATCACTGCTGAACCAATATTTACCCCCACCGTGACCCTAACCGCGCACCCAACCCCACTCTATGCGCTGATTGCATCGAGTAGTGGCGGGGGGGCGTATTTACGACGAGAACCAGGCGGACCTGTCATTTTGACACTTGATAATAACGAACTGGTGCAAGCCCTAACCGCCCCGCTAGATTATGATGGTACCCCCTGGGTGCAGGTAAAAGTGGTGCGCAGCGACCAAAGTTTTGAAGGCTGGATCATTCAGTCTGTTTTGAAAACCGCTACTCCTTCACCGGGGTGGTAAAGAAAACCTTAGTGATGAGTGGCAGGCGAGGCTCACGTTTCACTCGTCACTTTTCATTTTTTACGGAGTAAAAATATGCCTATTCATTTTGGAACCGACGGCTGGCGTGCTGTTATCTCAGACTCATTCACTTTCGCCAATTTACGAATGGTCGCACAAGCCATTGCAGATGCAGTTTCCTCTGGTCAATTTGACAAGAAAATCAATGGCTCCCCTGAGCCTGATTTGAAGAAAATTGTGGTTGGATTTGATACACGTTTTCTTTCCGATCGTTACGCGGGTGAGATTACACGTGTTTTAGCAGCGAATGGTTATACCGTTCATTTGACTCAAGCTGATGCACCGGGCCCCGCCGTGTCTTTTGCGGTGAAGAACCTGAATGCAGTGGCGGGGATCATGCTAACCGCATCCCATAACGCACCGCGCTATAACGGAATAAAGCTAAAAGCATCCTATGGTGGCTCTGCTTTGCCTGTTCAATGTCGGCGTGTGGAAGTGTATATCAATGACAACGAAGAGCGCGCTCGGGGTCCCAACTTGATGAGTTTTTCTAAAGCTCGTGCGGCAGGTTTGATCAAGAAATTCAATCCGCTCCCTGATTACTATACGCATTTGCGTACTTTGATCGATTCTGATTTAATTGCTGATAATCCCCAAAATTTCGTCGTTGATTCGATGTATGGATCTGGGCGCGGCGCGATAAAAGGTTTCTTGCAGGGAACAGGCTGTGAAGTAGCAGAAATTCGTCATCACTTAAACCCTGGTTTTGGTGGAATTCATCCTGAGCCAATTGGGGCAAATTTAGGGGCACTGGCTAGTGCAATTAGTACGGGGATGGGAGATTTTGGTCTCGCCACAGACGGTGATGCAGACCGCATTGGCGCGATGGATGGGCGTGGCACTTTTGTTGATCCCCACAAGATCATGGCTCTCGCGCTCAAGCATCTGGTCGAAGTTCGCGGGATGACAGGGGCTGTTGTACGCACCGTCTCCACCACGCGGATGCTGGACAGACTCGCAAATCGCTACGGGCTAAAAATCTACGAAACCCCTGTTGGCTTCAATCATATCGCTGATTATATGATGAGCGAGAATGTGCTTATCGGTGGTGAAGAATCGGGCGGCATCTCCTTCAAAGGACATATCCCCGAAGGTGACGGACCGCTTATGGGCTTATTGCTCGTTGAGATGATTGCAGCAGCAAAGAAACCGCTCCATGAAATGGTACAGGACTTGTTAAATGATGTTGGTCCTGCCCACTATCAACGCACTGATTTACGCTTGAAACGCCCTGTTGAAAAAGCAGAGATGACTGAATATCTCACCAAGCAGGCTCCAGCAAAAATTGCCGAGCATAAAGTGGTCGAGGTCAGTGCAAGTGATGGCGTCAAATATATTCTGGCTGACGACTCGTGGCTATTAGTTCGTCCCTCTGGCACCGAGCCAGTCTTACGCGTTTACGCCGAAGGACGCAGCGAAGCAACTGTGCAAGCATTGCTCGATTATGGTGAGACAGTAGCAGAATCGGTAGTTTAACTTACACAAAAGGATAATTTACAGGCTGAGACCCTAAAGGACAAAATTCCTTTAGGGTCTTTTCTTTGCCCTATCTCCTTTGATTTAGCGTTATAATCCACATCATGGATACAAAAACTGAACTTAACGAAGCTATGAAAGATGCTTTACGCGCCAAAGATAAAGTTGCCAAACGCACACTAACGATGGTGCGCGCTGCCATTCAGCAAGCCGAAAAAGATCGTCGTGAAGAACTTGATGAGACTGCCGTTCTTGCAATTCTGCAAAAGGAGGTAAAGTCTCGACACGAGTCTATTGCCGAGGCAAAAAAAGCAGGACGAGATGATCTCGTTGCAGATACAGAGGCTGAGGTCGTGATCTTGCAAAAATATCTCCCTAAAGCAATGAGCGCAGAAGATTTGCACGCTCTCGCTGCCGAAGTAGTTGCCGAGCTGGATGCCAGCACGCTAGTCGATATGGGCAATGTAATGAAAGTCCTTATTCCCCGCGTAGCAGGGCGTGCTCCCGGTGGAGAAATTAGCAAAGTTGTGCGAGAACTACTACAAGGCTAATTCGATATGTTTTCCATTTCCTTACGGAATATAGAATAAAAAGAGAGATTTTTGAGAACACCTGGTTTCCTGGAACAATCCCCTCCCCCTAAGCGTTTTGTTTTTTTACGCGCATTTGTGCTAATCGTTACTGCGTTAGCAGCTTTTGCCGCGCTGGTACTGCCGCTGGCTCTAAGCCCTGTCGCACTACCTTTAGCTGTCGGAGATGTCGCCCCGCGCGATTTAGAAGCTCCTTACGCAGTTGACTATATTAGTGAAGTCCGCACAGAGAACGCACGTCAGAGCGCAGCGTTAACGATTGCTCCAGTTTATACACTCGCTGATCCATCCATTGCACGGGGGCAAATTGAAAGTCTGCGCGGGGTTTTGCTCTATATCAACACCGTCCGCGCAGATGAATATGCCACCATAGAAGAACAAACTACCGATTTGCTCGCATTAGAAGAAATCAAACTTAAAGAAGAAATCAGTACAACGATTTTGACTTTAAACGATACACAATGGGAGACAATCCAGCAGGAGGCGTTGAGCGTCCTTGAACAGGTAATGCGAAATAGCATTCGGCAGAGTGATGTGGCGAGTGTGCAGCGTAGCGTTCCTTCACGCGTTAGTTTGGCGTTGACGGAAACCCAAGCTCAATTGGTCTCGGAGTTAGCACGGGCTTTCATCATTCCCAACAGCCTGTATAGCGATGATTTAACGGAAGCAGCCCAGACGTCGGCGCGCGAAGCGGTAGAACCTACCGCTCAAAGCTTTAAGGCTGGAGAAATGATTGTCTCGGGGGGGCAGATCATCACATCAGAGAATTTAGAAGCATTAGAAACGCTTGGGTTAATCCAATCTGAGGAAGTATGGCCAATATACCTTGGGGCTGGCGTTCTAACGCTAACGCTTTCAATTTTCTTGTGGCTATATTTCAGCTATCGCCCGACAAAACTACTGAACGATATGCGGAGTCTGATTTCGGCATCAATTTTTTTCCTGATTTTCTTGATCGGTGCCCGTCTGATTATCCCGAACCAAGCGATTATCCCTTATTTATATCCGCTACCTGCCTATGGATTGCTGATCGCAACACTTTTTGGAATAGATGCAGCATTTGTACTTATATTTTCATTAAGCTTACTGACAACTTACGGGTTACCAAACGCACTCGATCTGACAGCCTATTATTTAATTTCTTCTTTAATCAGTATACTTATTCTTGGAAAGGCTCAACAGGTATGGTCTTTTTTGAAAGCAGGCTTAGCGGTATCGATGGCTGGGCTGGCAATGCTTTTGGTATATTGGCTACCCTCTACCAGTACCGATTGGGTTGGGTTAGCGACACTTGCCGCCGCCGCAGCCTTTAGCGGTATCGCTTCAGCAAGTCTAACGCTTCTCTTGCAATTTTCTCTTGCCCAAATTTTAGGGCTAACAACTACCTTACGCTTGCTTGAAATTTCTCGCCCAGATACACCTTTGCTCCAATTTTTGCTACGCACTGCACCAGGAACATACCAACATAGTTTGCAAGTTGCCAATCTTGCAGAACAAGCTGCTGAAAGCATCGGCGCGGATGCACTCTTAGTGCGTGTCGGTGCGCTCTTTCATGATGTTGGCAAAACGCAAAATCCACTTTTCTTTATTGAAAATCAGGTTCCAGGCAATATCAATACGCATGAGGATCTTGCACCAGAGGAAAGTGCAGAAATTATCATTCGGCACGTCACAGATGGCGTTGTTTTAGGACGAAAATATCGCTTACCAAACCGTCTGATCGATTTTATGCGCGAGCATCATGGCACAAATATAACTCGCTACCAATACGCACAAGCCCTTAAAGACGCTAATGGTGATGTAAATGAGGTTGAGCTTGAAAAATTTCGTTATCCCGGACCTGCACCAAGATCGCGCGAAACTGCACTCCTCATGTTAGCCGATGGCACCGAGGCTTGGGCAAGAGCAGACCGCCCACAGAGCGAAGAAGAATTACGCTCTCTGGTACATAAAATGTTTGAATCCGTCCAGAAAAGCGGTCAACTTAATAACACTCGCCTAACCTTGCGCGATCTCTCAATAATCAGAGAATCTTTTGTTTCCACACTCCGCGGAACGCTACATCCACGCGTTAAATATCCTAAAGAAAGAAACACACCTGCTTCCAATGGCGTGCCCACAATCCCAAGAGAAAAAACAGAATGATCGAAATTCAATATAATCCTACTCTTGATAAAAACCTTGACGATACTCTCTTGGCACGAGCCGCACACGTCACATTAGAGCATCAATCTGCTCCAAAGGATGACACGCTCAGTATTTTATTGACGGATGATGCTCAGATTCAGTCACTTAATCGTGAATATCGTGGCTTCGACACACCATCCGATGTTCTCTCCTTTGACGTACACGAACGTGACCCGGAAACTGGTTTCCTTTATCTTGGCGAGATCATCATCTCGATTCCCTATGCCGCCAAACAAGCCCAAAAGAACGGACACCCCCTCCAAGCGGAGGTTCAACTCCTCATCGTTCATGGGACTTTGCATATTTTGGGGCATGACCATGCCAACCCCACAGAAAAAGCTAAAATGTGGAATGCACAAAGTGAAATATTGACACATCTTGGTTTGACAGAAATTAAAATTCAAGAAATATGAGCAAATTTATTAAATCCCGCTTACGTTCTTTTTCTTACGCTTTTCAAGGTTGGTATTATGTTCTCCGCAACGAACAAAATGCCTGGGTCCATGCAGTAATCACTGTGCTGGTCATCTTTCTTGCGTTTTGGTTAGATCTTCCCACACGAGATTGGGCGGTCATTCTCCTTGCCATTGTCATGGTCTGGGCAGCAGAGTTTTTCAACACCGCAATTGAGAGCATTGTTGATCTTGTCAGCCCAGATAAGCATCCGCTGGCCAAGGTTGGCAAAGATGTTGGCGCAGCTGCTGTGCTGATTGCCGCACTAACGTCTGTTTTAATTGGATTGCTTATTCTAGGGCCGCCACTTTTGAAGAGACTCAATTTTTAGAAACCCCATAATCTTTATAGTGCTTGAGGTGGAAAGACAATTAGCAAAAAAAGCTACCTTAGCGAAGCGGACAATATTTTAGTTCATCCTGGATTTCTGCGACCAAGGCATTACTTTTTCCTAATACTCCATCATCTGCCACGCGCTGCCAAAGGGAGCAGAACATTGGTCGCAACCCGGGGTTTTTCTCTACCGCGATTTTAGTTAACCCTTGGGCATCATCATAACGTCCTAGACGAGTATAGGCTTCGATGAAGGGGAGATATTCCGCCGCATCTGCTGGAGCAAAGGGGATATTGAAGGCTTTATCACCAAGCTTAGCGACTTTTTCCCAATCACCATCTTGGCGGGCAAGGTCGGCTTTCTCGAAATAGTAGCACCAATTATGCTCCGGTTCTTCGCCAAAAAGCCAAGTAGGCGGGTTGAAATCATCATTGTTTTTAGAAATCAACTCACGCGGCTTAGAAAGAACTAATGCTGGCGCAAGAACACGCGGCAACGTTAAGCTACCCATTTCCAGATCATCCACACCACGCGGAGCAAACAACATATCTTGATCGTAAACGGGGTCTAAAATCCGTAAGCAGGATGGTGGAGAGAAATGTAAAAGTAGCGTTTGGTCTGTATTACCTTCGAATGTCGCCGCAAAATGGTCTTTGAAAATGGGTTGTCCAGCTTTCAGTGATGGCAAGTCTTCTCCCAAGCGAGCGGAAAGGTAAAAATATTCGTAATCGAGTTCGGTGTCGCTTTGTTCGGGGTTATACGCCCAATTAACCAGAAAGCTAAAAGCCTCATCGTCATTATGGGGGAAAATACCATCATCTTCTGCCAAAATCAGTGTTCCTGGTGCAATATCAGGCGCGCGCCAAAAAAGCTGTTGAGCAAAAAGACGTTGCAAACGCCATTCACTGCGATAAATATCGCCGTTATAAATATGAGTCGTCACTGCCAAAGAAATCAACAAGGCAGCAAGCGTAAATCGTTGAGTCTTGTTTTTGATGAGCGAGAAAAGCCATGTCAGCAACATGCTTACGCCAAAGATAAATGGGAAGGTAAAGCGATCTTCAGGGAAGGTCAATTGGACGGGGAAATTAACCGCATAGAAGGGGATGCCTGCGGCAAGAATTAAAGCAACGGAGAGGAAGAGCCAGTCCCAATCATATTTTTGCGTGGATGCCTCCGCTTCGCGCGCGACGAGAGACTTGAGATAACTTGCGAGAAGAAATGTTCCGGCGAGAAGAATTGCTCCCATAACGAGGGCAAGCCTGAGGCTGAGTCCGCTTTCGAAACCGAAGGGTTGGGAGAAAACTTTTAGCCACGCTCCCAAGCTGACTAGGGGAAGCGCATCCCAGAGCTGAGTCCAAATCCCCAAAACAGAGAAGGAGATCTCTTCTTGTGCCGAGTAAATGGTTTCCTTATAAAGAAAAAAACGCCAATATAGATACCCTATGAGAGAGATAAGATAAGGAATATAAAAGAGAAATGTTTTTTTGATGCGTTCTTTGAAATCAAGAGAAGTTGTTGTAAGAGCTATCCAGATAAAGAGGGCGCGGAGGAGTTCCAAGCCAACGAAGTATTCTACCCCCAGCGGAATGAGGATACTTAAAAAGACAGAAATGGTAATTTTTAGAATGCGATGACGAGGATTTCGAACAGCTTGCGCCACGAGGCTTAACGAGAGGAAGAAAAGAGCTAATAAACTCCACACATATTGGTAAGTGACAGCGAGCGGTTGCTGCGTAAAACCAGGGTAGACTAAAAAGAAAAAAGCGGTGAGGATATTTTCTGGTTTTTTGGTCGGAAAGAGGGTTTTTAGTAATTGCCAGAGTGCCAGAGTTGCAAGCCAGCGAGTAAAGATTGCATAAAATTGCCACGCAGCTGGTTTTGTTCCCAAAAGTAGAGTGAGGAAGCCTTCCCAATATCCACGAATAGGGCGAGTAACTGAAAATAAATTAATCAATCCTTTTGCCCCAAGATGAGCACGCGACCAAGCGAAAGCCCAATCGTCCCAGTAGAAACCTTGTTGAAAGGCAAAGAGTCCAAAGGAGAGGAGGGCGATAATCGCTAAGATGAGAGGGAAAGACCACTCTTTGAGTTTTTCTTTGAAAAGTATCATTTATAAAACCTTAAACCGAAGAACAGAATCAATCACTTGTTCTTGCTCACTACTACTAAGACCATAAGAAAAAGGCAAGCGAACAAGCCTGTTGCTAACGTCCTCGGTAATTGGAAAATCGTCTGGTCTTCCGCCAAGGCGGATACCCATATCTGAAAGGTGTAGAGGAAGATAGTGGAAAACGCTGTGGATGTCATGCTCCCGTAAATAGGCAATAAATTTCTGGCGCGCATCAAGATTTGGGAGAAGTATATAAAACATATGATAGGCTTGCTCGGTGTGTTCTGGCACTGTGGGAAGTTGGATGTTTTCTTTCTCTGCCCAATCTTTTAGTGCAAAATGGTATGTCTCCCAGAGGGTTTTGCGATAGGCTTGAATTTTTTCACGTTCTTCGAGTTGAGCATAGAGTACCCCTGCCAAAATATCAGAGGGGAGATAGGATGAGCCGATATCTACCCAAGTATATTTATCTACTTGTCCACGGAAAAATCGAGAGCGATTAGTGCCTTTTTCTCGGACGATTTCGGCGCGTTCAACGAGCTTGTGGTCATTAATTAGCAACGCACCACCTTCGCCACAAGAGAAATTCTTGGTCTCATGAAAAGATTGCGCAGCCATACTCCCAAAAGTACCCATGTATTTACCTTTATATTTAGCAAAAAGGGCATGGGCATTATCTTCCAACACAGGGATTTTATGATGCTGGGCAATTCCCATAATTGCATCCATTTCACAACCAACGCCAGCATAATGAACGGGAACAATTGCCTTTGTGCGTGGAGTAATTGCCTCTTCAAGCTTGGATTCATCTAAATTAAGGGTATCAGGTCTAATATCCACGAAAACGGGATGTGCACCACGCAGGACAAAGGCATTCACAGTCGAGACAAAGGTAAAGTCCGGGATGATAACCTCGTCCCCCTCCCAAATATCCAATAGAATCGCCATCATTTCGAGGGCGTGGGTGCAGGAAGTGGTCAGTAAAACTTTGGGAACGCCCAAAGTTTCTTCGAGGAGAGTATGACATTTTTTCGTGAAAGCACCATCGCCGGAGAGATGTCCGCTTTGCAGAGCGATTTTGATATTCTCTTCTTCATTGCCAACGGGGACAGGATTATTAAAAGGAATTTTCATTTTTCTTCATCAAACCATTTATGAAAAGTATAGAGAGAGCGATTGAGCTTCATGCCCAAACCTACCCACAAATTTTGAGAGGCGAGATTGGTGATTTGTGTTGAGATAATGAACTCTTTTGCACCCTCTTTATACGCCCAAGCAAAAGCAGCTTTGATGAGGTTTCGCCCCAATCCTTGCCCTTGTGCTTCTGGAGAGACAGCAAAAAGAGGCCCTTCAACTTCATCAGAGCTATTTTTTCTCAAAGTCAAAAAACCCTTGACTTGCCCATTTGATTTTGCAACAAGAACTTCATCCGCGATTTCTTTACGGCAAGAACGAACTGCCCAATCGAGATAGCCTTCATCACAATCGCGTGGATCAAAACGTGGGTCGGCATGATAATGACTTCGATAGTCAGCAAAAGCACTTTGGGTTATTTTTTTAATACGCACTTCATCTTCAGGCTGTATATAAAACACAGTTTCTTTTTCTCTTGGCAATATATTTTCAGCAGACAAAAGGTAGCGAAAATAGAGCAGTGTATTCATCAAGGAAAAATCTTTTGCTTCTAGCGCATGAACCAACTCAATTTTGTCTGTTTCGCAACGCAAGATAAGAAATTCTACATTTTCCTTCTGACAAAACTCTTCGATAAGGGGTAAATCAGTCAAATTCTGAACAAAAGCACGCGCAGTGCGAAAGCCAAAACGAGTTTCATCAAGAGGAGAAAGAGAGATCGAAGTTTCAGGCATAACTATTCTTCTTTTTTATGCTGAAATCCAACTTCATCTCGTATAAGACTCTGAGGTTTTCCCATCAAGCGGAAGTACATCCGAGAGAGATATTCTCCAAAAATGCCCATCGCAAAAAGTTGCGCCCCAGAAAAAATGGCGATAATTGAAGCGAGGAAGGGAAACCCCGGTACAGGGCTGCCTTGCAAAAAAAAGCGAATAATGACATAAAGAAAAATACCCAAACCGAAGAATGTTAGGCCAAAACCCAGCCAGCTTGCAAGTTGAATGGGAAGAGTACTAAAGCCTGTTATCAGGTTGAATGTGTGCAAAATCAGTTTTCGAAAAGTATAATTTGAGTCCCCTTCTTTACGAGATGCATGTTGAACAGGAATATATCCAAAGCGTGTTGTTCCCCATGTCAGCAAAACATCTATAGAAATAAAAGAGCTGCTGTAATCAGCGAACCCATTTCTAAGACTTGTCCGAAAAGCACGGAATGCACCACTTTTTTCAATCCCAACAACACCCAAACTAATCCTTAGAATTTGTTTCATCAACCGAGATGAAAAATTTCGCCACAGAAGATGTGTCTCTTTCTCGGGGTAACCATAAACTACATCATAACCCTTCTCTAGTTCTGCCAAAAGTTTATGAATTTCTTTTGGGGGGTGCTGTAAATCATCATCCATCGTAATAATCGTATCGTAAGTTGCGGCTCTAATGCCTTGCAAAAGTGCATTATGCTGACCATAATTACGCATCAGATGAATGCCACGCAACCAAGCATAATTTCTTCGCAATTCAAGAATTTTTCCCCAACTTCCGTCTGGGCTACCATCCACAACAAGAATCACCTCATAATCTTCTCCCAAAGCATTCAAAGATTTTTTTAGGCTTTCGACCAAAAATGGAAGTATCTTCTCACTTTTATAAACAGGAATAACTACAGAAAGCCCTTTTTCAAAGGGGATGAGTTGCTGCATCACAACATGACCCCGTGCTTGCTTGCCATTAAATCAACAGTTCGAGCAATTTCGGTATTTCTCCGTTTATCGCTCCATCCTAAGGTTTCGGCGAGAATATCCGCTAACTCTACCAAAAGTGGTCGCGTGAGCATTCCTAACTTGGCGATATTTGTACGGCGTAAAACCAAATCATTAAGATGGATGACTTTCTCTTTTTTCGCCAAGAAAACAATCTCTCCACGGCTATAGTTTGGTAGTGACTCCAAAGATGTATCCTTGCTATCAGAGATAAACATGGCTACCTCTTCAACACGTGTTCCATAGCGCTGATAAAGCTCACCCAGCCTATCAAGAGAGAGATTTGTCCACGCAGCAATGCCTTCCAATTTTTGTTTTCGGTCTTCTTGCCTGCGTTCATAATTTCGCCCGCCACCAATAGCCAAATCCCGTGTTGAGATTTTTCTCTCCATCCCCAAAAAGGCGAGTGATTTATCCGTCACTTGTTCTGCAAAGGCTCGGAAAGATGTCCACTTGCCACCCACCAACGAATAGATAGGGTAATTCTGCCCCGTCCAAACACCGCTGAGAACCTGAATGGTATGGTCACGGGAGATTTGCCCCGTCGTCTTTGCACCACTATATTCTAGCGGGCGCACACCAGAAAAGCGAAAAACAATCTGACCACGCGTCACAGAAATATCGGGGAAAACTGTCTCGATCATCTCAAGAAAATAATCTACTTCTTCCTCAGTGCAAACTGCATCATCTGGATTTTCAATAGGTATATCTGATGTCCCCACTAAAACTTTGTCATGAAGTGGATATATTAGCACAATCCGTCCATCATCATTCTCAAAGAAGAATTCATGATCGCCAATTGCAGCACGAAGTTCGGAGTTAGCGAGAACCAAGTGCGAGCCTTTGGTCCCGCCAATGAAACGCGCCTTCAAGCCTAAGGTCGCGTTCGTCTCGTCTATCCAGGGTCCGGCAGCATTAATTAGCAGACGAGGACGAACGTCGTAAAGCTCTCCGGTTAACTCATCCTTCAGGGTAACAAAATTCAATTTCCCGCCCTCAAGGCTAATATAATTCAGCGCACGCGCATTGGGGTGGTCTGCTTCCGCGTCGAGGAGCATCTCTACGGCAAGGCGCTCTGGCTCAGTAATCGCGCCATCATAATAGGTTGCGGCATAGCGAAGAGATGGATTTAAGCGATTCCAGCGCATAAGTGCTTTTTTACGCGAGGTAAACTGATGCTTCGGAACAGTTTTTTGCTTACGCGTGAAAGCATCATAGAAAATCAATCCTATTTTTATTACCAATGCACCACGTTCGGAGGGACGATCAAGAAAGTTAAAAAATTTAAGGGGAGCATTGAGCAAGCCAGAGAAAATTTTAAAAATGGGAATAGTTGTAGGCAATGGATGGACGATATGGGGGGCGTTTTTTAGCATCCGATTGCGCTCCTGAACCGCCTCACGTACGAGACGAAACTCGCCGTTTTCGAGATAGCGGATACCGCCATGCGCCATATGTGAAGATGCTGCGCTCGCGCCAGAAGCAAAATCAGCGCGGTCAATAAGAAGTACGTTAACATCATTAAGAGCAAGATCGCGGAAGGTGGCAATGCCATTGACACCAGCTCCAATAATAAGAATATCAAGGTTTGGGGACTCTTTAAGTGAAGATAAAATTTCGGTTCGTTTCATGGTTTTGCTTCCCAAATAAAAAGATAAAATATGTATGCAGAATTGTACCGTATACTGCGGAGAAACTCGGAACACAAATTGCATATTTTTTGATAGATTCTAAGTTCCCTTGCTAATGATTACGCAATACAGAATAGCTACAAATGATATAATGCGGCAGGTAAAAAATATGATAAAAACGAAATTTCTATTCTTCTTTGGCTTGCCTCTCCTTTTTGCTCTGCTCGTAGGGCTTTCTTTTTCGGCACAAGCCTCCTCCTCTCCACAATTTGGTGAGTTTCAAACCCCAACTGCGGGCCCTGATGGACGCATCATCTACACCGTACGAGAGGGAGATAATTGTATCCGTATTGAACTGCTTCATGGTATTGACAATAATCAACTCCGCGCGCTCAACCCAGAGCTAGATGAGGACTGCACTGTAATCCCCGGTCAAAAAATAATGATTGGCATTGGCGGTCCTGCTGCTGCACCAACCATCACCCCCGGACCCTCCCCTACTCCAACACAAGTTTTACCCACACCAACACCTTTTAATGGGACAACTGAAATCTGCGTCCTTCTTTTTGAGGATAGCAATGGGGATGCCCTCCGCCAGGAAACAGAATTAGGATTGGCAGGTGGCGCAATCAGTGTTACCAATGCTTTGGGCGGATACTCCGAAACCCAAAATTCGATTAGCGAAATCGACCTTGAGACGGAGGAACCTGCTTCCGTTTGTTTTGCAGATGTTCCTGAAGGAGAATATACCGTTAGTGCGGCAATCCCTGATGGCTATAACCCGACAATCAATCTTAGCTATTCACTCGAAGTCCAAGCTGGAGATCGGGCGTTTGTTGGCTTTGGAGCACAACCCCAAACATCCACATCTGAAGACCCAACAGAAGAGGGCAATAATTCATCTGCTTTGCTCGGCATTCTCGGCGCAATCTTATTGCTTGGCGGTGCTGGGCTGGCGTGGTACGCAATGCGAATAAACAAACCCTCAACGAAGCTGAAATATTGATCAACTTCTCATAACTTGGTAGCCAGTTATTCAACTGGCTATTTTTTTTAGCCTGAACAGGGAGAATTAGAGTTGTATTAGACCAACCAGCGTACGCTTGACTTTCAACCCTCAAATTGCGTAAAATAGGATTGTATCTGTCCGAAAAGAAAACGACACAAAACCCACACAGGTAAAAAATGGAATATAGAGACTATTATAAAATTTTAGGGGTTGAGCGCAAAGCCAGTCAGGATGAGATTAAGAAGGTCTATCGAAAACTGGCAATGAAATATCACCCTGACAAAAACCCAGACAATAAAGAAGCTGAAGAAAAATTCAAAGAAATCAATGAAGCGCATCAAGTTTTAAGTGATCCAGAAAAACGCGCTCGTTATGACCAACTTGGCTCATCCTATTCGCAATGGCAACAACGCGGCGCACCCGGTGATTTTAACTGGGGTGATTTTTTCGGTGGCGCAGCAGGAAGCGCCCCGCGCGGAGGTTCTCGCCATGTCCGCTATGAGGATGTGGGCGATATGTTTGGTGGTGGCGGTATGGGCGGATTTTCAGATTTCTTCGAAGCGATGTTCGGGATGGGAGGTGGTAGGGGTGCGCAAGCAAGTCAAAATCCACGTATGCAACCGCAGCGTTATGAACAGCCAGTCAACATTTCTTTAGAAGAGGCTCATCAGGGCGCAATCCGCATTTTACAGAGCGAAGGAAAGCGTGTTCAAGTCAAAATTCCAGCAGGTGCAAAAAGCGGAACAAAAGTCCGCGTTAAGGGAAAAGCCCCTGGTGGCGGGGATCTATATCTTAAGGTAACCGTTGACAAAAACGCAAAATTTGAACGTAAGGAAGATAATCTTCATACCCAGACCAGCGTAGATGTATTTACCGCGCTTTTGGGTGGAAAAACACAAGTCAAAACACTCAACGGTAATCTTTCACTGACAATTCCTGCCGGCACACAGCCAGAACAAGTTATTCGGCTATCAGGTCGGGGGATGCCAAAATTGCGTAGCCCCAAAGATAAAGGTGACCTTTTTGTGCGCGTGAAAGTGAAAATCCCAAAAGATTTAAGTGAAGAGCAGAAGACTTTATTGAAAGAAGTTGCTGGAAAGAATTAAGAATATTATCTCATCTAAAGCGAAACTTGCTTTATTTCAGGAGAAAAAATGAAACGAATATTGGTAATTTTATCTGTACTTATCTTGGCTATTCTTTCTTGTCAGGTGACAAGTTCTGAGCTAAATCCAGCCACCCTTGTGCCTAATGAAGAAAATAGCACAAATGCACCTTCACAAGAAATCTATCTTCCTCCACCTGAGTCTGGAAGTTTAACTGCTCTTTACGAAAGCGCGCTACCTGGCGTTGTTTCAATCCGTGTTATCACAGATAATGGCAGCGGAATCGGCTCTGGTTTTCTCTTTGACGATCAGGGGCATGTAGTAACAAATTTCCATGTTGTAGAAGGGGCAACTGAAGTGGAAGTAGATTTCTCTTCTGGTTTTAAAACCTACGGAACAGTAATCGGTACAGACTTGGATTCAGACTTGGCGGTCATTAAAGTAAATATTCCTGCCGAAGAACTTCACCCTCTCCCCATTGGCGACTCAGATTTGCTTCGTGTTGGGCAAACGGTTATCGCTATTGGTAATCCATTTGGCTTGAGCGGAACGATGACAACGGGGATTGTCTCAGCTCTCGGACGAACACTTGATTCTATGAATGATGCCCCTGGCGGTGGTTTTTTCACGGCAGGTGACATCATCCAAACCGATGCAGCCATCAACCCTGGTAACTCTGGGGGACCACTCTTTAATCTCAGTGGTGAAGTAATTGGCATCAACCGTGCTATTCGCACAACAAGTTTTTCAGATGGAGGAGAACCTGTCAACTCGGGAATCGGTTTTGCCATCTCTATCAATATCGTGAAACGCGTCGTCCCCAGTTTGATCACAAAAGGCATTTATGATTATCCCTATATGGGAATCTCATCTCTCAGCGATCTTAGCCTACGTAGCATCGAAGTACTCGGCCTTGAACAACAAACTGGTGCCTATATAACAAATATCTCACCAAATAGCCCTGCAGAAGAAGCTGGTCTGCGAGGTGCGAGCCCCAATGGAAATGGTGTCCCCACTGGTGGTGATCTTATTATCGGCATTGACGGGCAAGAAGTACAGCAATTTGATTCGTTGCTAAAATATCTCATCAACCATAAATCCCCAGGTGACATAGTCACCCTGACCATTCTCCGTGATAGCCAAGAGATTGAGCTTGAAATGACCTTGGCTAAGAGACCTTAAGACAGTCTTTTATAATTAATTTATGAAGTGAAAGGAGCAACAAGCACCCAATTTTGTACATTTCGTTCCAATCCAATTTCAAAATAAGGAGTGATTATGTTAAGCGACAAGGCTATAAGTGAACTACTGGATTATAAAAGTGATAACCTTGTACTCAGTATTTATCTGAACACTACCGAAAAAACACCAGAAGCCTATAAATTGACCTTACGCTCCATGCTTAAAGGAATTAATATGCCCTCCGATGAGGAGGCAATTATCCGGTATATTGAACACAAATATTCCAGAGAAGGGCGCAGCCTTGCTCTCTTCTCTTGTGCAGCAGAAAAATTTTTCCGCGCCTACCCTCTTTCTGTCCCCGTCCACAGCCGTATCCATATCGGAAGCAAACCCTATGTACGTCCGCTCGCAAATATCCTCGACGCGTACGGTGCATACGGTGTCGCACTGGTCGATAAACAAGGCGCACGCCTCTTCCACTTCCATTTGGGTGAATTAGTTGAACAAGAAGGTGTGATGGGCGATGAAGTTCATCAAGTTAGGGGCGTGCAAAGTAGCAAAAACCCCGTCAAGCGCAATATCAAAGAATCGGCAGAATTTGCAATGGCATTTTTCGGTGAGAAAAAGGTGCGTCGTATCTTACTTGGCGGAACAGAAGAAAATTTAGCACAATTTCAAAATAATTTACCGAAGAAATGGCAAAGCCTTGTTGTGGGTACATTTTCTTTGGGGATGACGGCGAATCAGCACGAAGTTTTAGATGAGGCGATTAAGGTGGGGTCAGCCGCTGAAGAAAAACGGGAAGCCGGACTCGTCCTGCAAATGAACACCGCCGCGGCAAAACACGCTGAGGGCGTGGTGGGCTTGCGTGATACACTCCGCGCCTCCCACGAGGGGCGTATTCAGACCTTGCTCGTTGATGAAAACTATCATGCCCCCGGTTATCAATGTGAGGGCTGTGGGCATCTTGCCGCTGAAAAACAGGATTCTTGCCCCTTCTGTGGCGAGCAATTTGCTAAAATCACCGATGCGGCAGAAGTAGCCGTTCGCAAAGTGATGCTGGCTGGCGGCGTGGTCGAAATTGTCCGTGATAACCCCAAAATGGCAGAGGTCGGGATTGGTGGACTGCTAAGATATTAGATAATCGTAGGGGTGGGTCTCAGACCCACCCCTACAGAAACAAAACAGGCTTCTTGCCTTATGTCGAAAACAGGAGGTAATTATGACAAAAATAAATAACATAAAACTAATCATTTTTAGTGTTCTTATAATAATAACTTTAACCTGTTGTGGAGAGGCACCCCTACCTGTTGAAACACAACTCACTAATCCCTGTGCTTCAGAAGATATTAGTGCATATATTGCAGGTATTGATGATATAGCAAAACGATTCGAAGGTAAAACAGCCATAGCTGAAAACACCTCGCCTGAAAATCTGGAACTGATTATTAAAGAAATGCAAGCAATAGGGCAAGAACTTGAAATATTAGATACACCTTCCTGTGCCTTAAAAGTAAAAGCGGCATTAGATAGCTATATCTTCTCAGAGAGCCAATGTTATTTTGGTAATTATGCTGTTGAAATCTCTGGGAAAGATTCTCAAGAAAAGAAAACTGACTTTTGTAGTTTAGCTTTAGAGCAATTAGCCTATTACAATACCCAAAGAAATGCCTTGAGCGAATAACAGGCACAGATAAAATGTTTTTCTCTTTGGAAACGCTCTATCTAAAATAAAAACGGGTTGCCCATGCAACCCATTTTTTCTTTAAAGTCTTGGTATCTTGGTAGTTCAAATTCTACTCTCTAAACCGCTCTTCTTCCCATACATCTGCCCGATTATGATAGGCACCGTTCTCCCAATAGCCAAGTCTGTCAGCTGCCATAAACTCAAGTGAGCGCAACCATTTAGCACCCTTCCAAAAATAGGGCGATTCCAACTCCCCCGCCTTCTCAGGGATGTGCCCAATCACTCCACGTAGAGGATAACCATGATCGGGAGTCAATGGTACACCATCAAAATGCGTAGCGAGCAAAAAGCTCTCTTGCAGAGCAACTTCCAAAGGAAGATTAGTTGTGTAGCCATGTTCAGCGTGCTGCATAACATGAGTCACATTTGGTTTGAGTTTAATTAATTCGGCATCAAGCATTGCTTTGAGTGAAACACCTTCCCAAAGGGTATCGGCTTTGCTCCAAGTTGTGACACAGTGAATATCCATCAAGACTTTGGTACGTGGTAAAGATTGGAATTCATCCCAGTTCCAGCTTTTTTCTCCTTCCACTTCGCCCCAAACCCGAAAATCCCATGTTGCAGGCGTAAAGGGCGGGATAGGTCCCACATGCAAAACAGGAAATTTCAGGGTCAGTGATTGCCCTGGAGGCAGACGGTTTTCTTCGCGAATGCGCTCTTCTTCTTTTCGGCGGTCTAGATTAGGTTTATTCATATTTTTTTCTCCTATGCGAAAATTATACCAATAAGAATAAAAAGTGCTGATGAATATTCATCAGCACTTTTTATTTTAAAATCACCTTTTTCTAAAACTCGAAACTCTCCCCCGCTGCCAAAACTACCACTCTGGCTTGCATCTCATCTTCAACGCGATCTGCCCAACTTATTGGGTTTTGAGCAATTAAATCCCAAGTATTGTAGTGGATCGGGATAACTACTTTTGGTCGCAAAAACTTAACCGCTTTGAGCGCATCATCGGGACCCATCGTGAAATTATCACCAATAGGGATTACGGCAAGGTCAATGCCCTCATCCCCAATCAGTTGCATATCGCCGAAGAGGCCTGTATCTTGTGCCATATAGATTTTCTTCCCGTCATTGGTTGTCAGCAAAAATCCAGCTGGGTTGCCGCCGTAGCTCCCATCAGGGAGAGCCGATCCGTGCAATGCAAGAGTCAATTTAAGATAGCCAAAAGGATGCTGGAATCCGCCGCCAAGATGCTGGGGATGCACCTTTGATACACCTTGTGTCTCAAACCAGTTTGCAATCTCAAAATTGGAGATGACAAGAGCATCTGTCCGCTCTGCAATAGATACCGTATCCCCAACATGATCACCGTGCCCGTGACTGACGAGGATGAAGTTTGCTTCCATTTCATCGGCAGTTACTGGGGCTGAGGGGTTATCCGTAAAAAAGGGGTCGATGAGCAATTTATGTCCATCTGTTTCAAGACCGAGAGTTGCGTGTCCGTACCATGTAAATTTGTTCATGTCTTCCTCCTAGTTGATTGGGTTTTGGCGTGTTGTCCATTTTTTTGTCGATTCTCTTTATTAAATGGAATCCAGCCAAAGGTGGAGAGCGTTTCACCTCTTTGGTATGTAATTTTAGTATAACGAAAACAGATGAAAAGTCAATTTTTATCACAGATTCTCATCATCCGTCAAAGCTGATAGTTCCTGATAGCTTCTTTTGGGTAAATTTATGCTCGATGATTTCAAAAGGAGATTTATAATGGAAATTCCACGTCATTGGCGTTTGAAGAAACAACGATATGGTTTGATTGGTGAAGTTTGCCCCCATTGCGATTCTAAAATTTTCCCGCCCCGCGACATTTGCCCAGATTGTGGTAAAGAAGCAAAAGATGAATTTGCCTTCAGTGGCGAGGGTGAAGTTTATTCGTACACAACAATTTATAATGCCCCCAGCGGATTTGAACATACAATCCCTTATACAGTTGCATTAGTGCAGCTAGAAGAAGGTCCTTTAGTGACAGCGCAGCTGACTGATGTGGACGAAGATCATGTTTCGATTGGGATGCCTGTAGAAATGGTGACGCGCAAATTGCGAGAAGATGGCGATGAGCGGGGCATGTTGGTTTATGGGTATAAATTTCGTCCCCAAGCGTAGGCGGCAACGTAGGCGGCAGAAAAATATCGCTTGGAGGGCATTTTTTCAATCAAATTGTGCTTGGATTCAAGTAGTAAGTGCAACAAAACGAAAGGTCGAAGAAAGAGCGGTCTAGCCGGTCTTTTTTTGGAAAATTGTTGACATGTTAGGCGTAGAGATAGAGATCAGCACCATTCCCAAGATAGCTTCTTCACAAAACAAAAAAAGGTCTGCTGAAAAACAGTCCTTTTTTGTTTAAGTTGTCCGCCTTGTAATAACGACTTACCGTGGGTGGTATATTATTGCCAAAGTCCTTTTTTATGCTGTCCACTTTTGTAGGTCTTGATCTAGCTGAGCTAAGTCCACAAGTCGAATTCCACTTGCGTCCCAATTAGAGTCAGAGGGCAGTTCTTCCATAATTTGATTTTCGTAAACCAACGCACTTGATGTCCACCCTGAACGAGAAAATCCTGTAAAAAAGATTTGCCAATTTCCTTCTTCTGGAATAATGTTATTCGTTTTTTTCTCTATCAGCTCCTTAAGCACTTTGGGCTTGGTTTGGCTGCGTGTCCATTTGCACTCACCTAGAATCAAGGTCTTTTCCATAGAATTGAAACCAACGACATCCACCTGTGCTTTCGCATTCCATGTGCTGCCTATTTGATCTGGAAGATAAGGAAGTTCCCCTTTTGCCCCGGCTCGGATTGTCCACTCGCGGCATATTTCCTCCCATGTATAAGTGCCGATGAAATCTATGAGATGTTTGCTGATTTCTGCTAGAGCCTGATCTTGTATACCAAGAGCGAGTTGTTCTTGTCGATTTTCTAAAAAGCGGAAGTAGAAACGCAGATAGGGATCTGTGATATGGTAACGCCCCGCGCGGGAATTCTTTTTTACAGTTATGGGGATGCGTCTCTCAACGAATCCAGAATCCTTAAGTACGCTCAAGTATTTACTCACATGCCCACTTGCCAAGCCTGTGCTGGCAACAATCTCCTTGAGGACATGTGCGCCATTTGCAATAGCACTTAGAATGGAAATATAGTTATGTGGATCAGAGACAAAATCTTGCAAGAGTAATTTTGGTTCTGCTTGAAGCAAGTTGTTAGGGGTAAGAAGATTATCTTTTATGTTTTGGGAGATCGTTTTTTGTGGGTCTATTCTTTCCCAATAAGCTGGGACTCCGCCAAATATCGCATAAATGGCTACTCTATCTACTGCCGAGTAATTTGGAAAAAAACGAGCTGTGGCTCCAAAAGAGAAAGGTTGTAGATATAACTGAGCAGAAGCACGACCATATAAAGGGGCTTGATAGGAGAGAAATTCCCGTTTCATCATCCCCAAATGGGAGCCAGAAAGGCATAAAAAGAGATTGCGCTTAGAAAGAAGATGATCCCATAGATTTTGCAATTGCCCGGCTATGTCTGGAGTAACTTCAAGCAGGTAGGTGAATTCGTCTATAAAAAGAGCCAGACGTTCTTTTTCTGCGAGAGAAGCGACTTCCTGAAAAGCTTGTTGCCAACTTGCATAGCTAAAATTCTCTGGAGCAGGAGTATTGGGGTTAGTAAAATTATAGACCGCTTGAGAAAATGAGCGTAATTGATTAGCAGATGATGTGTGCGTTGCAACCCAATAGAGAGCACGTTGCTTGGATTGGCGCATCCATTCTACAAGTAAGGCGGTTTTCCCTACTCGTCGTCGCCCATACAACACTAAAAATTCAGCATGTGGGGAGTCCCATAACTTTTCTATTTGTTGTAGCTCTTTCCGTCTATCTAAAAAATCAAACCTCATCGTGTATCACCTCACTTTACATGCTTTATACTTTCAAGTATTATACTCGAAAGTATAAAGATGCGCTGGTGTCTAAGCACACCCACTACGTCTTCAAGGTATTTAGACCATTTCTTCAGCAATTTGCTTCAAGGAAACAGGAAAATAATTCCAACAGTCTATGCCTACATCCATACTTTTCATATGAGCAGAAAGTCCACAATGGGAATGTCCATAAAGATGCCAACTTCCATAATGGGAACGATCCCAAACCTGCATCGAATAATGACATAAGACAATCAAATGTGAACGTCCAAAGATGCTGACTTTAATCGTTTCCAAGGGCGACAAAACCTCAACAGGATGCCTAGATTTGGAGATATATTCTCCCTTCGACATCCACTGTTTATCATGCCCACCTGGAATAATTGAGATTTTCCCATTAAGACGAGAAAAATAAGCCGTAGCCTGTTCTTCTCCTCCAAGCGTAAAATCGCCTAAGTGGTAAATATTATCATTTGGACTTACAACTTGATTCCAATTTGCTATTAAACCCTCATCCATTTCCGAGCGAGAAGTGTAGGGACGATCGCAGTATTTGATGATATTGGCATGTCCAAAATGTGTGTCTGAAGTAAACCAAATGCCCATTTTTCAACTTCTCTCCCCATACGCCAACTCCACCGCCCTCTCACTAATTTTAGAATAAGCATTTTCTAGCAAGGCTTCAATCCCTGGTTTTGGCACAAAGCTCGCATCTCCTAGTCGTTTGAGCAGGGGTGTTTTGATGGCAGGATTCTGTATACGCACAGAAAATGTGTCCAGCGGCGCGCCAAGTTGAAAAAAGGTCGAGACGCTTTCATCCAATGGGATAATTTCCTCATCTACTTCTTCCTCGGCAAAATCATCTTCCCCCGCCCTACGTTCCCGAAGAGCGGACATGACTTCATCTTGGGTGCGCCCCCTTAGACGGAAGATGAGAAAAGGGTCTTCGTCAAAACGCTCGCCCAAAATATAATGTGCCGCGGCGATATGCTTACAGGGATTTGCATAATCGGGGCAAGAACACTCTGTATATAAATCGCCGCGCTTTTTGGGGAATAAACTTGCACCAGCTTCTTCAAAGGCTTCTTCTATATCTTGGGGCATCTCACCAGCCAAAAGTTGCGCGGTGAATATGGCTTGTTCGGCGAGTGTGTCTATCGCTTCTTCCCATTGAGCGTCTGTCAGAGAAGTGATATTGATTGTTACTTTATAGGCCTTTCTGCGCGAGCCTTGCACCTTTGCCAGAACGCCATCTTTCTTTTCATCAACCGAGATGACCTGCCCTTTGCGTGCGTAGGTGCGACCACGCCCCAGCCTACCCGAATCGACGAGACGCTCTAAAGCAGAAATCCATTGTTGCGCCCACCAACTGGATGCAAAAGCACCGCGTTTACTGCGTGCTTTGATGCCGTCTTCCACTTCTTTTGCTTTTGTTGGCTTAAAATAATAATAAGACATAGAACCTCTCTTTTTTTGTACACGGAGTTACGCGGATTGCACGGAGAAAAACCTTTTTGTTTTTTTTCGTAACTTTCAAATCTTTTTCCGTGTCTTCCGTGCAATCCGTGTACAAAAATCTTTAAAATTTCCTCAAGCTAACTGCTTTTCGTAGCTCGTCTGTACTCATTTCAGTCATCCACTTTTCACCTGAGCCGACTACCGCATCTGCCAAGGCTTTCTTGGATTCGATCATATCGTCAATCATCTCTTCGAGCGTCCCCGTCGTTACAAATTTATGCACCTGCACATTTTGTTTCTGCCCAATTCTAAAAACACGATCCGTTGCCTGATTTTCAACAGCCGGATTCCACCAACGGTCAAAATGGAAAACGTGATTTGCGCGGGTCAAGTTCAAACCCGTTCCGCCCGCCTTGAGCGATAAAATGAAAATTGACGGGGCAGAATCATCTTCTTGAAAACGGCGCACCATTTCATCGCGTTTCTTCGCGGGCGTGCCGCCATGCAAAAATTGAGTTGCTACGCCAAAATGTTTTGGCAAATAATCTGTCAAAATTCCGCCCATTTCGGTAAATTGCGTGAAAATCAAGGCACGGTCACCTCGCTCCAAAATTTCTTCGAGCAGCTCGCCCAAACGTTCCAGCTTTCCACTGCGATTATCGAGTGAAACGCTTCCCGCCTTTTTGCCCGTCTGATGCAAATACTGCACGGGATGATTACAAATCTGCTTCAACTGCATTAGCATACTCAGCACCAGCCCCTTCCGCTTCATCCCCTCGTCTTTCGCAATATCCTCCATCGCATCCTGCACAACTGCTTCATATAAAGTTGCCTGTTCTTCGGTCAGCGAGCAATAAACCTTCGTTTCCACCTTCTCAGGCAAATCGTCAATCACGGTCGGGTCGGTTTTTACGCGCCGCAAGATAAATGGCGTGGTCAGTTGCCGCAATTGCGCCACCGCTTCTTTATTTTGATAACGCTCAATCGGCAGAGAAAATTTCTCTCGAAACGCCTTTCTACTCCCTAAATAGCCGGGATTCAAAAATTGCATAATCGACCATAATTCTGAAAGCCGATTTTCGACCGGTGTCCCCGTCAGCGCAATTCTGAAGCTCGCATCAATTTTTTTGATTTCCTGCGTTTGTCTCGCCCCGGGATTTTTGATATTTTGCGCCTCATCCAAAATTACTGCCAACCATTGAATTTTTTGGATGGATTTAGCATCTATACGCGCCAGCGGATAACTGGTCAGCACCACATCTTTATCTTGGATAGCTTCTCGGAACGCCCCTGATTTGAGCCTGCTTGCCCCCCGATGGACATAAGTCTGTAAATTAGGCGCGAATCTGCCAATCTCCCGCTCCCAATTCGTGACGACCGAAGTCGGCGCGATTAATAAGGCGGGCGCAGAGAGTTTGCCATTCAGCTCTTTTTCGCGCATCAACAAAGCAATGGTCTGGATCGTTTTTCCCAGCCCCATATCATCTGCTAAACACGCGCCCATTCCCCATTTACGCAGAAATGCCAACCACGAATAACCATATTGTTGATAGGGACGTAATGTCCCATCCAAACCTGCTGGCTGGGCTAATTCTTCCAGCTTTTCCGATTTTTCAAAGCTCTCCATCAATTCTTTAAACCAGCCATCTGTTTCTACTTGGCTTATTTTTAATCCGCCCGCGGATTCTTCACCGCCTAACCCTAAACGCATCGCTTCGAGCAGAGTCATTTCACCTTCAAATTGCTGCTTTTTCCAAAAGGCTATCGCCGCTTCAATTTCTTCTGCATTCAACGTGACCCATTCCCCACGAATTTGTACCAGCGGAGATTTTAGATTTGCGAGAGCTTTAAATTCTTCTTCTGTCAGTTCTGTGTCGCCAAGAGAAAGTTGCCATTGATAGCTGATCAGATTTTGCAATGTCATCTTTCCCGGCGCAACTTTATCTTTACTCGTTTTTAATTTGGCTTTTACGCCCAATTTTGCCCCTTGCCTATTCCACCACGGCGGGACAAGAATCCCAAAGCCTGCGCCTTCTAAAATGGGCGCGGTTTCTCGCAAAAAAGAATAGGCATTTTGCGTATCTATGCTCAACTCTGTGGGGACTTTGCTCTTTAAACTCTTTGTGATTGGCGGGAAAAGCCGCGCCGCGTAACCCAAGCCAGTGAGCAATTTCTCTTGCGGCTGCTCAAAACGATGTACCAAGCGCGTTAATGCACCCTTTGATTTTTTCCAAACTTCATTGGCGGGGATCAGCAAACTGGAATCGTCTTTTGCCTGAATTAGATAATGCAAATTCCACGCGCCCTTTTCTGAAACGGGTGCTTCCAAACGAAATGCGATGCGTGAAGTTGCATCCCCCGCAACATGCAGATTTCGCATCCACGCGCGATGACTGGGTTTCAGCAAACGAATTTGTTTCGGAGAAAGTTGAATGGCAGGGTTTTCTTCAAATAATGCAGAGAGCCAATGAGAAGCAGGCTCACTTTCAGGTTTTGGTGTAGCATCTTTCCCCCAAATACGAGCGAGAGAATCGCAGAAGGTGTTCAGAAAGCTGGTAAGCAAATTTCGCGAAGAGATTTCTGGGAATTCTGCTCTGCACAAAGGCGGCATTGCTTTTTCTAGTAACGATAGTCGTTGAGCATCGTGCGGACTATCTAAAACGGGTAGCCAGCGCGCATCTTTTCCCTCAATGATGGGGATGAGCTTTTGCGCGGACAGGGTCTCTAAAGCCAGAGACGCGACTCTGCTCCAGAAAATGGTAACAAGCCCAACTTCCACGTGCGTTCCGTCTAGGATTGGTTGGGGTGCAGATAATTGTTGGAGAAGGGCAATCGCATCTAAAGCTGGCACCCAGATTGCATCCACATTAAAAGGATAGAGTGTTTTTTCTGTGGAAGGAAGTGTCCAATTATGAATAAGTTGTGGGGAGGGAGCGGGGATGCCTTTGGCTTCGGGGAGCTGAAGGGTGATGGTGCGTTTTTCGCCTTCGATATTTGGCGCAACAGCATAAGGGTGCGGTTTCGGCTTGGGGATTTTCGCCACACGCCCGCGCCTTAGCGGAGGCTGAGGCGCATCGGGCGTTTCTGCCCAAAAGAAGATGCCGCTGGGGTCGTCGGCTTTCTGCGGTGGTTGATAGTGGGCGTGGATTATGTTCATAGTTTTTATCGGTAGGCGGGTTTGATATCAAAACGCTCTTTGAAATCATGCACATTTTCTTGAGCGTTCCCCATATTTAGCGGTTCTTTATTCCGTTTGCGCCAAGCCGAAGGAGAAAGTGTGCCGAGAACCAGATATTCGTTCCCGACAATTTCTGGGCGGTCTTCCCTGTGGGATAATACCAACGAAGTTTCCAATTCGTCTTGATGAACGATCAAAAGATCACACTTTGGGCAGTAGCGGCAACGTTTATTGATTGTGGTTGGATGCTCAGGGTAAACATGGACGAATAAAGGAACTTTGCGAATCAATGTTTTGCCTGAACATCTCAGACAAGATGAAAATCTCACATCTTGATAGGGATTTAAGATAAACTTGTATTTCGGTGGCAATTTTCCGAATTGCGCTTTTGATTTTTTCCTAGCGACATGACAGTTTCCCTCATCGATAAGAACAGAGGGAAAAATGAACAAGACCAGCATTTGTTATCGCCCTTTCGATAAGTCTCATCCCAATTTGGAAAAGACTTAGGTCTCGCCGTGATTTGACATCCACAAGATGTCGCTTTCCAGTATGAATTGCATAAGTACCTGTAGAAATCAACCATAGATACAAAAAGGCAACTGCTAAAGTCAGCCGAGAAAGCCGCAGAAAGCTTCGCAACATAGAGCTTTCCAAATCAAAGCCATGCTTCTTCATATCACCGAACATTTCTTCAATCCAGACACGTCTTTTGTAATAGCTCAATACGCTTTTGGTGTTTGGAAAATTTGTAGCTAAACACCAAGGTTCCTTTTCGCCAATCTTCCAGTAAGCGAGGAGGTTCACCGTATATTTTTTAGATTGTGTGTAGCAAACATCTTCAAGCCAAACTCGTTGTCCTGCCTTCTCAACAAAATCTCCAAAGGCTTTCCATTGGCTTTCTCCTTTTGGGAGCACGAGAGTATCTGTCTTTTGGCGGAAAACATAGAACCAGCCCCAATTATCCAGTTCTTTGAGCACTTTTACAGAGCCAAACTCAGTATCTCCTACCAAAATCACCCTTGTACCTTCTGGGATAAGTTTCCTGATGTACGAAAACAAAGCTAATTGTTTACTGCCCGTGCTATGCCCACGCACATGTTTGACCCATGTCCAAGCAATGGGAACTGCTCTTCTGCGATAGGCTAAACTAACCATCAAGAGTTGATGGGCAAAGCCTACTTTCGTACCATCTACGATCAAACGAATTTCTCCGAGGTTAGCAAACTGTGCTTCTAACCATTGCAGAGCTACTGGCTTATACCACTGACGTACCCTTACTGAAGGGTTAGCTAAAAAACGAGATAAGCGACGAGTGATACTCAGTAGTTTTGCTTGACCAGGGACTTTCCCTGCTATTCTGCTCAAATACACAGAGCGGCTTTGATAAAGGCCGAGCATTAGCCAGACAAAATTCTGAATTTGAGTGATGCGAAACTTTGGATGCAGTTCACGAATTTGCTGAATCCATGTATCATTGAGTTGGTTGATTGGCATTGCTTTCTCCGGGTTCTTGTTTTGTAGAGAAAACAACTTTACTCGATTTTGCCTGCCAATCAACCCTTATTCTTAAACTGTCATGTGCCTAGATTTTTTCTTTTTACGCATATTTTTCTCTCTTTTTTCAAGTCTATCACAAAAGGATTTCCCATGAGCGAATATCAATACTACGAATGGCAAAGGCTCGAAAGCCCACTGGCGATTGCTGAGCAAAATGCTGTAGATGCCTTATCCAGCCATATTGAAGTTAGTTCTATGCAGGCGAGCGTTTCTTATAACTGGAGCAGCTTTAGCCATGACCCAATGAAGGTTTTGGCAAAATACTTCGATTCCTATCTTTATTTTGCCAACTGGGGAAGTTATGATTTGGCGTTTAGTTTCCCCAAAGGGCTGATTGATGCCGCGCCTCTCGAAGTTTATTTTGATGAAGATCACGTCAACATCACGGTCATTGAAGATAGGCTAATTTTGAAATTCGGGAAGCAAGATGAGGAGGGCTATGGCGGTGATTATGCAGAACAGGGGTATCTTTCCACCCTGTCACGCCTGCGTGACGACATCATTCAGGGAGATTATCGCGTCCTCTACATTGCTTGGCTTAACGCCATGTCAGAGCGATCTTCTTGGTACGAAGAAGATGAAGATGACCCCGAAAATTTTTACCAAGACCCTGAACCGCCTATCCCTGCTGGATTGAATAAACTCACGCTACCTTTGCAGACTTTTGTGGATGCTTTCGAAGTTGACCCTTTCCTTGTCTCTGCCGCAGCCGAACGTAGCCCCAACTTGCTACCGTTAAAGAAGACAGCTTTTGATTCGGTGATAAACAACCTTTCCCGCCAAGAAACAAACAACTTCCTGCTAAAAATCGCCAACGCAGAGCCGGGGGCAGTGGCATCTTTGCGTAAAAAATTGCGTTCTTTTGATAAACCAAGTGAAACTGTAAAAACCAAGCCACGTACGATTGGTGAATTGCTCAAAAGAGCCGAAGAACTTGAAGAAATTGAAAATAAACGCTTGGCAGAGGAAGTGCATAAGAAATATATCGCTCGCATGAAAAAACTGGAGAAAGACGAAGACAAACTTTGGCTAAGCGTGGAAAGGATTCTCGCTGGCGGGGCTAAAGCCAAACTTTACGACGAAGCGACTGTAGTGCTTGAAAGCCTCCATGAGTTGGCAGAATTTAAAGGGGAAGGATTTCGTTTCAAAACGCAGATTCGGGCATTTGCAAAGCAGTATGATCGGCGTTTGGCTTTGATTGAGCGTTGGAAGAAGAGAAATTGGATTTAGTTTCTGACAATGAAGCATGAGAGAAAGCGGCTACAAAGAAATCAAAACCTGCCCAGCGCGGTAGAAACCGTGTACACGGGCATATATCATCGCATTTTGAAATTATCTCGGGCAAATGCAGATTTCGCAAGGGAGGAGAATGTCCAATCCACGCATTTGGCGGAAGCATTGCAGTATAAACCGAAGGGGGTGATGGTTTAGCGGGGAGATGTTGGGGACAGAAGATGTTTGACGTTGATAACCAAGCCCAAAACACGCGCGGAGCGGTTTCTCATCCCCATTAATATAGAAATAGTGTCGAATATCATGCTTGACAAAATGCCCTTGATTTTGTAATATAGTGTTACATGTTTGTGTGAGCGGTCACACTCCTGTTTATTACACTACTTAATTAAAATTATGGTGCGTTCTCGTATAACTATCTATGATGTTGCAAGCTATGCTGGTGTTTCATACCAGACAGTTTCGCGTGTAATTAATCAGAGTAAACGAGTTAAAGCTGAAACACGGGAGAAGGTTGAAGCGGCGATTAAGGAACTTGATTATAGTCCCAGTCGTTTGGCACAGAGTATGGTGACGCAAAAAACCAGAACGATTGGTTTGGTTGTTGCGGATATTACCAACCCCTTCTTTTTTGAAGTTGCACGAGGGGTGCAAGATACGGCATTGGCGCAGGGATATAATGTTTTTGTCTGTAATACCGATGATAATCCGCAAGGAGAGCAGGATGTATTGACCCTATTGGCTTCTCAGGAAGTTGATGGGGTTATTTTATCTACAGCGAGTTCTACTGATGAAGAGTTGCTGGCTTTTGCGGAGAATTACAAGCCATTGGTGGTTATCAATAGGGATATTGACCACCCGAAAGCGAGTTTGGTCAATGTAGATATTTGTAAGGGTGCTAAATTAGCTGTGGAACATTTGATTGATCGTGGACATACGCATATTGCGATGCTTTCTCACGAGGGGCATCTTCCGGAACATGTGCGGCGTGTACTTGGGTACAGAGAAACTTTAGAAGCACATGGCATCACGCCAAATGATGAGTGGTTGGTTTTAGCACCACCTAATTTGATGGGGGGGTATGAGGCTACGCAAGAATTGCTTAGAAAACACCCTGAAATCACCGCTATTTTTACTTATAACGATTTGATGGCAATCGGTGCTATGCGTGGATGCCATGATATGGGCGTAAAGGTGCCACAAGATTGTGCCATTATGGGGTTTGATGATATTAAGTTTTCAGCAATGACGCAGCCGTCGTTAAGTTCTATTAGTTTTGATAAATATGTCGTTGGACAAAAAGCCATGCAACGATTATTTGAAATGTTTGACGAACCGGATACTACCTTTGCGCCAATTCCCTTGGATGTGAAACTGGTTATCCGGGAATCTACTTAGGAGTTTTTATTTTACACAAGATGTGACCGCTCACACCTTGTGTAATCACAAGATAATATGGAGGTGCCTTCTCAAAAAAATATCAAGCTATCCCCTAGTTTTCTTAAATTGTCTAAAAAATAAGGAGAAAGATAATGAACTTGAAAAAAATGCAAATCGTTTTTGGTCTAGTATTAGTCTTGTCACTAATACTGTCGGCCTGTACCCCAGAGACCGTTACAGTTGTTGAGGAAGTTGAAGTTCCCGTAGAAGTAGAAGTTGAAGTTCCAGTTGAAAAAGAAGTTTTCGTAGAGAAGCAGACAGTGATCTATAACTCCATGAATGGAGACCCTGATCCCCGTGCTGCAGACGAAGAGATCGTCAAAAGATTCATGGAAGCAAACCCCGACACTGAAGTTATTCACAGCATTGTGGCTCATGAAGATTTCAAAACCGCTATCCGCGCATATTTGACTGCTTCAACCCCACCAGATGTTCTCACTTGGTTTGCTGGTAACCGCGCTCGCTTCTTCATTGATAATGATCAAATTATGGACATTAGCGATGTTTGGGAAAGCGAAGGCTGGAACGAGAGCTATCCTAAAGGCTTCCAGGCTATGAGCACCGTTGATGGTGCACAATACTTCCTCCCGACCTCTTGGTATTGGTGGGCTGTATATTATAGAGTATCTGTTTTTGAAGAACTTGGCCTCGAAGTTCCCGAAACTTGGGATGAGTTCCTCGCTGTCAATGAAACATTGAAAGAAAACGGCTACACTCCTATTGCCATCGGTACCAAATATCGTTGGACTGCCGCTGCTTGGTTTGATTATCTAAACATGCGCATCAATGGACCTCAATTCCACATCGATTTGATGTTAGGAAAAGAAAGCTACGATGACCCACGCGTTGCCGAAGTTTTCAAATACTGGCGTGTACTCCTTGATAATGGCTACTTCCTTGAAGACGCAGCAGCTTATTCCTGGTCTGAGGCATTAGAGCCATTTATTGCAGGTGAAGCAGGCATGTATTTGATGGGCGATTTTATACGTGACAGTCTGCCCGAAGAAGTAGAAGCTGATCTCGATTTCTTCCGCTTCCCCATTATTGATCCTAGTATGCCAATTGGTGAAGATGCTCCGACCGATGGTTTCTTCTTGTCTGCCAATGCCGCCAATCCCGAAGCAGCTAAAGAATTTCTCGCTTATTTGGGTAGCGTAGAAGTACAGACATATAATGCTGAGACCCTGGGTCGTCTCCCTACCAACAGTGGTGTAGATCGCTCATTGTTCACAGAATCACAACAAAAAGGTATGGAACTCATTGACGGTGCCGATTTTGTCGCTCAGTTCTATGACCGAGACACCACGCCAGAGATGGCTGACGAAGGCATGAATGCCTTTATGGCTTTTTGGGATGATCCCGATAGCATTGAAACACTTCTTGCCGATCTTGAAGCAGCTCGCCAAGAAATCTTTTTAGAAGAATAAAAGTATAGTTCAGGTTCGTGGCGGAAAACCGCCACGAACCTGAATTCTTTCTGGAGGAGTCTTGCCATGTCACGTACTAAGCGCGATATTATCCCCTATTTATTTTTAATTATTCCTGTCCTTATCTATATCATCTGGGTAATTGCCCCGATGTTCTATACTTTTTACCTGAGTCTTACTAACTGGAATGGTCTGACAACTCCTGAATTTATTGGTTTCAAGAACTACACAAGGCTCTTCAATGATAAAGTTTTTTATATTTCTTTGATAAATAACCTGAAGTGGCTGGGCGTATTCATCACTGTCCCGGTTGCTCTTGGTCTGGGATTAGCCATGATGCTTAACACAGCTATCCCCGGTGAAAAGTTCTTCAAAATGACCTTTTATATGCCCATGGTATTGGCAATGGTCGTCAGCGGGTTGATCTGGGGGTGGATGTACCATCCCAAAGGTGGCTTGATTAACACCGTTATTGTCTCTACTGGTCTGATAGCAAAGGGTCCAGGCTGGTTAAGCGACCGTGATATTGTGCTATGGTCTATTATCATCGTCGCAATTTGGCGGCAAGTGGGATATGTGATGGTTCTATACCTTGCGGGACTAAAGAGCATTAATCCACAGTTACTGGAAGCTGCAACAGTAGATGGAGCTACTGGTTGGCAAGTTTTTTGGCGTATCATTTTACCGTTACTAACACCAGTAACTGTAATTGTGCTGGTTATTAGTGTCATTGATTCACTACGGGCTTTTGATCTTGTCTCTGTAATGACGCGTGGCGGTCCTGCAAATGCTTCTTCTGTGCTCGCAAATTTTATGTATATCGAATCCTTTAATAATTACAAAATGGGATACGGAGCAGCTATCGCTGTGATTTTATTTTTGATCAGCCTGAGCTTCATTGCCCTGTATTTATGGCGTGTTATGCAAGATGAGATGGAGTACTAAAATGGAGACTATTCGAGCATATTTCAAATCCCCTTGGCGAGTTTTAGTTTACTTAATTCTATGCTTATCAGCCTTTCTTTGGCTGGTTCCCGTCATCACAGGTCTGATAACATCTCTGCGTACTTACGATGAAATCCTCATAAACGGTTTCATTTCATGGCCTGAAACCATCACCTTTGAGAACTTCAAAACAGCTTGGGACAGAGGTGGTCTAAGCCGATATTTACCCAACAGCTTCATCATTACACTGCCATCCATTGTGCTCACAATGTTCCTTTCCTCTCTGGCAGCCTATGCTCTGGCACGTTTCAAATTCCCCGCTAACCGAGTGATTTTCTTTACCTTTGTCGGTGGCATGATGCTCCCCTTTCAGGTTCTCTTGCTACCTGTTTTTAAGCTAACAGACTTCTTGGGTCTTTATGATACCTACTGGGGCTTGATTTTTTTCCACACAGCTTTCCAGCTTGGTTTCTGCACCTTCATGTTGCGCAACTATATGCGAACTGTACCTGGAGAAATTATCGAAGCAGCACGCATTGATGGATGCAGCGAAATAGGCATTTGGTGGAAAATTATGCTTCCACTGACCTTGCCTGCCATCGCAGCTATTGCCACTCTCGAATTCACCTGGATCTTCAACGACTATCTTTGGGCAATTGTTCTTACCAGCAACGACGCACTAAAACCCGTTACTGCTGGTTTGGCAACATTGCAAGGTCAATTTATTACCGACTGGCCTGTAATTGTTGCCGGAGCCTTGATCGGCACACTCCCCACATTACTAGTATTCCTATTCCTACAGCGCTATTTCATTGAAGGACTCACTTTAGGTTCTTCAAAATAAACCTGCGAAAGAACAAAGGTACCTGAGTTCTTCCTCTGACTCAGGTACCTTTGTGTATAAGATGAGGTCACCATGAAACTTGGCGTTTGCTACTATCCAGAGCACTGGTCTGAAAAACACTGGGAAACTGATGCGAAAGAAATGCACGAAGCGGGGATTGATATTGTGCGCATCGCTGAGTTCGCTTGGGCAAAGATGGAAAAAGAAGAAGGGATATACACTTGGGATTGGCTGGATCGCTCTGTTGAGACACTTGCTACCGCTGGTCATCAAATTCTCCTGTGTACACCTACTGCTGCCCCACCCGCCTGGCTCATCTCTGCTCACCCCGACATTCTGCCTGTAGATGAGAAGGGTCGCCGCAGACGCTTCGGCTCAAGGCGGCACTACTGCCCCAACAACAAAACTTATCACGAGCATAGCAAACGAATCACAAAAGCGATGGCAGAACGCTATGGAAATCACCCCGCGGTCATCGGCTGGCAAATAGACAACGAATTCGGCTGTTATTTTGCCCGTTGCTATTGCGAGAGCTGTACATCAGAATTCCAAAATTGGCTGCAAAAGAAATACACCAGTCTCGATGAACTGAACGAACGTTGGGGAACGATATTCTGGAGTCAAACATACAATGATTGGGGGCAAATCGAACCCTATAATTTAACGGTAGCAGAACCAAATCCGAGTCACGTTCTCGATTATTATCGCTTCGCATCTGATTCATGGGTGGCATATCAACAAATTCAGATAGATGCCCTGAGGGCAAATATCCCGAAAAAGCAATTTATCACGCATAATGTGATTGCCGACCTGAACACCATTGATTATCACGATTTATCACGCAATCTCGACTTTATTTCATGGGATTCATACCCCACAGGTTACGCCGAAATGGGGAGCCAAAATTTGTATGCTCCCGATGAAGAATCCTTTGCTTATGCTCACGACCTCGGCGACCCACTCATAACGGGCTTTTTCCACACCCTAATCCGCGGATTAAAACAAGCCCCCTTCTGGATTATGGAGCATCAAACTGGTGCAATCAACTGGAGTGAAAACAACACTGGTGTACGTCCCGGTGCCCTACGCTTGTGGACGTGGCAAGCCGCCGCAACAGGCGCAGAAGCCGTCGTCTATTTTCGCTGGAAAGCATCACGCTTCGGTCTGGAACAACATCACGACGGGCTTCGGCATCATCACGGTGGAGCGAATAACGGCTATAACGACCTGCTCACGCTCAAAACTGAAAGACAGGCGTTGGAAGATTTCATCGCCCACCCGCTTGATACGCCAGTCGGGATTTTGCTCGACTACAGCACCCTTTGGGCACTCGAAATGCAGCCGCATCGCAAAGATTTTGCCTATCTAAAACATTTATTCGTCTTCTACCGTGCCTGTAAAATGCTCGGCATAGAGCCAGATATTATTTCTCCACAAGCTGATCTAAATCGCTACAAAGTCTTGCTTGCCCCCAACACATTCCTTGCCGATGAAGTTTTGGCACAAAATTTAGATAATTTTGCTGCTCAGGGTGGAAGCCTGATGCTGGGCGTTCGTTCAGGCTTTAAAGATACTAATAATGTGGTCACAGAAGAGCCTTTGCCTGGACTTTTCCGTGAATTGGTTGGCGCAAAAGTTGCGCAATGGCATTCTCTCCCACCGAAAATAGCCTATTCCCTGCAAAGTGAAATCCCCGTCTTTTACCCTGAAGCAACTTTCTGGGCAGAAGCCCTTAAACCCGATACAGGAACAAAATCTCTGGCTACCTACACGGCTTTTCCTTTTGAGAATTCTTCTGCCATCACTGAGAAAAAGCACGGCGATGGGAAAGTACTTTATTGCGGCGTTTACCCAGACGCAAAACAGGCAAAAGCACTCATGCGCTTCTTGCTGGTAGCAGAAAATATCCCAATACTTGATATTCCTGATGGTTTAACGGTAATCAGTCGTGGGAAGAAATTGTTTGCACTAAACCTGACAGAATCTCCTATAGTTTTAGTTAGAAAATCCAATCCATATAGAATCCCTGCACGAAACTTCAAACTAATCGAGGGGTAAATTATGAGCAATGAGAAAAGTTCTATAACAATGAACAACCCCAATCTCCACAATTCGCACTTGGATGGGGATGCCTTCTTTTTAGAAGGTGGAAAAGTGGGCATTTTTCTTTCACACGGATTTACGGCAACGACCGCAGAAGTTCGCTTGGTTGCCGACGAGTTTCATCGGGTGGGGTATACAGTTTCTGCCCCGCTCCTGCCCGGGCACGGTACAAAGCCAGAAGATTTGAATAATCTTCGCTGGCAGGATTGGGTAGAAAGCGGAGAAGAATCTCTCCAGAATCTGTTCAAGACCTGCGAGCAAGTTTGGGTTGGGGGCGCGTCGATGGGCGGGATGCTCGCCCTTTATCTCGCTAGTCAATATCCACAAATTTGCGGTTCTTTGCTCTATGTTCCCGCAATCCGAACGATGATGAGCAAAATGGATTTGTTACAGCTTTATCTCGGCGCACCTTTTGTGAAAGAGATAGCGCGGGATTCTCTTGATGGTTCAGACCTTTGGCAGGGTTATGCTGGGTTGCCGCTTAAGGGAGTTATTCAATTTTTGCGTTTCCAAAGGGCTACCATAAAGCGTCTTTCTCATATTCATCAGCCAATACTTATTTTTCAGGGGCGGCAAGATCTTACCGTTGCACCTGAGGCGGGCGAGATTATTATGAATGGCGTTTCTTCTGAGATAAAAGAGCATCATTGGATGGAATTTTCTAGCCACTCTATTCTTTTGGATGAGGAGTATGAAGATATTGCTAGATTGAGTGTTGAGTTTATTGAGAGAAACACCTAAGTTTTTGATCTATTACGCCCTCGTAGTAAGGGCTTCAGCCCTTATCTGGCGCATAAATAACCGCTAAAGCGGTTACTACGAGGAAATTGTTGAGAATTTATATCCTTAAAGGAGAATTTATTAATGAAAAAAGTAAATGGCCGTTACGAACTTTACGGCAACCCCATCACCCGTTCACAAACAAAGGCTGCCGATAAATGGAAAGCCATGTTGGCAAAGAAATTTGATTATGACCCAAACGAGAAATTTAATTTGAGCGTTAAGGATCACCCCTACGGGGGCGATATTTTCGGCTTGAAGGAAATCGTCCGTGAAGGGGATGGAACGCCGCTAGAGATTGATAATGGCGTCGTCGTCAGCACCATCCGCATGGGATTTGGGCATTATCGCATTGCAATGGCGGGTGTGTCTGCCGCAAAAGCGATGGGCTTCACTCCACATTGGCTTGATTTACTCGCCATACCCGGGGTTACTTCAGATGTGATTAATTGGTGTAATAGCACGTATAGTAAGTATTCACGCATATCACAGCGTTTTCCTCTATTTGACAAATATGTTTGGGAAAGCCTTACAACGGGTAATCCCTCTTTACCAGGCTTGAATACTTACTTCCATAACAAGACTTTGACTTGGCCCTGGCGTTTTGTTAAGACCCAAGTTAGAGATTATAAGATGAGCGAGTTATTTGATAATCTTTATGCCGCGTTACCTTCAGACCAACCTATTTTGACATCACACATGTGGAATGCGATGGGCGCAGTAGCGGGCGGCATGACAGGGGTGGTAAATATGATGTTCGATAATTGGCCCATGGCATTTCAACTAATTGAAGGAACCAAACATGCCGTGCAAGGTCCTGCCGGTTATTATGGCTTTCGGATGTTGCGTGGTTTTGGCGAAAAGGGTGAGGTAATGAAGCCGATGCCTAGTGCTGATATTTTCTTCACAGGACAGCACGTTGACCATGAGTTGGTCGAAAATATCGAGGTGGATTGCGCCGCTCGTATCCAACGCATGGAAGCCAAAGAACCACGTCGCTTTATGGTCACTATGGGTGGTGCTGGTGCGCAGCGCGAACTCTTCAAAGCCATCATTGAGCACGCCATCCCCCTGATCAAAGAAAATAAAATTTCGCTCTTTGTCAATCTAGGTGATCACGTAGGCAACTGGGAATGGTTGAAAGCTGAACTGGCTCCCTACAAAGATTTGCTCAACAGCCATTTCACCTGGGAAGAAACACGAGATTACACTGACAGCATTCGAGAAAATTCCGCGCACGGATTGCATGTTTTCCTTTACGACAATACCTTCCACGCGGTCTATGCCTCCAACTATCTGATGCGTGTGATGGATATTATGATCACAAAGCCTTCTGAATTGGCCTTCTATCCCATCCCGAAAATATTCAACGCCCGTGTAGGTGGGCATGAGATGTGGGGCGCAATTCGTGGGGCTGAGATCGGTGATAGCACTGTTGAAGCCCGCACCATCCCGCAGACGCTCCAAGCCATTGACCTGATGACGCACGAAAACGATTTGCTCGAAATGTACTGTGAAATGATCGTCAAGAATAAGAACATCGGTCTTTACGATGGCGCATATAAATCGGTCGAGTTGGCAACGGGCAAGAAGTTCACACGAACACCAGAAGGCATTAGAATTGGAGGCTGAGCTTTGTTACTAATTGGTCAAGAAAGAATGTTTTCTTCTTGAAAACTTTTTCTTTACTCCTTAACGAAGTGGGGTAGCTTCGGTTGCCCCATTTTAAAAGCAAGGAAAACAGATGGAAATCTTTTTGCAGGTCATCAACTTCATACTCATCTCTCTCGTGATCCAATTGATGATAGCGACCGTACTCATCATCTTTGGTACTGGTAAATTGCCAGATACCCCCGAAAGCGGCTTGGTCTTTGACGAACTCTATCTCGACTATTCTACGCTATCCGAACTAAAAACTTTCCCTGCCCGAGATGGGGAAGCGTTAGGCTATCGTCATTATCCCGCAGAATCCAACAAAGTCCTCATTCTTGTGCATGGCTCTGGCTGGCATAGTCAGTATTTTCTACCTCTGGCTGAGTACATCAGCGTAGAAGGATTGGCACAGGTCTACACCCCCGACCTGCGCGGACATGGCCCTGCCCCAAAAAAACGGGGCGATGTGGACTATATCAACCAACTCGAAGATGATCTGGCTGACTTTATCGCCTTTATCCGCAAAGATAACCCAGATGCTACCTTAATCGTCGGTGGACACTCATCTGGCGGTGGATTAGTGATTCGTTTTGCGGGAAGTCAATATGGTCAACAAGCAGATGCCTATGTGCTACTCTCACCTTATCTTAAATATAACGCCCCGACCATGCGCCCCAATTCTGGAGGCTGGGCTTATGCCTACACTGGGCGGATTGCTGGCTTATCCATCCTGAATACGATGGGCATTCATTGGTTTGATCATTTGACTGCTATTGAATTCAACATGCCCGAAGACGCCCGTGACGGGAGCGAAACCCTCGCCTATTCTCATCGGCTCAACACTGGCTACGCTCCCCGCAACTATAAAAAGGATCTAAAAGCCATTATGCAGCCTTTCCTGCTTCTCGCTGGGACTGCGGATGAAGCCTTCGTTGCCGATCAATTTGAGTCTTTGGTTTCAGAATATACATCTGTTCAGGTAGAACTTATGCCAGATTTATCTCATATGGGCGTGGTTGTCAGCCCTGATGTTCAGCCCCTTCTTGAAGATTGGTTGGGTGGGCTTTAGGTACCCTGTGCGGTAAAATCCAAGAAAAAGAAAGGGATAAAAAACGTACACAAAGAGCAAAAGGAATAAGGAATGAGCAAAATAACCATTCTTGGGGCTGGCAGCACTGTCTTTGCTAAGAATTTGATCGGCGATATTCTCAGCCTCCCTGAATTAGCAGAATCTACCATCAGCCTGCACGATATTGACGCTGAGCGCCTGGAGACGACCCGCATTGTGACTGAACGAATCGCGCGTGGTTTGGGCGTGGTGCCGTTCATCGAAACGCATCTTGATCGACGCGCTGCGCTGGTGGACGCCAACTACGTCATCGGCATCTTTCAGGTTGGCGGGTACGAGCCTGCCACCGTGACCGATTTTGAGATTCCCAAGAAATATGGCTTGCGTCAAACCATCGGCGATACGCTCGGCATTGGCGGCATTATGCGTGGCTTGCGTACCATTCCCGTTTATCTGGATATGGCACGGGATATGGAAGAACTCTGCCCCGACGCTGTTTTGCTGAACTACGTCAACCCGATGTCTATGGTGACATGGGCACTGAATAAAGCCACAAAGATTAAAATCCTTGGCTTATGCCATTCTGTGCAGGGGACAGCCGAGCAACTTGCCGAAGACATCAACGTGCCCATCGAAGAGATTAATTATCTCGCGGCGGGGATCAATCATCTGGCTTTTTACCTGAAATTCGAGCGGGATGGGGTAGACCTGTATCCAGCCATTCGTCGGGTAGCTGCCGAAGACCGCATCCCAAGTTGGAATAAAGTCCGATACGAGATGCTTACTCGTCTGGGCTATTCGGTTACCGAATCCAGTGAGCATTTTGCGGAGTACGTCCCCTGGTTCATCAAAAGAGATCGCCCCGATTTAATCGAGAAATTCAACATCCCGCTCGATGAATATATCCGCCGTTGTGAAGTCCAAATTGCGGGCTGGGAAGCGACAAAAGCGACGGTTGAAAACCCTGATGTGCCTGTGGACATTCCCGCGATGAATGAAAAACTCAAGGCGGCGGGCGCAAGCGATTATGAGCTTGAAGTGATGGCGGAGATGCTCGAGAGTTTTGATAACGTGGCGCAGTCGCATGAGTATGGCGCGTATATTATCCACTCGCTCGAAACCGGCACGCCGCGCGTAATTTACGGTAATGTGATGAACGATGGACTGATAGAAAACCTGCCGCAAGATTGTTGCGTGGAAGTGCCTGTGCTGGTGGATAAAAACGGCTTGCAGCCCACCAAGGTTGGCGCACTGCCCCCGCACTTGGCTGCCCTGATGCAGACAAATATCAACGTACAATCACTGACTGTGGAAGCGGCATTAACGGGCAAACGCGAACATATCTACCATGCCGCAATGCTCGATCCGCACACCGCCGCCGAACTCGACCTTGACCAAACTTGGTCATTGGTGGACGATTTAATCGCAGCCCACGGCGATTGGCTACCTGAATTTGAGTAAAACCTTTTAAATCACAATACCCCCCTGCCCATTCGGGCATCCCCCCAAATGCCAAAAGCATGGAATTTGGGGGGAGTGATTGTGCCCCTCCCCTAAATTCGGCAGCTCTATCGTCGCATTTGGGGGAGGCTGGGAGGGGCAGGTTTTTCCTTTGTGTTCCTTCGTGCCTTTTGTGGTAAATCTATTTACACTGGAAATAAAAATGAATTTTAACCCCACCGAACACCCCCACCGCCGCTACAATCCACTGACCGGAAACTGGGTACTCGTTTCCCCGCACCGCACCAAACGCCCCTGGCAGGGACAAGTCGAAAAATCCCCGCCCGATGACCGCCCAAAATATGATGCGGGCTGTTATTTATGCCCGGGTAACGAACGTGCTGGCGGCGTGAGCAACCCCGCCTACGACAAGACCTTCGTCTTCACCAACGATTTTGCCGCCCTGCTCTCCGATACGCCCGATGCCCCTGACACTGTTGATGAGCTATTCCAATCTCGCAGCGCACGGGGTACCAGCCGAGTGATTTGCTTCTCACCTCGCCATGACCTGACCCTGCCCGAAATGCCTGTCGAAGATATCCGCTATGTAGTGGATGTCTGGTCAGAGCAAACGCAGGAACTTGGCGAGAAAAATCAATGGGTGCAGGTCTTCGAGAATAAGGGCGCTGTGATGGGCAGTTCAAACCGACATCCGCATGGGCAGATCTGGGCGCAAAACGAAATCCCAAACGAACCCGCTGCCGAAAATCTTAATCAGCGAGCCTATTTTGAGAAGCATAATTCTCCCCTTTTACTCGATTATCTTGAACGTGAAGCAAAAGATGGTGAACGCACCGTCGTAGAAAATGAACACTGGATAGCCCTTGTCCCCTACTGGGCAGTTTGGCCCTTTGAAATTTTGCTCATGCCTCGTCGACACGTACTCCGCTTCCCTGATTTGGAAGCAAACGAACGCGATGCTTTAGCCGAAATCCTGAAAAAACTGCTCACAAAATACGATAACCTCTTCGAGACATCCTTCCCCTACTCGATGGGCTGGCACGGCGCACCCTTCAATGGCGAAGAAAACCAGCATTGGCAACTTCACGCCCATTTCTATCCTCCTCTGCTACGCTCAGCCACCGTCAAGAAATTTATGGTCGGCTACGAGATGATGGCAGAAGCCCAGCGTGATCTGACCGCCGAACAAGCCGCAGCACGTTTGCGGGATTTATCTGAAAGACACTATAAAGCCTAAAAAGATGAGAGAAAAAGTCATCCAGGAATTCATCTCTCGCTTCGGCGCATCCCCAACCCACATCGTGCGTGCCCTTGGCACGCTAACCTAACCGGCGAATACACTGACTATAACGGCGGCTTCGTTTTCCCCATGGCAATTGATCGCGCCATTTGGATATCCCTCCGCCCCCGTTCAGATTGCCGCATCGTGCTGCACTTACTCAATTTCGAGCAACCCGCCGATTTCTTCCTCGACAATTTTACTCACGAAAGCGAATGGGCAGAATATGTGCGTGGCATCGCTTGGGTACTCCAAGAGCAAGGTCTCAACATCTCAGGCTGGGGAGGGGTACTCACCGGAAACATCCCCCTCGGCGCAGGTCTCTCATCCTCCGTAGCCCTCGAACTCTCCCTCCTGAAAGCCTTCTGGACAGTCTCCAATTTTAATTGGGATGGCGCGCAAATGGCAGGTCTCGCCTGCCAAGCCGACCATGATTGGGTCGGGGTTCAATCTGGGATTATGGATCAACGGATCTCCACTCTGGTAAAAAAGAATCATGCTTTGCTGATTGATTGCCGCACCCTTGATTTCCTTAACATCGGACAAAAGCAGAAAGGATCTCTATCTTTAGGGAAAGTACAACCAATTCCTAAAGAAGAGAGGTTCTCATGTATAAGTTTATGCGAATTTTGAAATTTGCCAAGCAACTCTTTGGTGATGAAAAAAGTGCACGAAAGGCGAGTGAAGTTATTGAAGCAAACCTTGAATCTCAGTCTCCTCGAATAAGTGATATTGCAGACAGGATGCCCGGTAATTACGATGCGAGCTACAAAAGGCTACAACGCTTCTTGAAGGCAGAAGACCTTCTATCGGTACTTCATCAGCTTTTCAATGAGGATGCAGAGTTTGTAATTGGCGATCCTACTGAAATAGAGAGAGCTGGAGCGAGGAAAACAGATTATGTTGGTACGCTGAAAGATGGCAAGACCAAAGGGTTTTGGATGTTGACCTTGGCAACTCCATTGAGAGGCAGAGCATTGCCTTGCCATTTTGTAACCTATTCTTCGGCTACCATAGGGCAAGAAGTCAGCTCTCGTAATTTAGAGCATCAAAGGGCAATAGAAGGGATTGCGAAACTGGTTGGAAATCGCCCTTTAGTTTTTGCTCGAGAATTCTCCTATCTATGGCTCCTTGAAAACTTTCAAGCAGAAAACTTAAAACCTTCTGCATAATAAATATAGATGTGTGTATAGATGCAGATCGACCAGTTTTTTCAAAAGCTTATGCCCAATGGACAGAATTGAGTGCTCTGAAATTAATCAACCCAGCGACTACTGAAAGATAGTCAGCATGGGCAGATCTCCGATTGCGATAGATTTCAGACATGATACGGAACTTTTTCAACCGTCCAATGACATGTTCTACAAGAATACGTGTCTTGTTGATGATGTGATTGTAGAGTTTTTCAAAAAGTGTCAGCGGATGATTGCGTTGAGCACGTTTTGGCTTGTAGATTTTGTTGTTTGGGTAGCGTTCTTCAGCACCTTCATATCCACGGTCCAGATTGACCTGAACATCCTCTGGAATAGAATGCATGACACCGGAACCGGCTAAAACTGTATTGTCGCTTACTTTGCCAGGCAAGTTACCCGAGACATGCAAAATCAACTTTCTGGTCGTCAAGAGTTGCGACTTAATAGTATGTTCGCCTTGTTTGCCTGAATAATAGAGTTTACGAGCCGTCTTCTCTTGCGGACGCGGGATGGGATTCTCTGTAGCATCTACCCAGACTTCATTGATCTCGGGGTGAGCTTCGAGCAGTGTTTTCAAGGTTTTGATCCGCTTGCCGCCCCCAAGCTGGTGTGGCTCATCATGACCACATAACAATTCATCTTGCATGGGAACAGGCAAAACATTCAACAAGGCTGGCAACATACGGTGGTTGATCTCTCTACCTAAATTACTACCATCCAAATCGAACAAGTACCCCAAAAGCGTGTAGGATGTATACAGACGAAAATACATCAATGTGACCAACAAGCGGTCTTCCAGACTCAAGGTAAATTTTCGCCCGCCACCAATTTTACGTTTTCGATCTGGTCGCTCTAATCGTTCCTTTTCAAATTCACCATAAATCGGGCGTAGAGCGTTCAGAATTTCTGTAAACTGGGCTATGGTTACGCCCGTGAAGGACTGGAAGTGCTTTGGTTTTCTTTGAAGTTTTCTGTAAGTTAGCATAATCTATATTATGACACTAATTACGCATGAGGTTTTTAGCTTATGTCATTCGGCTCAATCAAGGGGCAAAATCGCCCAAGTTTTACCGAGACCCGGACAAAAAGGAAGAAGTGAAACTGATGATTGGACAAGGAGAAGAAGCACAGGAGTATCACCAACTTTATTACAAGGGGGTTCTTCCTGTAAATTTGAGCGGGGTCTGGAAGAAAGGCTTCAAAAAACCCTTATGGGTGATGACTACTCTCTCCCCGGAGGAAGGAATGCGAATCTATCAAGAACGTGCGAAAATTGAAACCAGTTTCAGAGATTTGAAATCCATTTTAGGCATGGATAAGGTGATGAACAAATCTAGAGCTTATTTGGAAAAAATGCTCGCATTGCTCTTGATTGCATATGCTATTGCTTTGCTTGTAGGTGAAGCAATCCGAGATGTGCGCTATGCTGATGCCAAGCCAGAAAAGATTGATTTGTCGTTTAATCCTGAAGCTGATAAATCTTCTAAGTGGCATAGTTTTTCTGGTGTATTTATTCTAATCAGGCGAAGAAGGAGATTGAAGACTGATGCTTTTGCGTAAAATCATCAAGTCTGTACTCAATATATTCGCAGAGTTAGTTGACGGCAAATATGTCCGATCTTTTGTCCCAACTTAAGTGATTTCAACTTGCTTCCGCTACCCAAACAAGTGCGCGTCATTGTGCTGGATACCACCATCCGCCGTGGACTGGTCGATTCTGCCTACAACAAGCACGTTGCTCAATGCCGCACCGCAGCCTCGCAATTAGGCATTCCCTCATTGCGAGGCATCACCCTAAATGATTTCAACGCCAAGTCTAATACCTTGGATGACCGGATCCGCAGGCGTGCGCAACATGTCATCAGCGAAAACGACCGCGCCCAACAAGCAGCCAAAGCCTTAGAGCGCGGCGATATACAAACCTTTGGACAATTGATGAACGCCAGCCACATCAGCCTGCGTGACGACTACGAAGTCTCCAATCCTGAACTCAACATCATGGTCGAATTAGCACAGAAACAAAGTGACTACTATAGCGCACGTATGACAGGTGCCGGATTTGGTGGCTGTGCAATTGCTCTTGTGCAAAAAGAAGTAGCGAATACATTTGTAGAAAATATCTGCTCCAGCTATCAGAAACACACGGGGTTACAGCCTAATATCTATATCTGTGAAGCCTCGGATGGCGTCAAGGTATTGGATTGATCTAATTCTAATCAGAATAGGACTTACGCACTTCAGGTCAAATTAGCTTCCCCCCCGTACATGAGGGTTGACGAATCCTACAATCGGAATATGTATCTCAACTGCGTAAGTCCTATAGGAAAAACTAGAGAAGGTTTCGGAAGTTCCCCAAAAATCTTTTACACCATCACAGTTACTTGCCTAGCGCGGTATAAATCAAATATACGGGTATAGTTTCGTCCGACTGGATTGATACCGCAGGCTCATTAGAACCGCCTTTGTTCGCATCTTCTTCTAAAATTCTGAGAAGATTAAGGCGAATATGAACGTGAAGTGTACGATCTTGATCAATCGTCACTTTCTCAACTAAAGTATCCACTATTTCTTTTTTCAACCTAAAGACTTCTTGCTGCTCCTCTTTATTCTGAGGGGCAGCGTCGTTTAACGCTTCTATTCCGGCTTGGATGTCTTGGAGATATTCCTTGACTTTAGCTTCCCATTGATCCAACAATTCGATATTGATAACCTGCCCTATTGCAGCAAGTTCTCGTTTTAGCTCAAGTTCAATCATAGACATAGAGTTCAGTTGTTGCTCCATATCAGTAGCTGTGAGATAGCCTTTTCGCGCCTGTGTAATCAGCCATTGCCGCTCTTCGATTAGAGCTTCAAGTTCTTGTCTAATTCTTGTCTCATCCTCTTCAACCGTCATGGTCTTTGCTTTTAATTCTTCAACGAAACGAGATGCTTGCCCTAATAAATATTCAGGCTTATTGATCGCGGTATAAACTTTACCCCACACAATAGCATCTGCTTTGAGCGTATTAATAGTTCTTGGACAAGTCTCTGCAACAAGTTCTTTATGGCGCTGAGGACAGAAATAGACACCAATCGGCGTTGGGCGTCGTACGATCTCTCCTTTGCGGTTTTTCCGAATTTTGTTTGTCCTTGCCCCCCATTTCCTCTCACAATCACAATACAGCAACCCACCAATCAGATAATCGGTTTTTTGATGACGTTTGGGATGGGTTTTGTTTTTCTTCCTAATCTCCATAAACTGTTCGTAGGTTGCAGTAGAAATAATAGGTTTAACCGGGATTTCGAAAACTTCGCCTTTTCGTGATTGGCGCTTGATACCAAAGGCATATTCTTCTGCTGCCATCAGAACTGCTTGTATCGAAGATTTTGCCCATTGAACTTTTCTAGGTCTTGAACTCCCTTTTTGTGGTGCATTCGCTTCAATTAATCTTTGACGTATCTCCATGATCGAAACTTTTGCAACATACCATTCAAAGATTTTTCTGACCCAAAAAGCCTCCTCTTGGACAACTTCAATTACGTCGTCAACACGAACATAGCCATAGCGATCTTGACCGGTATTCGCTTTACCGGCCTTCAGACGGGCTTTTACACCCATATCCATGCGTTCCTTCATTCCATCTAATTCCATTTGAGCAATCCAAGCTCGGAGAGGCGCAATCTTTGGGTCAAAATTTTCTTTGGCTAGCAGGATGGAGATTTGATATTCCTGGATCGTTTCAAGAACGAGAAGCATGGCGCGCATACCACGGTAAAGTCGATCTTCTTTCCAGGCAAGAATGACATCGAATTTTCCTCGCTTGGCATCGCGTATCATAGCCAGCAAACCGGGGCGATCGTACCTGGTACCAGAGGGTTCCACCAGCCGGCTTCCCACACGGAATTTTTCGATGTCTCGATATACTGAAACAACTTCCAGATTATTTTCCAATGCCAGCTTGCGACAATCCGCTTCCTGCTCAATGGGGCTGGATTTCTCCCCCTGATGTTCGGATGATGTACGAATATAGATTACTGCACGCTTATTCATTCTCTTCCTCCTTGAGTTGGGCTAGTTTTTGCAGGAAATTTGAATCAAGCTCCACAGCTATTCTGCTGCTTTTGCTGATGGTTACTTTCTTTACAAATATCTGAACAACTTGCTCTTTTATTTGATAGGCTTCCAGCCACGCCTCAATATTTTGGGGTTCTGTCTCCAGTCCTTCAATGCCTGCCTGAATATCTGTCAGGTATTCGTGAAACTCATATTCCCAATTGGGCGATATTTGATTTTGAGCTTCTTCCTGGATATCTCTGAGCAAACGCTTTAGCTCAGTCTCTCGTCTTGATAAGGTGATCAACTGCTTATCCATTTCTTCTGCTGGCATTCCACCTTTGCGTGCTTGTGTAATGATCCATTGCCGTTGATAGGTGATATTTTCCAGTTCTTTCTCTATTGGCCCGATGTCAGCATCTGATGCTATGGTTTCTGCACTTGCCCTTTCCGCCATTAAACGCGCAGAGTGCATAAGGATGTCAGGCTGGTTGATAACGCCACTTACTTCCGCCCAGACAAATCGATCAGCTTCTAGTCGTTTGACCGAGCGTGGACAGTCATCTGAAATCAATTCCTCATGCCGTTGGCGGCAATAATAGGTTCCCAGGATTCTGTCTTTGTCTTTAATAGCTCCCCGCTCGGTTTGGTACTGTAAAGAAGCGTCTCTTAAGCCCCATTTATATCCACAAGGGCAAAAGAGAAGGCCCTTCAGCAATCCGTGTTGCCGACTGTCATAAGGCGTAGGTTTATATTTTCTTTTCGTCTTTAGGTATGCTTGATATGTTTCCATATCAATGATCGGCTCTACGGGGATTTCAAAGGCTTCTCCACTGCGGCTTTGTGTTTTTCTTCCAAACGCATATTCCTTGGCAGCGTATAAAATGCCCTTGATACTGTGATAAGCCCACGGGATTTTTCGTCTTGAATTTGGTTGTTGGGGAGCTTCTTCTGCAATCAGTCGCTGGCGCATTTCTTGCAATGGCACTTTCTCAATTGCCCAGGCAAAAATTTGTTTCACCCAAAAAGCCTCTGCCTCAACGACCTCTATTGCATCCTCATTTCGAACATATCCATAGCGATCCTGACCGGAATTTGCTTTGCCTGCACGCAAACGTGCCTTGACGCCCATTGTCATTCTTTCTTTGATGTTTTCGATTTCCATTTGGGCAAGCCAGGCTTTGATAGGCGCAGTCATGGGATCGAAAGTCTCTTTGGCAAGCATGATCTCCAATTTATATTGCTCTACTACTTCCAAAACCAAAAGCATTGCTCGCATACCGCGATATAACCTATCCTCTCGCCAGGCGAGAATGACATCAAATTGGTCATCAGCAGCATCTCGCAGCATCGCCAAGAGCCCTGGTCGATCGAAACGAGTGCCAGAAGGTTGAATCCATTTACTCCCTTTTCGATAACGTTTGATGTCTTTGTACACATTGAGTACGATCATCTCCTCCTTTTCAGCGAAAGCTCGACAATCTGCTTCCTGTTCAACCGGGCTAGACTTCCCCCCTTGCTGTTCAGATGATGTTCGTATGTAAATTACGGCTCTTTTGGCCATAGAAAAACTCCTTCTTTCTGTCTGGACGCCGTGGTACCTTAAAGGCATAAAGCGCCCTGATGGAATCCCACCAGGGCGCTTTTTCGTTGGTTGGTATAATGAAACCAACCTGCCCGCCGATGCACCGGTGGGTTTGGCGAGGGCGTATAAGGTGTTACCGCACTTCATACGCCCGTTATTTGATATAAATATATTGTAACACTACAATGTATTTATATCAAGAAAAAAAGCCGATTGAAAAGAAAGAGATTAATTGGTTTTGTAGTGGGGGCCGTGTCGCCCATCATCCGATTTATCAGCAATCGTTCGATAGGAGAGCAACGCTTTTTTATTGACAGCCCAAACAGAGCCAAATTTGCGAGCGTCTAATTTTCCCTCTCGGATTAGAAGGCGCAAATACTCTGGATGGTAGCCGCTCAAATCAGCGGCTTCCTGGACTGTGATCCATTCACCGTATTCCATACATATTCCTCAAAAGGAATTATACCTTTCTTGTCTGGCAGGAACCTATTCTTTTAAAGTTCAGATAACTTTGCTTTTTACTTATTTTCTTTCATCAGGACTTTGGAATTTTTCCTGAGCGACTGGAGGAAAGCTTTCCGCTTTTTCAGGAAGAAGCAGTCTTTTTTGACCTGTACGAACCCGATGCCCATATTCGGCAATAGCCTGAAAAAGTTTATAAACCGTCTCACGGTCTGCATTTTCTGTAGGGATATGTTGGGTCATGATTGTCCTCAGTCAAATGATTCGGTGCGGAGTGAACTCCGTTGATATCTGACCGCTATCAGCGAACAGGCAATCGACAAGAAGCATGACTGCGGTGTCCAGGCAAAGCGGAGTTCTTTTTCTTGATGTGGTGTTTGAGTATTGGCAAACATCCGTATCCTTTCTTGTAAAAAAGAAGTGCTGCCCTATTTTTACTTGCCGCGATGCAAGAAAAAGGTGATTTTGATTGGTAGGAATACAGTAATAAATCAGGAAGTGCGCTTTTCATTTGTTTGGAATGGCTGGTAAAATACCGCCCTATGGAAAAAAAAGCTTTGATCCGTAAAGAATATGGACGCACCCAAAAGTGGGCTTTATATGGCATGCTGAGTTTCAGTTTTCTCTGGACAGGGTATGCTTTATTCTGGTTCTATGAAAAGTTGTACCGGGCGGCAGGTGTTGAAATTGCTCAGGTGGTGTTGACAATAGGCTTTGCTCTCGTTCTCTTTTTAGTCTCTGTTGGCTTTCGCTTGGGGCATCGAATAGACCGGATGATCCAACAGGATCGCCTGCCCCTTCATACGGTTGCCAGTACGCGTTGGTTGAATTTCATTATCCAGATGTGGAAGTACGAAAGAAAATACCTGGATGGTAAAGAAGCGGAGCCAGAAGCCATTCGTCAAGAAATTTCCCCGGATGAAATCCTACCTGAGTCCATCCCTACCATTGAGGAAATAAAAATAAAGGAAGATACTATCTCTATAGAGAGGGAGAATATCCGACTGGCTAAGTCAAAAAAACGCCGGCGTGGTCGCCCGCCTACCTTTCCCGTGGGGCGCTGGGTGCCGGTTGCCCTCAAGTGGGAAAGCTCTGATCCATTCTGGGATGAGTACTCTTTGGGTGATGTGATCAGTGAATATCTCGGGGTAGCGGCCGACGGGTCGCCAATCCTGTCTGACCAGGTCTACTATAAAAAATGGCGCGATGCTGCACTGGAAGAGGTAGAGCGCATGATAAAAAGCGGCGAAATGACAGACCCCAATCTGCTCAAGCTCTTAAAGAAGTTTTATGAAAAGAAATCAAGGGAAGGATAAAAGCGACAGGCGCTTCTCTTGCGAGTAGTTTTTTGATCTGCTCGGTTCGTCTATTAAAGTAAACGTCACACCATCGGACAGGTACGCTCACCGCTAATATGGGGGAATGATGCGGGGCAGAAAATTTGCCTAAAAAAATGGTGCATACTTTCCTCCAGTTATAGAAATTTTCCATTCCTGACAGAGCACACCTCAACCTTTTCAGCTTTCTGTTAAAAGCCGACGCTTTTCCCCTTTTGCTGCCTGAATTCTAAACTTAATCTGGGGGGGAATCCATTTATTACCCTATTCCTACCAATCAAATTAACCTGTTTTTCTAACCCCGCCTGTTAAAAGAGTCCTTGCACGGCTCTTTTTTTAATTCTACACAAGCGAGGTACACATGACAAAACTGATCATCTATTTGCGCGAAGAAGAATTCTCCGCACTTAGCAATCTGGCCCAGCGTGAATACCGCGTGATCAAGGCACAAGCATCTCTGATCATCCGGATAGAGTTGGAGCGCCTCGGATTGCTGCATCAAAAAGACCCCAAGTCCACCACTCCTGTGCCTCTTACGGAGAGGCCGCCCAATCTAGGGGATTGATATGCTGGCATCCATCTTTATTGGCCTTTCTATCTTTCTGGGTTCCATTCTGTTCGGCGTGCTGGTTTATCGCCTGTTTTTCTGATTTCTTCATCTCATTTCCATAAGGATTATTATGGCTGTAAAAATCATTTGCATTGCAAACCAAAAAGGCGGGGTGGGTAAAACCACCACCGCTGTTTCTTTGGCGCATGGGCTGGCGCTGCGAGGAAAGCAAGTCCTGCTGGTGGATTTGGATCCGCAAGGGCAGTCTGCCACAGCTTTGGGACGCAGCCCGGAGTCTGGCGTCTTCTACCTGCTCACGATGGGCAATTCGCCACAGGAAAGCAGCTTCGTCCAATCCTGGGTGCGCGCGTCCGGGCGGGAGGGTCTCTACCTTTATCCGGGAGATCAGCAGACGATGGCAGCCCAAACGGTGCTGAATGCCCAGAATCAACCTGTATCGTCGATCCGTACTGCGCTAAAGCCTTTCCTGAAGGAAGGACTTCATTACATCATCTTCGATACCGCGCCCAGTG
>Ga0209249_1000124_pt1 | contig 103611 bp, 85 predicted proteins | sample SaaInlV_200m_DNA_4_FD_184653 | JGI IMG/M metagenome (GOLD analysis project Ga0209249, IMG submission 184653) | Marine microbial communities from expanding oxygen minimum zones in the Saanich Inlet - SI037_S3LV_200m_DNA (SPAdes) (version 2) | ecosystem: Environmental > Aquatic > Marine >... | reverse complement strand
AATAAAATTCGGTAAAATTTAAAATTGAATAAAAAAATTAACTAAAACTCATCAATGTTAATATATTTGAGCATGAAAATTGTAGAAACGTTTATGAAAAAAAAGTTTATGAATTAATCAGGTTAACTCAAATTTTATTGCAATGAATATTTTTCTTTTACATATTATATTTTTTTTCTGTTCTCCCGTTTCGGGAAGTCCGCCACATCCATTGCATTTATCCATCATAAATATCGATTATTCTGAAACAGAACAAAATATTACAGTAGCATTTAAAGTTTTTACAGACGATTTTGAAAATGCAATATTTCTTGATGATAGTGTTAAAATTAATACTTCAAAAGAATTTTCAGATAGCAATCGGCTGGAAATTGCTAAAGAATACTTTATGAGAAATTTTAACTTAGAAATTGATGGTTCAAAAATTCGAGAAAAAAGATACGAATTTGTTAAAAAGAAAAATACTGATGAAGCAATCTGGGTATTTTTCAAAATTGTAAATGTCGAAAAGTTTTCCGAAATTACAATTTACAATACCATAATGACAACTCTTTTTCAAGACCAAAAGAATTTGCTAATTTTGAAAGCTGAAAATATTGAAAAAGGTTTAGAATTTGACAGAAATAATACGACTGAAACAGTCAGTTTGAAATGAAAAAAATTGTTTTCGCCATAATAATTTTGATGCACGTACATCAGGCATTTTCTACTCACAACCGAGCAGGAGAAATTACCTACCGGCAAATAGATGGGCTGAAGTATGAATTTACTATTACAACCTATACCTACACTTTGAGTTTTGCCGACCGGCATGAACTTTTGGTAGATTGGGGCGACAATACCTCATCAAATGCTCCACGAGTTTCAAAAGTTGATATCGGAGATTATTATTATCATAATACATATATTGCCGAACACGTTTTTGCAGGTCCTGGCATATATAACATTGTAGTGGAAGATCCAAACAGAAATTATGGAGTACAAAATATTCCGAATTCTGTAAACATAGTTTTTGCAATAAGAACAACACTCTTCATAAATCCGTTGCTTGGGAATAATAGCACGCCGGTTTTGTTCAATCCACCGGTCGATAAAGCCGCATTACACAGAGTTTTTATACACAATCCTGGGGCTTACGATTACGATGGCGATAGTTTATCTTTTAAAATAGCTACCTGCCTGGGTGCCAATGGAGTAGAAATTGCAAATTATTCATTGCCACCTTTTCAAAACTCGCTATATGTTGATGAAATCACTGGCGATTTGATTTGGGATTATCCAACACAATTAGGGATTTACAATATTGCAATGGCAATTGAAGAATGGCGAGACGGTTATAAAATTGGAGAAATCATTCGAGATATGCAAATTGAAGTAGATTCTACTGAAAACCTGCCACCTGAAATTGTTCCTCAAGAAGAAATTTGTGTGCTTGCTGGTACTTTGCTGGAATTTGATGTGGTTGCTACCGACCCAGATAACGACATTATTATCCTAACAGGAATTGGTGGCCCAATAGAATTTTCTGAAGATTCTGCATTTTTCACTCAAACTATTTCGCAGGATGGCTATGCAAGCGGTTTGTTTTCGTGGCAGACAAAATGCAAGCATGTGAGAAAGCAGCCTTATCAAGTAATTTTTAAAGCAAAAGACAATAACAATGATTTAAGTTTAGTCGATATTAAGCATATAAATATAAAAGTTATTTCTCCCGAACCAAAAAATTTGCAACTTGAAGCTTCGAATAATTCCATTCAATTGAATTGGGACCAAGCTATTTGTAATGAAGCAGTTGGGTATAAAATATATCGCAAATATGGAAGCTCCGATTTTATGCCTGATAGTTGCATTACCGGCGTTCCGGAATATACTGGTTTCGTTGAAATTGCAAATATCACAGGAGTGGAAAATACATTTTTTTTGGACAACGACAATGGACAGGGTTTGAAACAAGGCTATATTTATTGCTATAGAATAATTTCGTATTTTAGCGATAATGCAGAAAGTTATTCCTCTACAGAGGAATGTACAGAATTGGTGAGAGGAATTCCAACAATCACAAACGTAAGTGTCAGGAATACAGACATTTCGAATGGTTCCATTTTTCTTGCCTGGGCAAAACCTGTGGAGTATGATACAATTCCAGGCAATTATCATTACAAAATTTACCATTCGGAAGATCTTTGGGGAACAAACCTTAATTTCGTTGAAATGAATTCCGGATTAGAAGATACAATTTTTATTGATACATTATTGAATACATTGGAAAATCCACATTCCTATAAGGTTGAACTTTATAGAGATGATAGTTTAATTGGTGCTCCTCAAATTGCTTCCTCTGTTTTTCTGCAAATTTATGCTGCCGACAACGAATTGCAATTACTTTTTGAAAAAAACACACCATGGATTGATTCAATTTTTGTGGTTTATCGTCAAAGTCCTACGCTCGATTTCGATTCTATTGAATTTACAGAAACACTTGATTTTGTTGATATTAATCTGAAAAATGACACAAATTATTGCTACTACATAAAAAGTATCGGTAGCTATATGGTTGATGGAATTATAGATCCAATTGTAAATTTGTCGCAAATAAATTGCAAATCTCCTATTGATACAGTTCCTCCATGCTTACCGGTTGTGAATATTACATCCGATTGCGAAAATCTGGTTAATACTCTAAATTGGAATAACCCTAACACATATTGTAGCGATGATGCATTGAGCTATATTGTTTACTATTCTCCTAATTTAAATCAAGAATTAGATTCAATTGCTTCAATCAACTCAATAAATATTACAAGTTTTTCACATCAATTATTTCCCGATTCGTTCATATCAATGGCTGGTTGTTATGCAGTTACTGCTATAGATTCCTTTGGCAACGAAAGCCAATTGACAACAAAATATTGCATAGACGAATGTTTCGATTTTGAGCTACCCAATGTTTTTACTCCAAACGGAGACGAAATTTTCGATCTATTTGTTTCACGATATAGTTTCGTTGACAAAGTAGAAATGAAGATTTTTAATCGCTGGGGAGTTTTGGTTTTCCAAACAGAAAATCCGAAAATACAATGGGATGGCAGATATATGGAAAATGGAAAACTCGTTCCCGATGGCGTATATTTCTATACTTGCGATGTGTACAACACTCGCCTTAGTGGAATCGAACATCGCACTCTCACTGGCTTCGTGCATGTAATTGGAGCAAAAGAAACTCCAAAGACTCAATAAATTTAATTCTTTCAGCATGAAAAAAATCTTATATATTATCATATTTACATCAGTATTTCTTGGAAAAGACACTATTGCTCAAGACAAATATGACATGCTTAATTATGGCGCAGCAAACCTTTTTTATAAGAAATATTCCGAAGCAATTCAAAATTTTACTGAAGTATTAGAAAATTCTCCGAATAATATCTTTGCTTTACAAAATAGAGCACAATGTTTTCTTAATAGCAATCAAGTTGAAAAAGCAATTGAAGATTTACTGATAGTAAACAAATTAGTCGCTAATTCTGTATGTTACAATTTAGCTATTTGTTTTTCAAAAATTGGAAATATAAAAGAAGCCATAGAACATTTAGAACAACATCTAAATTCAAAATACAAAAAACCAAAAAGCTTCATAAGATTAGACAAAAATCTAAATAATGTTCAAAATACAAAGGAGTGGAATATTTTATGGGAAAAAGATTGGTATAGCAAATTAGAGTTGTCCATAGACGAAGCCAGCAATTTATTCGAAAATAATAAAACAAACGAAGCACTTGACATTTTAGATAAAATTTTGGATAATCATAAGAGAAATTATAAGGCTTATTACTTACGTGCCAAAGTTTTAAGCTCTTTAAAACAATACAAATTTGCTATTGAGGACATGAATAAAGTCATAGAATTGAAATCAAAAAATGCGAACTATTATCTTGACAGAGCGAAATTATATTCGCTTCAAGCCAAAAAGAAAAAAGCAATGGAAGATATAAATATGGCTATTTCATTGTCTCCAGAAAGTGTTTTATTAGTTTTTGAAAGAGCAAAAATTGAACTTAAATTTAAACAATATTCAAATGCAAAAAAAGACTTTGAAAACTATTTAGAGTATTATCATCTTGATTATGAAGCAATTTACAATTTAGGGATTTCAAATTTTCATATAGAGAAATATAATGAGGCATTAGATAATTTTTCAGAAATTCTTTCTTCCGATCCTTCGAGCACAAAAAGTTTCATTGCCAGAGCAAATACATATATGCAAGTTAAACAGTTTGAAAATGCCGAAAACGACTATTCGCAAGCATTAGACCTATCTCCTAACGAAGGTAAGGTATATTATAACAGAGGATTAGCGAGATTGAATCTTAAGAAAGATAACGATGCTTGTTCAGATTGGGACAAAGCAATCAAATTAAACTATATTGATGCAATTGATTTGAAACGCAAGTATTGTCAATCGGTTGATTTAGGTGATTTTGAACGATGAGATTTTTTTCTTTTATGCTTCCGCTCTATGCTGTCTTCAATTTTTCTCATTTGAGATATTCGAATATTGTTATTTACTTTTGCAATAGTTTTATTTGATTTGTTAAATAATCTAATCAAATATGTATTTATAATATTTCCATACTTCACCAGAACAATTGAAACAATTATTATCAAAACTACATGTGCAGCTATCATTAAATTTAGACTAAGCATAATCAGAATTTTTGACAAAAATACAAAAATTTTGAATCTCAAAAACAAATAAACATGCATCACAAAATAAATTATATAATTTTCATTCTATTAAGTATAACTTTTTCAAATTGTAGTAATGAAATTTCGCAAGACAAAAGGAAAGTTTTTCGATACAATGAATCAAAAGGAATTGCAACATTAGACCCGGCTTTCGCAAAAAATCAAACAATCATTTGGGCTAACAATCAATTATTCAACGGCTTGGTAAAACTGGACGATAGTCTGAATATTGTTCCATGTATTGCAAAAAATTGGGAAATTACTGAAAATGGAAAACTATATCGTTTTTTTTTACGGAAGGATGTTTTTTTCCACAAGCACAAACTTTTTCTGAATAATAATACAAGAAAAGTAGTTGCTTCAGACTTCGTTTTTAGTTTAAATAGAATTATAGATACAGATGTAGCTTCTCCGGGTGCCTGGATATTCAACAATGTTGACAAGCATGCCAAAAACACAAAAAATGGATTTTCCGCTCCCAACGATACTACCATAGAAATAATACTAAAAACCCCATTTCCTGCTTTTCTCGGTTTGCTTTCAATGCAATATTGTTCGGTTGTGCCCAAAGAAATTGTTGCTTATTACGGCGAAGATTTTAGAGAAAATCCTATTGGGACAGGACCATTCAAATTTAAATATTGGAAAGAAGGCGAAAAATTGATATTTATTAAAAACGAAAATTACTTTGAGACAGATTTCAATAACGAAAAATTACCATATTTAGATGCAATTTCTATATCATTTATAAATGATAAACAATCGGAATTTTTAGAATTTATTAAAGGGAATTTAGATTTTCTTTCATCCATTGATGCCAGTTATAAAGACGAACTAATTACTCGAAACGGAATGTTAAATCAAAAATATTCTGACAGAATAGCAATGATTAAGCAAGCTTATTTGAACTCCGAATATCTTGGTTTTATGTTAGATACAAACAAAATATCTTTCAATAATATTCTTAGAATTAAAGAAATCAGACAAGCAATAAATTATGGTTTCGATAGAAAAAAGATGATTCGATATTTGAGAAACAACATTGGAATTCCTGCAAATGCCGGTTTTGTTCCGAAAGGAATGGCAAACTATTCAAAAACAAGCGTCAATGGATACAAATACGATCCTAAAAAAGCACAGGAACTCTTAGATTCTGCCGGCTTTCCGAACGGGACAAATTTGCCAACAATTACACTTACTACAACAAGTAGCTACATAGATCTTTGCGAATATATTCAGCATCAACTCTCTCAAATTGGAGTAAAAATAAAAATTGAAATTGGAACTGGAGCCTCATTTTTAGACATGGTTGCAAACTCGAAGCTCGAATTTTTTAGAGGATCATGGATAGCAGATTATCCTGACCCTGAGAATTATATGGCACTTTTTTATAGTAAAAATCACAGCCCAAATGGACCAAATTACACTCATTTTAACAATCCTGAATTCGACTCATTATATGAAAAAGCAATGAATGAATTGAACGATTCTGTTCGGTTTCAATTATACAAAACCATGGACCAAATAATAATAGACGAAGCGATTATCGTCCCACTTTTTTATGATGAATCTGTTCGATTTATTTCAAAAAATGTTAAAGGAATGCGTAATAATCCATTAAATTTGTTGAATCTGTTGCATGTTAATAAAACGAATAATTAATGCCTATGATTTTAGTTGCTGATAGCGGTTCTACGAAAACTGAATGGTATATAGTCTCTAATGATATTGAAAGAAATTTCAAAACTGCCGGATTAAATCCATATTTCATATCTTCGGAATATGCTGAAATACAAATTAATAGCCATTTCCCCAGAGACATATCGAAGAATGATATAACTGATATTTTTTTTTATGGTGCTGGATGCTCTTCACCCCAAAGAAATTCGATTCTTGAAGTAGCTTTGACAAAAATATTTTCTCTTAGCAGAGTCTCAATCGAAACCGATTTGCTTGGAGCAGCTCGCTCAATGTTTCAAAACGAGGAAGGAATTGTTGCAATTCTTGGAACAGGTTCTAATTCAGGATTTTACAAAAAAAGTGAGATCCAAAATTCATTGCCTTCTCTTGGATATATTTTAGGAGATTACGGAAGTGGTGCAAATATTGGCAAACAATTGATTAGTAAATATTTAAATAAAGAATTTAATAAAAATATTTCTCGCAATTTTGAAAAGAAATATAATTTGTCACAAAATCAAATATTAGAATCTATATATAAGAAACCATTTGCAAACAGATTTTTAGCAAGTTTCACATATTTTATAAAAGAAAATATTGAAGAGCCACCTTTTTACGATTTAGTTTATGAAAGTTTTATGAGTTTTTTCAAAAAAAATATCTGTAAATATCCAAATTATTTAGAAGCAAATTTGCGTTTTACTGGTTCGATTGCCTACATTTTTAAAGAAATATTGATGGAAATAAGTGATAAATTTAATATTTCAATTGATAAAATAGAAAAAAATCCGATAAAAGGATTAATAAACTTTCATTTAGTAAATAGAAAGTAGCCGATTGAAAATTATTCGCTCATCTTTTTTAAAATTTTTTCTACTTCAGTCTCAGTGGTATATAATTTAGCTTTGCAAGTTTCAATCAGAAACGAAACTCTTTGAATATTTTCAGCTAATTCGTCAACATCAAGTTCATTGTTTTCAATTTTTTCAATAATGATTTCCATTTCAGAAATCGCATCTTTATACAAAATTTTCCTTTTTGCCATAATTACTATTCATATTTTTTCGCTGTACAAATATGCACAAAATTAAAATTTTAGGTATTAAATAATTTTTGATCTTCAATAAATAGAAAAATATGCCAAAAAACTATTTCAAATTCAAACAGTTTATAATAAATCAAGAAAATAGCTCAATGAAAGTTGGTACAGATGGAGTTTTACTCGGTGCATGGACAAAAACAAATAATGCAAAAAACATCTTAGACATTGGCACTGGCACAGCATTAATTGCATTGATGCTGGCACAAAAGTCTGATGCCGAAATAGTTGCAATCGAAATCGACAAAAATTCATATTTGCAATCTTTATCAAATATCAATGAAAGTCGTTGGGCTAATAGGATTTCTGCAAAACATATTTCACTTCAAAATTTTGTAGCACAAACACAAAGAAAATTCGATTTGATTGTTTGTAATCCTCCATATTTTGAAAATTCTCTTAAATCGCCAATTTCAGAAAGAAATATTGCAAGACATAACCAAAATTTAAGCACGGAAGAATTGTTAAACGGAGTGTCAAAACTGCTTACAGAGAATGGAAGGTTCTGTGTCGTTTTCCCTTTTATTCAAGCTAATAATTTAATAATGAAAGCTCAAGAATTTGAACTTTTTTGTAACGAAAAATTACATGTTAAGCCTCGATACAATATTGAGACAAAAAGAGTATTAATGGAATTCAGCAGAAAAAAATCCAAAATCAACGAAAATTTCATAGTTATAGAAAATGACAAACGACACGATTATACTCTCGATTATAAAAATTTAACTAAAGATTATTATTTGAAATTTTGAAATCCTTAACAAAAATCGGAAGATGTATTTTCTGCAATATTTCACTTTATCGAAGAATTGCATTGACATTTTAAACCTAAAAAAATGCATCCATTTTCCATGAGAAAAATCATAAAAAAACATTGATAAAATCCTTGCATTTTTATAGCTTTGCAGGCAAATAAATGTTAACTTAAAATATTGGAATACAATGGAATTATTAGAATTAATTAAGAATAATGCAAAAAAGGCAAACAAAAAAATAGTTTTGCCAGAAAGTACGGAAGAACGAACCATTAAAGCTGCTGATATTTTATTAAAAAACGAAATTGCACAAATAATTCTAATTGGAGATAAACAAAATATTTTTGAAACAGCGAAAAAATATGATCTAAAAAATATTGAAAAAGCGCAAATAGTTAACCCACTCTCAAATCCTAAAAAAGAAGAATACGCCAACTTAATGGTAGAAATCAGGAAAAACAAAGGGCTTACGAAAAACGAAGCTCTGAAATTACTGGAAAATCCATTGTATCTGGCAACTGTGATGATAAAAAATGGCGATGCAGACGGTGAAGTTGCCGGTGCAGAAAATGCCACTGGCGATGTTCTCAGGCCTGCTTTCCAATATGTAAAAACTTTGCCTGGAATGAGCATTGTTTCAGGTGCATTTATTATGATTTTGAAAGACAAAAGCTTAGGCGATAATGGAATGTTTGTATTTGCCGATTGTGCAGTGCATCCAAATCCTAACGCCAAAGAACTTGCCGAAATAGCTGTAGCTACAGCAAAAACTACTAAAGCAATTGCCAATTTAGAACCACGAGTAGCTATGTTGAGTTTTTCTACAAAAGGAAGTGCAAAACACGAGTTAGTAGATAAAGTTGTGGAAGCCACAAAAATAGCACAAGAAATGGCACCTGAGTTTAAGATTGATGGCGAAATTCAAGCAGACGCTGCGATTATAGAATCAATTGGCAAGAAGAAGGCTCCCGATAGCGAAATTGCAGGAAGAGCAAACGTACTGGTTTTTCCTTCTCTGGAAACAGGAAATATTGCATACAAATTAGTTCAACGACTGGCTGATGCAGAAGCTGTTGGGCCTATTTTACAAGGAATGGCAGCACCTATCAACGATTTATCACGAGGCTGCTCAATTGACGATATTGTAAATCTTGTTGCAATTACTGCAAATCAGGCAGCAGGTTTATAAATGGATTAAATCAAAAAAAGTATTAGTTAATATTTAATTATTGAATTTATTAAAATATAAAAATAAATGGCAACAAAAGTTGAAGCAATTGAAAAATATGGTTTAAACAAAGAAGCTAAACCAAAGGCTCTATTCGAGAAAATTGGAATTATTGGCTGTGGAATGGTCGGACGCGAAATAGCAATTATGGTTAGTAGGCACGGAATTGAAGTAGTTTTTATAGAAATTTCGGAAGGAATGATAGAATATGCCTACAGAAAACTTGATGAAGAGCTTGACGAAATGATTGGACATTGGGGAATGACTGCCGGCGAAAAACGTGCAATACTAACAAGAATACACGGAAGCATATATTGTAAAGACCTTGAAGGTTGCGGGATAGTTATAGAAGCAATAAAATCAAAAACCAGAGAAGATAGCGTAGAAAAACGAAAAGAAATATTCAAAAGAATCGAACAAAATGTAAGTCCTGAAACAATTATAGCAACAAACTCTACCACACTTGTAATAACTGAACTATCATCAGAGCTTGAGCATAAAGAAAGATGTATAAGTTTGCACTTTTCAACTGTTGCCCCTGATACTCATTTAGTTGAAGTAGTCAAAGGTTTAAATACTTCAGAAGAAGTTTATGCAAATGCCAAAAAGTTTTTGAAGCTAATCGACAGAATTGGTGTTCCTGTGGAAGAATCACCCGGCTTGATAAGCGTTAGGATTTTTATTCCTCTAATAAATGAGGCTTGTGAAGTTTTAATGGAAGGAATTGCGAAACTTGAAGACATTGATTATACAATGAGAATGGCTCTTGGACAACGACTTGGACCTTTCGAAATTGCAGATAAGATTGGTTTGGATAAAGTTGTTCGCTGGATGAATAATTTATACAACGAATTTGGCGATATTAGATATAAACCTTCTCCGGTATTAAAAAGATTGGTTAGAGGAAACCGTCTCGGAAGAAAAACATTGATTGGTTTTTATAAATATGATGAACACGGAAATAAAATTTCTTAAAAACTATTCTTTGAAAAATTTCAATAAAGTTTTATATCTAAATAAGTTTAAAATACAATAAAAATAAATAAAAATGAAAATCTTAGTACTAAATTGTGGGAGTTCATCAATAAAATATCAATTATTCGAAATGACCACAAAAACAGTTCTGGCAAAAGGAGTTGTTGAAAAAATTGGTCTCAAAGGTTCGTTTTTGAAAAATGAAACTGAAAACGGAGAAAAAGTAAAACTTGAAGGCGAAATTATTGATCATCAAGCCGGAATAGAATACATCTTAGGAGTAATGATTTCTGAGGAGCATGGATGCATAGATAGCCTAAATGATATTAATGGAGTTGGACATAGAGTTGTTCATGGTGGCGAAGCTGTAAATGAAAGTGTTTTGATTACCGATGAAGTGATTGATATTATAAAAAGCTGTTTTGATATTGCTCCATTACACAATCCGCCAAATTTGAAAGGAATAGAAGCTATCCAGCAAATTCTCCCAAATGTTAGGCAAGTTTCCGTTTTCGATACTGCTTTCCATCAAACTATGCCCGACCATGCATACATGTACGCAATTCCATATTCCTTATACAAAAAATATGGAGTAAGACGATACGGTTTTCATGGAACAAGCCACCGATATGTATCGAAATTAGCCTGCAAATTGCTAAACAAAGATTATTCAACACAAAAAATGATAACATGTCATCTTGGAAACGGTGCCTCTGTAAGTGCTGTAAAAAATGGCAAATCAGTTGATACCTCAATGGGACTAACGCCCGTAGAAGGTTTAGTTATGGGAACACGTACAGGCGATCTCGACCTTGGCGTATTGACATACATTATGGACAAAGAAGAAATTGGTATCCATGCAACTTCTACCTTAATTAACAAACACAGCGGTATGCTTGGAATATCTGGAATTTCGTCAGATATGAGAGAAATTGAAAATGCCTTTTTTGATGGAGACGAAAGAGCCCGATTAGCTCTTCAAATGTACGATTATCGAGTGAAAAAATATATTGGCTCTTACATTGCAGCAATGAACGGTGTTGATATTTTGGTTTTTACTGGAGGAATTGGCGAAAATGCAGATATCACCAGAGCTGGAATATGCAAAGATTTAGAGTTTTTAGGTATCGAAATAGATGAAGAAATTAATAATGGACTGCGGGGCAAAGATATGGTAATCAGCAAAAAATCTTCAAAAGTTACAGTTATTGTTGTTCAAACAAACGAAGAATTAGTAATTGCCGAAGATACAGTAGCCATCTTAGAAAAAAATAGTTAACACATGTAATTTATTATAAAATGCTTAAAACTTTATCAGATCTTAATAAATTACTGGAAAAACAGAAAGACAAAAAGAAATTAGTCTTAGCTGTTGCACAAGATCACCATGCCTTAGATGCAGCATATAATGCCTACAAAAAAGAAATTGTCGAAATCGTTCTGGTTGGCAAAAAAGACGAAATAATTTCTCTTTCGGAAAAATATTCATACAGTTTGACAGATATTCAAATAATTGACGAAGCAGACAAACAAAAAGCTGTTGAAATTTCTGTAAAATTGGTTGCCGAAAAAAAAGCAGATATTTTAATGAAAGGAAATGTCAATACCAGCGTTTTATTAAAAGGAGTTTTAAACAAAGAATGGGGACTGAGAACCGGAGGATTGCTTTCACATCTTGCTATTTTTGAAATAAAAAAATATCATAAACTTTTGGGACTTACTGATGTAGCTATGAATATTGCACCAGATCTGAAAGCAAAAGTAGCTATCCTGAAAAATGCCATTGATTACATGAACAAACTTGGTATTGAGAAACCAAAAGTAGCAGCCATTGCCGCTATGGAAAATGTTGATGAAAATATGATAGCTTCACTCGATGCTGCATTACTTTCGAAAATGTCCCAACGAAATCAAATATTGAATTGCGAAATTGACGGACCACTTGCCTTCGACAATGCAATAAGTTCTGAAAGTGCCATCCAAAAAGGAATTTCAAGCCCAGTTTCCGGCGATGCAGATTTACTCCTAATGCCAAATATCGAATCTGGAAATGTTCTTTATAAAGCCCTTTCATTTTTTGGCGATGCGAAAATTGCAGCAGTAATTCTTGGGGCAAAAGCTCCAATAGTGCTCACTTCGCGCTCAGATTCAGAAGAAGCAAAACTAAACAGCATATTACTTGCTGCAGTTTCATTTAAATAGATTCTTTATATTTTTGTAAAAATGGAAAATATAAATATACTTGCGATAAATCCCGGCTCAACTTCAACAAAAATTGCAGTTTATAAAAATCATAATCCAACTTTTATTAAGAATATCAAACATTCTGTCGAGGATTTAGAAAAGTATGAAAGTATCACAGACCAGTACGAGTTTCGTAGAGACATTATTCTTAACGAACTAAAAGACGAAAAAATAAACCTACTTGATATTAATATTATTGTAGGACGTGGAGGACTTGTTAAGCCTATCGAATCAGGTGTTTATGAAATAAATGATAATCTTAGACACGACCTGAAAAATAGTCCTCTCGGCGAACATGCCAGCAATTTAGGAGGATTAATTGCCGACGAGATTGCAAAATCTACGAAAAACGCAAAAGCATATATTGCCGATCCTGTGGTAGTTGACGAACTTATGCCCCTTGCCAGAATTACCGGACATCCGGCCTTTCGGCGAAAGTCAATTTTTCACGCTTTAAATCAGAAGGCTGTTGCCCGCTCCCACTCTAAGTCAATATTAAAAAAATATGAAGATTTAAATCTGATTGTTGTTCACCTTGGTGGCGGAATTACAGTTGGAGCACATGAAAAAGGGAAAGTTGTAGATGTAAATCAAGGATTAGACGGCGAGGGTCCATTTTCGCCCGAGCGAAGCGGAACATTGCCCGTAGGAGACTTAGCAAGAATGTGTTTCAGCGGAAACTATTCTCATCAGAAAATAAAAAAAATGCTAACCGGAGAGGGAGGATTGGCTGCATATCTTGGAACAAATAGTGCTTACGATATAGAAATGCGGGCTATTGACGGAGACGAAGAGGCTTTATTCTATTTCGAAGCAATGGCTTATCAGGTTTCAAAAACTATTGGTTCAATGGCACCTGTTCTGAAAGGTAATGTCGATGCAATTCTTATTACAGGAGGAATTGCATTTAGCAAACTTTTCGTAAATTTTATTATCGAAAGAGTTCATAAAATAGCTGCTGTTCATGTTTATCCAGGTGAAGATGAAATGAAGTCGCTTGCCACAAACGGATTGATGGTTGTAAAAGGAGAAATTAAACCAAAAATTTATCAGAAAGATTGATTATTATATTTTGAAATTTATAATTTAAAATTAAAACCTATGAATTACGAAAACATTCTCGAAAACATTGAAGAAGGAATTTTAACAATAACAATTAATCGTCCGAAATTCCTAAATGCCCTAAACAAAAAAACTTTTGCAGAAATTGAAACTGCTATGAATCTAGCAATTTCTAACGAAAAAGTCAAAGCAATAATATTTACCGGAGCCGGCGAAAAAGCATTTATTGCAGGAGCCGACATCAAAGAATTTGCCAATTTCACTGACGAACAAGGCACAGAACTTAGCAGCAACGGAATGAGAATATTTCAGATAATTGAAGATTCTCCTAAACCTGTTATTGCTGCAATAAATGGATTTGCATTAGGAGGTGGCAACGAACTTGCACTTTCGTGTCATTTGAGAATTGCCTCAGAAAATGCTAAATTAGGACAACCGGAAGTTAATCTCGGCGTTACTCCCGGATATGCCGGAACGCAACGACTTGCCCGATATATTGGCAAAACGAAAGCAATTGAACTTTTGATGACTGCCGGCATGATTGGAGCAGCCGAAGCCAAAGATTTGGGCCTAATAAATTATGTTGTTCTACAAGAAGAACTTCTACCGAAAGCCAAAGAATTATTAAAGAAAATAATGAAAAAATCGCCAGTTGCAGTTGCAGGAGTAATTAAATGTGTAAACGCTTATTACAACAAAAAAGAATGCGGCTTTGAAACAGAAGCAAAAGTTTTTGGCGATTGTTTTGCCACCGAAGATTTTAAAGAAGGAACAACAGCATTTTTAGAAAAACGTAAAGCTAATTTTCCTGGAAAGTAATTATTTCCTTAAAACATATTTTCTTGAAAGTCCCGAAAGTTTTGTATTTTCGGGATGTTTTTGTTTTATTATTTTTTCTGAAATGCTACACATTAGGCTTTCAAGTCAATTCTACAATACCAAACATTTCTATTATTTTTGTTCAAAATAAATAATTATGGGAACATTACAAATACATAGCAACAATATAGACGAACTCAATCTGCTTAATGAATTGGCAAAACGACTAATGTTGAAAACTGAAATAATAATGCCCAAACCTGAAACAAATACAGAAAAAATACAACAAGCTATAGATTATGAAGATACGGCTGTAGGAATAGTTGAAGGAGTTAAACGAGCTTTAATTGAAGTAAAAGAAGCTGAGGATAATAAAAAAGAATTAAAAACCTTGACGGAATTATTAGATGAAAATAGAGATTAAACTATCAAGTGATTTTGAAAAGGATTATAAACGTTTGTAAAAACGCTACAATTCACTAACATCTGATTTAATCAATTTGAAATCTGATTTATTAGAAAATCCAGATATTGGACAAAATTTGTGTAAGGGCATCCGTAAAATTCGAATTGCAATAAAATCGAAAGGAAAAGAAAAAAAAGGTGGAGCAAAAGTATTATCTTACAATACAATTTTAGCTAAAATTGATACTCACAAAATTACGCTTTTGAAAATGTACGATAAGAATGAAAAAGACAGTATTTCCGAAAAAGAGATACATACACTCTTAAAGAAAAACGGTATTATTTAAAACAAAAGCCAAAGAATTACTAAAAATAATAATGAAAAAATCGCCCTTAGCAGTTGTCGGAGTAATTAAATGTGTAAATTCTTATTACGACAAAAAAGTATGCGGATTTGAAACAGAAGCAAAAGTTTTGGCGATTGTTTTGCAGCAGAAGATTTTAAAGAAGGAACAACAGCATTTTTAGAAAAACGTAAAGCTAATCTTTCTGGAAAGTAATTATTTCTGTTAGAAATTTCAAATCAGACATCCCGAAAGTTCAAATCTTTCGGGATTTTTTTTGCCTTAACAAAAGGAAATAATAAAATTACATGAAGTTCAATCGCAAAAAATATTCCTTGCTAGCCCATACAAAAAAACCGCAACCAATTTACATTAGTTACGGTTTGTCGGGGTGGCAGGATTCGAACCTGCGACCTCCTGCTCCCAAAGCAGGCGCGCTAACCGGGCTACGCTACACCCCGAATTTTTTCGGCGGTGCAAAAGTAAATAGTATTTTCTACTTTCCAAATTTAATTTTCATTATTTTTTTTAGTTTTTTTATTCAGGTTCATAATTGTATTTTAGCGGAATTATTTGAAATAATAGATTGAAGAAAAATGAGTTTTATTATTGTTATTAACCAAAAAAATAATTAAGAAGTGTCAGATAGCATTGTTATTATCCCAACATACAACGAGAAAGAGAATATTGATAAAATGATAAGGAAAGTTTTTTCCTTAGAGAAAGAATACGATTTGCTAATTGTGGAAGATAATTCGCCGGACGGAACTGGAGCAATCGTAAAAAAACTTCAACCAGAATACGAAAACAGACTTTTTATTCTCGAAAGAAAAGGAAAACTTGGATTGGGAACTGCTTATATTTCCGGTTTTAAATGGGCAATTGAAAAACAATACGACTACATTTTTGAAATGGACTGCGACTTTTCGCACAATCCCGACGACCTAATACAATTATATGATGCCTGCATAAAAGAGGGTGGAGATATGTCTATAGGTTCACGATACAAATCTGGAGTTAATGTAGTGAATTGGCCAATGGGACGAGTATTGCTGTCATTTTTCGCATCGATGTATGTTAGAAAAATTACTGGGATGAAAATTCGCGATACGACTGCAGGTTTTAAATGCTATTCTCGTAAAGTGCTTGAAACTATCGATATAGATAAAATCAGATTAAAAGGATACGCTTTTCAGATTGAGATGAAATTTACAGCTTGGAAATACGGCTTTAATATTATTGAAGTTCCAATAGTTTTCACAGATAGAAAAGAAGGAGCATCGAAAATGAGCGGAGGTATTTTTAACGAAGCTATTTGGGGTGTTATTAAAATGAAGATTCGTAGCTTCTTCACAAAATATGAAAGAGTTTAATTTAAAGTTCTTAAAGTGGGGCGACTACTTAGCAAATTCAAAAAAATGAAAACTCTAATATTAAACGGAAATATTGTAAATGAAGCCGAAGTTTTTCGGGGAAGCATTCTAATTGAAGAATCGAAAATCTCCCAAATTTTCAGAACTGAAATTTCAGCCAATGATTTTAATGATTGCAAAATTGTTGATGCAAAAGGAAAATATATTTTGCCAGGTGTAATAGATGATCAGGTTCATTTTCGCGAACCAGGGCTCACAGAAAAAGCTGAGATTCAAACAGAATCAAGAGCAGCTGTTGCCGGAGGAATTACCTCTTTCATGGAAATGCCAAACACAATTCCTCAAACCACAACTCAAAAACTACTTGAAGAAAAATATGAACTTGCGTCGAAAAAATCCATTGCAAATTACTCGTTTTATATAGGTGCAACAAACCAAAATATTGATGAACTTCTGAAAACAAATCCAAGAAATGTTTGTGGCATAAAAATTTTCATGGGCTCATCTACCGGAAATATGTTGGTTGATGACAAACAAGTTTTGGCTGAGATTTTTGCAAAAGCAAAACTTCTGATAGCCACACATTGCGAGGACGAAGCTACAATTAAGAAAAATACTGCATTATTCAGAGAAAAATATGGAGAGAATTTGCCAATTGCTTTTCATCCGAAAATTAGAAGTTCTGAGGCTTGCTATACTTCATCATCTTTTGCAGTTGAGCTTTCTAAAAAGTTTAACACCCGTTTGCACGTTTTGCACCTTTCTACAGCCAAAGAAACAGAGCTGTTCGAAAACCAAACTTTAGCAAAAAATAAAAGAATAACAGCGGAAGTTTGCGTTCATCATTTGTGGTTCGACGATAATGATTATGAAAAATTCGGTTCAAGAATAAAGTGGAATCCTGCCATAAAAACCGAAAATGATAAAAATACTTTGCTGAAAGCTGTTCTCGAAAATAAAATTGATGTAATTGCCAGCGACCATGCCCCGCATACTATATCCGAAAAAAACAATTCCTATTTTAAAGCTCCTTCAGGAGGTCCATTAGTTCAGCATACTTTGGTTGCTATGCTTGAGATGTTTCACAAAAAGCAAATTTCGCTGGAAAAAATAGTTGAAAAAATGTGTCATACCCCAGCCGAAATTTTTCAAATCGAAAAACGAGGATATATCAGGGAAGGATATTGGGCAGATATTGCAATTGTCGATTTAAACAAAAAATGGAAAGTTACGAAAGACAATATTCTTTATAAATGTAAATGGTCACCTTTTGAAAATCAAGAATTTCAATCGAAAGTTACACATACTTTCGTAAACGGTCATTTGGCTCATGAAAATGGTATTTTAGACGAATCTAAATTTGGCATGAGATTGCTATTTGATCGTTAAATTATTTTTAACCGGCTATGAATAAATATAATACATCTGTTTTTTAAATGAGATGTAGATTCTACATTAATAATTAGTCTCAAAGCTGAATATTTCAATATCCAAAAATCTTTCTAACTTTGTCGCTTTTTATAATTATTACATGATATTTAAAGTTCTAGGAATTATTGAACCTATCCTGAAAGCACTCAGCGATGAAGGTTATACAAATCCTACACCAATTCAAGAAAAATCTATTCCAATATTGCTGCAAGGAAAAGATTTGCTTGCTTGTGCTCAAACAGGCACAGGCAAAACAGCAGCTTTTGCAATTCCAATCCTGCAACACCTTCATCTAAATAAGCAACGAAACCATGGTCAGCGCAAAATCAGAGCACTTATTGTTACTCCCACACGAGAATTAGCAATTCAGATTGCCGATAGTTTTACGGTTTATGGGAAATACACAAGGATTAAAAATACAGTTATTTTCGGTGGTGTAAAACAATCCCAACAAACTGATGCTCTCCGAAAAGGCATTGATGTTCTTGTAGCCACACCCGGGCGATTGCTCGACTTGATGGAACAAGGATTTTTCACATTAAAAGATATAGAATATTTCGTTCTTGATGAAGCAGACAGAATGCTTGATATGGGTTTTATTCACGACATTCGTAAGATTATTGCCAAATTGCCACATAAACGACAGTCCTTGTTTTTTTCGGCTACTATGCCACCCGACATTGTGAGCTTATCACGCAAAATTCTTGGCAATCCGGACAAAGTAGTTATTAAGCCGGAACAGGCAACTGCCGAAAAAGTTGAACAATCGATTTATTTTGTGGAAAAGAAAGCTAAAACCAAGTTATTAGTGCATTTGCTAAAAACTGAACAATTCGATTCTACACTGATTTTTTCGAGAACAAAATACGGTGCAGATAAAATCGTCAAGTTTCTTGGAAAAGCAGACATTGCTGCTTGTGCCATTCATGGAAATAAATCTCAAGGAGCACGACAACGAGCTTTGGGCAATTTCAAAAGTGGAATAACCAATGTTTTGGTTGCAACAGACATTGCGGCACGCGGCATCGACATCGAAGAATTGTCGCATGTTATTAATTACGATTTACCAAACATTCCGGAAACATATGTTCACCGTATAGGTAGGACAGGCAGAGCAAGTGCCAGTGGAATTGCACTCTCATTTTGCGATAGCGAAGAAAAAGCATACTTGCGCGACATCCAGAAATTGATTAATCAAGAAATCCCTGAGGTAGAGGAACATCCATTTATTATTGATAATATTGAAGAGAATTCTAAAAATCAAGCGAAAGCACAACAAGACTCTCCGGCAAACTCAACTAATAGTGCAAAAAGTAAAAAACGTCAAAAGCACCGCCGTTCATTTTCGCGAAAACGGAGCTGAAAATTATCTCCGGTAGCACACAATGTATAAATGTCATTGGTTAAGTGGCAGTTAAATTGACAGTTATGAACATAAATCAACATAGAAATAAATTTAAAGTTTGGTGCTAAAATGATAAATAGAACAGCAACAATAATTGGAGCAACAGGACTAATAGGAAGTCAATTATTAGATTTATTGCAAAATGATTCTGCATTTTCTGAAATTAAAATCATAGTAAGAAGAGCTGTAAAAATTGATAACCCAAAAGTAAAAGTGTCAATAATTGATTTTAGCGACGAGGAATCCTTTCAGTCAAAAATAAGTGGTAGCAGCGTAGTCTTTTGTGCTGTTGGTACTACTAATAAAAAAACTAAAGGTGATAAAAACGAATATCGTAAAATAGATTACTATATTCCTGTAACCGCTGCCAAATTAAGTTTAGAAACTGGTTGTGAGCAATTTATACTTGTATCATCTTATGGGGCAAATAGTAAAAGTAATAATTTTTACACCAAACTAAAAGGGGAAGTTGAAGATACTATATCCGGCTTAAATATTCCATCACTTTCTATTTTTCGACCATCACTATTATTGGGAAAAAGACAAGAATTCAGATTTGGAGAAATTATTGCTACATTACTTATGAAACCATTATCATTTTTACTGCCGACAAAAATGAAACCTATTAGAGCTCATGATGTTGCAAAATCAATGATAGAAGCTTCAAAAGCTGATGCAAAGGGAACTAAAATTTTCCATTATAAGGAGATTTTGAAATCAATGAAGTGAAACTGTGCAGAGCAAGTAAGAATATTAAAGCAGCGAGAAACAATTAAGCCGGGCATAGTCCTTAAGAAAATCGGGATTGAACTAAATATATAGATATAAAGAAATATATAAGCAATTGTGTTTATACCACCTATTTGGTAGAACAAGTACAATAGAACATAGACTTATGTTGTAAGTAATGAATTGAAAAATAGATGATTAGTAGACCTGAATCTTTTAGAATATTCACAACCACTATCTTGTACCAAATTGGCAGTAAGATAAGTGGGAACAAAGATATATATATAAGAAACTCAATTGCCAAAATTCAATTGAATTAACAAATAAGCAAAAGCTTTATAATGAAGCTTGGATGATATTCCGCTGTTTATTAGACAGATACATTCAGTTAATTTACTTATCAAGAAATGAATTATATGAGGACTTCAAAGAATGGTCTATGATTTAAGGATATGAGTATCTGCAAAACGCCAAATCAGAAGAATTATTCAAGGATATAAAAAAAGATCCAAGGTTTAAGTTTACGAAGGATCAATCTAAGGCTTATTTTGATGCTAAAAAGCGGTCAAATAATTACAGGAAGCCCAATCCCAAAAATGAACTAAAGATAGACGGGTTAAATTTTTTATATAAGCTTGCATATGATTATGCCTCAATGAGAGTTCATCCAATGTTTGAAGATGGAGATGAGGAGTATTATAGAATTACAAAGGTGGAACCGAATCCATATATCGATTTTAATCATGATAAACTGATGACAAATACATATATAGTTGCTTCAATGATACTGCAAGAAGGACTAAATCAAATTGAGCTTAATACAAGAGCAGTAGTTTATGATTATATTAATGCAGTAAGAGAGGATTCAAATTACGAATTACCTTTTTATAAAGTCATTAAGTTTGTTGAACAGGGAATTGATCTATTTGAAAAATGAACACTTATAAGTGAACGGTTCTCGTACATAGTAATTAATTAAGCAAAATAAGTATCGAAAAAAACTTCTTTGTCTTAGTTCCATTAAATCTTACTTTTGGCTCACCCACTGCTTCAAGTAAGAGCTACTGTTAGAAAACTCAGACTTGCTAAAAGAATTAAAGGGATCTTTAAAAATAGTAAAGTTCAAGGGGTAAGAAATTTTGAAACCGCAGTTTACTTTTGTAAATGAGGATTTTGAAATTTTGAAACAACGAAGAAATTTGCATTTTTAGAAGTTTCTTTAAAAAACAAATTACTAAATTTGCTCTCAAACCCGAAGATTTCGGATTTAATTAAATATTGATTATGAATAATTTAGATTGAGATTTTTCAAGATTAAAAAAGAGAATATCGAAAAATTCAATGAAATAGATATGTCATGAAACTTAGTAAAATTTTCCTTCTGATCTTATTGGTTTATTGTTCAAATACTTATGCTCAGACAGAAGTAAAAGAGCTTGATTTATGGAAATTTTATAAGGGAGACAATGTATATGCCTCGCAAACTGATTTTGATGATACTGAATGGGAATCAGTTACGATACCCCACGATTGGGCTATTTACGGACCTTTCGACAAGGAGATAGACAAACAAATAGTTGAAATAGAACAAAACGGCGAAAAAGTAAGCTTAGAAAAAACCGGTAGAACCGGAGCTTTACCTTTCGTTGGCGTGGGTTGGTATCGCACTAACCTAAGCCTGCCTGATTTTAACAATGCAAAACAAGCTTTACTTACCTTTGACGGAGCCATGAGCAATGCTGAAGTATTTGTGAATGGTAAAAAAGTGGGCAACAGACCTTATGGCTACAGCTACTTTTATTTCAACATTTCTGATTACATACATGAGGGAATGCAGAATGTAATTGCCGTCCGCCTAGAAAACCAGGCATTTTCTTCTCGATGGTATCCTGGCGCCGGATTGTATCGTAAGGTGAGAGTAATTGTTAAAAACAAAGTTTGTTTCAAACATTGGGGGCATTTTATCACAACCCCATTCATTTCTGAAGATCTTGCTAAAATAAATATCTGCACTCAGCTACAAGGCGAGAATGTCAGTATCACCACCTTTATTAGAGATGAAGATGGGAATATAGTGGCCGAAAACATAGCAGACCAAAGATTTGCCGACGAAATAGAACAAAATATTGCAGTTAAAAACCCAAAGCTTTGGAGCCTGGAAAGTCCATATTTATATACTGCTGAAATAAAACTCTATCAAGGCGATGTTTTAAAAGATACTGAGCTTGTGCGTTTCGGAATACGTGAAATCAAATACACAGCAACAAATGGCTTTGAGCTTAACGGACAAAAAACAAAATTCAAGGGAGTTTGTTTGCATCACGATTTGGGGCCTATTGGTACGGCTGTTAATAGAGCGGCACTAAAACGACAATTGACCATTCTGAAAGATTTGGGCTGCAATGCTATACGTTCATCTCACAATATGCCTTCCATTGAACAGTTAGAGTTGTGCGACGAAATGGGCTTTCTGTTTCTGGCGGAAAGTTTTGACGAGTGGAAAATACCTAAGGTGAAAAACGGCTACAGTTTGTATTTCGATGATTGGGCTGAAAAAGACCTTGTGAATTTAGTTCGTACAACACGCAATCATCCTTGCATTGTTATGTGGAGTGCAGGAAATGAGGTTCCGGACCAATGGGGCAACGAAGGAGTGAAAAGATTAAAATGGCTTCAGGATGTTTTTCACAGAGAAGATCCAACAAGGCCGGTTACCGTTGGAATGGATCAGGTTAAGGCGGTTTTGGAAAATGGCTTTGGAGCTATTTTAGATGTTCCGGGATTAAATTATCGCTCACACTTGTATGAGGAAGCATATGAGAAATTTCCCCAAGGTATTCTTTTAGGTTCTGAAACAGCGTCAACTGTAAGTTCAAGAGGTGTTTACAAATTTCCTGTTGTAAATGAGTCCGGGAAAACCTACCCTGATTTACAATGTTCTTCATATGATCTTGAATATTGTAATTGGTCAAATATTCCTGAAGATGATTTTATTCTGCAGGATGATAAACCTTGGGTAATTGGCGAATTTGTATGGACTGGCTTCGATTATCTGGGAGAACCTACACCATATATTATTTACTGGCCTACCCGTAGTTCCTATTTTGGAATATGTGATCTCGCTGGACTACCAAAAGACAGGTACTACTTGTATCGCAGTCGTTGGAATACTACAGATGAAACCTTGCACATTCTTCCACATTGGAATTGGGAAGGACGCGATGGTGATACTATTCCCGTTTTTGTTTATACAAATTATAATAGTGCCGAATTATTTATTAATGGTAAAAGCTGGGGCATCCAAAAAAAAAGTGATAAGTCTAAGTTAAACCGATATAGGTTGATGTGGATGGATGTAAATTATGAGCCGGGAACATTAAAAGTGGTTGCACACAATGATCAGGGGGAAGTAGTTGCAGAAAAAACAGTTGTAACTGCCGGCAAACCACATCATATTAAACTTGAAGCTGACAGACTGTCGATTAAAGCCAATGGCAAGGATTTGAGTTATGTAACTGCCACTATTGTTGATAAAAATGGAAATCCTTGCCCAAAAGCTTCCAACAGATTGTATTTTGAAGTAAAAGGAAATGGCAAATTCCGGGCATCTTGTAATGGTGATGCCACTTCTTTGGAGATTTTTCATAAACCTACTATGAAAGCATTTAATGGCAAATTGGTTGTTTTGATTCAGTCATCTATCCAAGCGGGAGATATTGAATTAAAGATTTCCGGAGACCAGCTCAAAAAAGAAAAGATATTAATATCATCGCTAAAACAATAAAACACCCACCCTACCAAAGGAAACAAACGCAGCAAGAAACTGCTGACTTATGCTTAACTTTCAAATATTTCTTATAATTGCTTATTAAATATTTTTCTCATATTTACATTTCAAAATATGTCGAACTAAAAAAAGTATTAAAAAAACAAATCACTAAATTTGCACTAAAACCCGAAGATGTCTGATTTAATAATAAATTGAGTATGAATAATATAGATTGAGCTATTTCAAGAAAACAAAATACCTAAACCTTAAATAAGAACAATTAAAATGAAAAAAGACAATTTATTATTAATTATCGGCCAGAGTTTTATGCTGATTGGATTTTCGACTTTCATAATCAATTATTTTTTCCTAAATAATAATCGTTTTCTCGTTTTTGCAATCATTCTAATCTTTGTTTTATCCATGATTTTTAATTTAAAATACCTGATAAGTAAAATAAAGAAGACAAAATAAAGAACGCCTGACATATTAGGACTTAAAACTCAACATTTATGACAAAACTAAAAATTAAGCGTCTTGCAGTTCATGCTTCACCGGCAGCTCTACTTGAAAGTGCCGGCAGACGAATTGAAAAACTAATAGCCCCCGAAAACTTTTTGTTCACCGAAAACAGCCCTGATGTACTTTTTTTCCTCACAGGTGGTACTGAGCGCCTCGCTTTGAAACAAGTTTCCACCGGACATTTCTATCTACTGATTGGTTCGCAGCACAACAATTCATATGCTTCAGCAAGCGAAGTCAAGGCATTGCTGAACGAGATAAATATCCCTTCCATGCTTTTAGACGAAGAGGATGCCTTTACTAAATCAATTCTTAAGGATTTCTTTACAGTAAAAAAAGCATTGAAAAAGCTGAAAGGGCAAAAGCTGGGTTTGATAGGCCAGATTTCTGATTGGCTTGTTGCTTCCAATATTTCTGCTGGCAGACTTTCCGAAAAATTAGGAATTGAGCTTAGTGTAATACCATGGAGCGAAACAGAGCATTTTTCTAAGTTCAAAGCTTCAGATTCATTTTTTGATACATTTTCAGGCAAGTCAGATATTGACCTTACTGAAACAGGAAAAGTAAGTGGTTTGTTAACAGCTATCATTAAAAAAAGGAATCTGGATGCAATCACTGTGGAGTGTTTTCCTATGGTGATGAAAGATAAAGTTACCGCATGTTTGCCGCTGGCAAAATTCAATAATGATGGAATTCCTGCAGGTTGCGAAGGCGACCTTACAGCAATTGCAGGAATGATGCTTTGTAAAGAGCTGAGTGATATAATTCCCTGGATTGCCAATACTAATAAGGTTTCTGATGAAGTTTGCGTGTTTTCGCATTGTACAATTGCTCCGGATTTAGTTTCAGACTTTTCTGTAAAATCACATTTTGAAACAGGCTTAGGCACAGCTATTCAGGGAAATTTTAAGGACGATTTGATTACTATCTTTCGTTTCGACAGAAAGCTGAGTAAAGCGTTTATTACAACAGCAAAGATAATAGGCCGGCCAAAATCCGATGCAGCTTGCCGTACCCAGATTGAAGTTAAACTTACACAAAATGAAGTTAATTTGCTGCAAAACAGCCCCCTTGGCAATCATCACCTAATTTGCCCGGGCGATTGCAAAAAATTGCTTCGTTTTGCATGTACAGTTCTCGGAATAGAAATTCTGAAATAAATATAGATAAGATTTATCAAACATTCAAATTCTACAGTTTTTAATAAATTCGCAAAAAATAGATATATGCAACTGACTTATATGATACGAAATATTCAAATATTTGATTTTAAACAAACTTGATATGATTTGTGTATTTGGGATTGTCAAATAATTGGCGATATGGTGTGGATATTAGTTGATTACACAAAATTGTAAAAATATTTTCTGCTCAAAATAAAGTTTCCCAATAGGGAAATATTACTTATCTTTGAAAAAAAATGATAGAATGCTAAAGTATGCAATAATATTTTTAGATTGGGCAAAAGAATTTCTCGATACTCTTGACGATAAAACAAGAAAAAAGGTTTTATATAATGTTTGGAAATCAAGAAATGTTACTGATCCTTAACTATTTAAAAAACTGAATGAGAATATTTTGGAATACAGGACGAAATTCCTGACTAAGCAAATCCGACTTTTTGCATTTTGGGACAAAACAGAAAAGACAGAAACCCTTGTTGTTGCAACTCATGGATTTATTAAAAAGACTCAAAAAACACCAAAGTCAGAGATTGAAAAAGCTGAAAAGATTAGGGAACAATATTTTAAAGAAAAAATTAGGATAATAAAATGAAAAAGTACACATTAGAAGAATTGACAAATAAATATATTGGAGAAAAAGGTTCGCCAGATAGAGTACAATTTGAATTTGAACTTAAATTAGATATCCTTGGAGATATGCTTAAAAAAGCAAGGAAAGGAAAACACCTAACTCAAGAACAATTAGGAGAACTTGTTGGGGTTCAAAAATCACAGATTTCTAAAATTGAAAACAATACGAAAGATGTTAGATTATCGACAATCATGAAAGTTTTTAATGCATTAAAAGCAAAAGTAAAAATGACAATTGATTTTGATACAGATTCCCACTTGGAAATAGCTTAAACAAATATATGCAACTGACTGTTATGAAACGAAATATTCAAATATTTGATTTTAAACAAACTGAATATGATTTGTTTATTGGGGATATTTCAAATATGTGGCAATATGGTGTGGATATTAGTTAGTTAGCAGCAAACAAAATACAATCGTACTATGACAGAACATCAAATACAAACATACCTATGGGAGAATCGAGACATATGGTATGAACTTATTGAACATGTCAAATTTCCAGAAAAAATTACATTTGATGATACTGAAGAAACTATTCTAACCAGAACTCCTGAAAGAGTTTTATTCAATGAAATTATTGATAGATACAAGAGTTTATATGATAGACTATTTGGTTTAAACTTAATAGGTTGTGAAGTTCCATTGAAAAAAGATGGAGATAGTACTATCCGCGCTGATTTATTAGGAACTATTGATGGAGTATCAGGGTTGTCAATAATTGAAATTAAAAAGAGTAGGCAGACAGAAAGGCAGGCTTTTACAGAGTTGTTTGGGTACGCGTCTCATATACAGGCAGTTTTTCCAACTATGACAAATGATGATATTCATTTCGTATTAATTTCTCCAATGGAAGAGAGAATAGTAAGGGAAGCATCAATTTATAGTTTCCTTTTTGATGCAAAACCTGTATTTGCTTATATCCCAACATATGATGAAAATGATGTCTCTACAATAAGGCTAAAACCTTGGATTCCCACAATTGAGGACATAATTAATATATCTGAGACAGCATTCTCGCAAAAGAATTTTGAAGTATTTAAAGTTACATGGGAAGAAAATGAAGACTGGAATCCTCAAATAAAAGAGGACCCTGATGAATACATGATTAAGAGGATGAATAGAATTTCTTCATATGCGGCTCAAATTATGGAAGCTAAAAAGATACACGGTTTTGTTTTTACATCACAGAATTATCCAGAATTACCATTTTTGCAAAATGCTATTATTGTGGCTGGCTTAAATCCATTTAAGGTTGGTAGGGATAATTACCTTATTTCAAAACGAAAGATTGAACCATATCAATTAGAAGATATAAATGATGAAGATGTAAATTTAAGTCATATAATACCCGAACTTCTCAACAAGGCACAGGAGGTTCATGACAATCATAATTATTTCTATGACTTAGTTTCTACTTGGGATAATACAATTTGCGGTATTGCATTTAAAACAGTAGAAGTTATGACAACTAATGATAAAAAACTCAGATTTGAAAAAGGTTGGGGAGGTATGACATGGCAAGAATATCAAAAAAATATAATAGAAGATGGTCAATGTTTTAAATACGACATTAAGCCTACAGGTCTAATTCGTGAATTATATATTCATTATTCAATTGAAGATTATAAATATATGAGCAAGCATGGGGTGTCTATTCACCCATATTTAGCTCATGGAAATGTTCCAGATTTTATGGTTGACTATTTAAGTGAACAAAGCTATTTCAGAGACTTTTTGTACAATATATTTGAAGAAAATAAGGATTTGTACAACGAATTTTAGGCTAGTAAAAATGCCATCTACTAACACCAAAAAAAAATAATACATATAAAAACCACCAAACCCTACTCAGTAATTTTCATTTTCTTAGCTATAAGGAATTAGTATAAAATATATAAAGAGTATTATGAAAAAAATTATTGTTCTGAATATCGTTTTATTATTATCATTAAGTAGCATTTTTGGGCAAAGCAGTAATGCGAATGACACATCCAAATTACTAAGCGGAAGATACTTCGGACAGGAGGAACCCGGACTTCAAGCCAAATTATTTGCTCCGGGCATTATCTCTACAGGTATGTTTGAGCTTAATTCCATTTACTCACATGATTACAAAGAATTTTATTATTCTGTTAGAATCCTTGAAGGTCCGGTTTCTATTGCATGTAGGAAATATCAAAATAATCAGTGGACCGAAGCAGAAGTTGTTTCTTTCTCAGGAGGTCAATATATGGATGTAGATCCCTGCATTTCTCAGGATGGTAAAAGCATGTTTTTTGCGTCGAACAGACCAGTTGATAAAAGCCAAAAAGCAAATAGCAATTTTGACATTTGGAGAGTTGTAAAAGTGAATGATGAATGGGGAGAACCGGAAATTTTAGATATCAATTCTGAACAAAATGAATTTTATTCTTCAATAACAAACGATGGGACTTTATACTTCTCGTCCGGAAGAAATAATGCAAGTGGTGGAGCTGATATTTATAAGTCTGAATTCATTGATAATAAATTTCAAGCTGCTCAAAAACTTGAAGGAGATATTAATGATTTTTCTGAAGGAGACGTATTTGTCTCTGCTAAAGGAGATTATTTAATTTTCGACTGTCAGGGACGAAAAGAAGGTACCGGACTATATATTAGTTTCAAGAAGAATAATGTTTGGGATACGCCTATATTTATGGGGAAAGAGGTTAATTCAAGCGGAACGGAATATAGCCCGGTTGTTTCTCCTGATGGTAAATATTTGTTTTTCAGTTCATGGAAAAAGACTCTTAAGGTTCCAACTAATACCCCTGTTACATACAAAGATTATGTTTCATATTACTCAGATCAGTGTAGTCCCCAAAACGGTCATCCTGATATCTATTGGATTGATGCCAAAATAATTGATAAGCTTAGAAATGAAAATAATAGGCGTTAACACCTATGAATATAAAAGCGGCTGAAACTACCGTGTCAGGCTCAGTCCCGATTTTTCATCAGGATTGAACTAAACACAAGCCAGCGGGGATTTTGTAGAGAGGCAGAATCTCCGGTTTGTTTTCCGATGATTAGGTAATTTCTGTCTAATATTTCATACGATTCTTTATCAGTTAATTCTTTTTTTTATCCATCTTTACATCTTTTAATAAATTAATAAAGATAAAATTTATGATATTATTACTGAATTAGCTGGCTTGTATTTAATTAGTGTATCTAAGAAAACAATACATAAAAATAATAGCCGAAACATTAGTAAATTAAAGGATTATAGCCAATTCAAATTTCTTGTAACTAGATAGGAAAGTGCTACGCAATCTGCAAAACTTATACAATTTTCCGTTGAATGCAAGTTTGTACATTCTAATTTCACAATCAATAATAAATAATGAAAAATAGATTATTTACAAGAACTACCATGATTTCTCTAATTGCAATTTTTACTCTGCTATTAGTAAAATGTTCTTCTAAAAATGAAACAACATATTTAAAGAATAGTATTAGCCTTACAAGTTTCACTGATAAACAAGAAGAAAGTCCATCATTAGTAACTGATAGAAAAGGTAATATTTGGCTTTTCACATTAAAACGAAATGAATTTCCTGATGAAACAGAGTTTATTTCTGCATTTAAGTATGAATCGGATAAGTGGGAAGAAATGATGAATGTGACCCAGTCAAAAGGTCAATTCGAAGCTCCGGTAGCAACATGTGCAAGCGGAGGTAAACCTGTAATAGCATGGACTCAAAAAGAAGATTGGAGTATAAATGTAGCTTTATTTGAAAGTGATGGGTTTAGTGAACCACATTCTTTTGTAACTGTAGCCGGGCACTCAATAAATCCGGTACTAATAGCACCAAATAAAAATCGCAACTGGGTTGCATGGGAAAACCTACATAACGGAATATTTACCATACGTATCAGTAAATATGAAAATAGTAAATGGTCTGAGCCAATTGCAATAAATAAACAAGAGGGTAGCTGTTTTTCGCCTGCTATGGCAGAATCAAAAGAAGGGAATCTGTACATAGCCTATGGATATACTAAAGGTTTTCATCAGAATATTGAATTGGCAATAATTGACCGAAACTCACTTTCAATAAAAAAGAAAGTACCAATAGCCATAGGAGGAGGACACGAAAATAGAGTTAATATAAATTCTTATCCGGCATTAGCATTTGATAAGTGGAATAATCTATGGATCAGCTTTGAAAACAACAGAAACACCACACGCATGGAAGATGGAGATAATTACACAGGCGATAGGTGTTGTGCGATACTTTCTTATCAGGATGGTAAAGTTGTTGAAGTAAAAGATAGTTCTAAATGGCTATTTAAAGGTAAAAACGATCAAAACCCAACATTTATAAAAGACACTAAGGAAAATTTGTATTTGGCAACATACTGTGGAAGTGACTTCACTACTTATGGAGGATGGAAATATAGGCTTTCGTGGCTGGATGCAAACAAAGGCTGGCAAGAACCAGTTACCATTTATGAAACAAAAATGAAAGGTTTTAAAATACAACCAGCTATTGTATTTAATAAAAACAATAATTTTTGGTTGGCAGCCTTTAATGAGCAAGTAATTAAAATAAAAGACAATCAAAATAGTGAAGAAAAAACTAATTCCCGAAGAACCCAATTGAATTTAATTGAATTTAAGACGAAAGCTTTGTCGGAAGTTTACAAACCCATTGAATTTACAGAAACAAAGGTTAAAGAATTTATGCCAGATCTAAAGACAATAAGTACCTTTAGTGGACACCCAAAGCTTGCAAGAAAACAAATAACCATAAATAGTGAAACTTATTATTTACTTTACGGAAATCTTCATGAACATACAAATAGTTCAAATTGCTGGCCTGCCGGCAACGATGGTTCAAAACATGATGATTATAGATTTGGCATGTATTCTGAAGGATATGACTTTGTTGGATTAACTGACCATGCAGCCAGCACAAGTGAAATACACTGGAGAAGAAATCTAAGAATGGCAGATTTTTATAATGAATCGGATGAGTTTGTTGCTATTCCCGGAATTGAGTGGACCTTACAACCTGATCGGACTTTAGACAGCATTCAATACGGTGTCGGACATTATAATATTATTTTTAAAAGCACTGAGGATGCTAAAAAATATATTCGTAATAAGTACGAAATATACTCGCCTCATAATCAGGAAACTAAAATGTCGCTTAACTTATGGCAATTGTTAACAGAAAAAAATATAGAGTGTGTTACTATACCTCATCACACGGCTGATGATGTGCATTATATTGATTGGAGCGTACACAATCCTGAATATGTAACAGCAGTAGAAATATTTCAATGCCGAGGAAATTCAGAACACCCGGCTTGTCCACGCGAAAAAAACTTGTCACGCCACAATGTTACCCACTACAAACGTACTTTTGTAGATTATGCCTTAAGAGATAAAAAGTATAAGATGGGATTTATTGCCAGTGGCGATCATAATAGTATGGGAATAGGACTTGCTGCACTTTGGGTAAAAGAAGTTAGCCGCGCAGGAATTTTAGAGGCATTAAAAAACAGACGCACTTTCGCTACAACAGGTGACAAAATATTTATGGATGTTAGAATTAATGGGGCTACGGTTGGCGAAAGTGTAAAAACAGATAAAGCACCAGAGCTTAACTTTAGTATTGAAAGTCAATCGGTATTAGATAAAGTTGAAGTATTAAGAAATAGTAAAGTAATACATGAGTATGCTATTAATGATAATGTAAGCTCTTTTACACAAACATTTATAGATAAAGATTATAAAAAAGAAAAAAGTGTACTGTATTACTACATAAGAGTAAGTCAGAAAAACAATGAGTTAGCATGGTCAAGTCCTATTTGGGTTGAAAAAAACAAATAATTCACAGTTATCCTTATGGGGAGTTCTAAAAATAGTAAAGTTCAAGGCGTAAGAAATTTTAATACCGCAGTTTGCTATTGTAAATGAGGATTTTAAAATTTAGAAACAACGAAGAAATTTGCATTTTTAGAAGTCTCCTTATTATAAAACCAGCAAGAAACTACTGAGCCATGCTTAGATCCGATGAAAATTGGGATTGAACAAAACTCAGGTTAGCGTGGATTGTAGTGGAAGGCGGAATTTCTAGTTTGTTTTCCTATGATTAGGTAATATTTGATAATGATTTTTCCCAATTGATAGTTTTTCAATAATGATTACTCACCAAAAGCCTTTTTTGCATTTTGTGCAATATAGACAATTCTTTTACCGTAAATTCATTTTTTTATCCATCTTTACATCTTTTAATAAATAAAGATGATTACATAATATTACTGAATTAGCTGACTAGGGTTTAGTTCAACTTGTAGCCAAAATCAAATTATAAATTCTATGATTTTTTGTATATTCCTTATATTTGAAGACATTTTGAATTAGTTTAAAAATAAACAATCATAAAAAACCAAGCCACACAATAAAAACATGCAAATAAACTACAACATCACTGCTATTGTTGACATCTTTGGGCTTTTCCAAGGGCTTATTTTGGGTTCTTTACTTTTGATTATTAATAGACGCAAAGTTAAATCTACCACTTTTCTAGGCTTATTCATACTGACATACTCTTTAAATTTTGTTTCAGACATTTTCCAAGAACTAAATATAGTTGAGCAGTACCCCAACCTAATAATGCTACCCTTCGAATTAGTCTGGTTAGAATTTCCGCTGTTTTATATCTATGTGCAGAAAGTATCCATATTTTCCAATAAGAAAACAAGTTATTGGGTGCTTTATCCTGGCATAGCATCCATTGTAATAAACATCATACTATTTTTACAGCCCATACAAGATAAAGTAATAATAGAAGATTCATTGGTTTACTTATTGTATGAGCTTATCGGTTTTGTTTTCTCTTTGTATATTGGGTTTTTATGCATAAAATGGATAAACAAACATATTAAGGAAGTGAAAAATCAGTTTGCAGCTATCGAATTCAAAGAGCTTCGTTGGTCGCGATTATTTGTGATTATTGGGCTTGTCTATGTAATCTTAGGTCTTTTTGTTTTCTTTATTATTGGTAATGAATATATTATTACAATGACCTCCTCAATTATCAATGTTGCATTACTATATTGGGTTTCTTTGCGAGGTATTCTTCAAATGAATGTGCTTACATTAATACCAAATTCCAAAGAACAGATAATAAAAAAAGATGCTCATAAGATTGAAATCCAAAACGCTGAAAAACCTACAGTAATTACGAAAGAGCTTCTTCAAAAAATTGAAAACTACGTAAAAAAGGAAGAAGCATTTAAACAATCCGACTTAACAATAATGGATGTGGCGAAAAATGTAAAGGAACATCCAAAACGTATTTCAACAGTCATCAACTCTCTACTCAATCAAAACTTTAATAGCTATGTTAACAATTTTAGAATCGAAAAAGCTAAAGAACTTCTTAATAGCGAACATCATAATTTCAGTATTGACGGCATAGGGAAAGAAGTTGGTTTTAATAGTAAAAGTACATTTTATGGGGCTTTTAAAAAAAATACAAGAATGACTCCATCTCGTTATAAAAACCAAAATAAAATGTAGAATAAAAGTTCGGATTCCTGAAACCGGACAAAAATAACATCAAAAAGTTCCAACATAGTTCATATTTCTGAATTCTATACTTCAACATATTTTCTTCTCTTGCATAAAGCTAAAGTATTTTGAAATATTTGTGCAATCAAATTACAAAATTTAAAAAGCAAGTATGAAATATGTAAGTTTAACTGGAATGTTTGTAATCATAATGTTTTCAAGCATTAACGCACAAAATTTCACAATAGGCGCTAATATTGGTTTGCCAACTGGGGATTTTAGCAAAGCCTATACTTTTAATGTGGCTATAGATGCATCTTATCTTTGGGAAGTATCCGAAAAATTTGAGTTTGGAATCTCCTCCGGATATAATCATTCTATTGGAAATAAGATAGCTGCAAGTACGTCTTCATATGGATTTAAAGATTTTCAATTTTTCCCGATTGCTGGGGCTACCCGATTCAATGTATCTGACAGATTTACTCTTGGTGCAGACATAGGGTTTGGGATTTCAGTAACCAGCCAATATGATGATGATACTAATGGCTTATATTATCGGCCAATGATTGGCTATACCCTAAACGAAAAAATTCAGCTTACAACGTCCTACTTAAGTTTTGATTCTAATGCTGGAACTGGTGTTTATTCAACTATTGATATAGGAATTAGTTATCATTTCTAATTTATTTTAGAATCTTGACATATAAATTTATTCACTAACATTTTAGTTAAGATCTATTTATTGTTAAGAAATTATAACAATCAAAAGAATAATTGGACTATTAAAAATGAAAAAATAATGAAAATTTACATCTATTTAATCCTACTTATTTCAAGCACAGTTTTCAGTCAGGAAGCTGATGAAGTTTCTTTTAATCCTATAGATGCAAAAAAAGATTTGGTTATTTATAGGGAAATTATTGAAACAGCACATTCCGGGATGTATTTATACACCTCTAAAGAAGAGTTTAACATACTATTTGCCAATGCAGAAAAAGAACTCCCTAAACTTGAAAACAATCGCAAGTTTTACAAGCTAATAGCAAATATTCATACAAAAATAAACTGTGGACACTCTAGTTTTTACCCATCTGGAATAATCTTTTCCGAGGTAGAGAATGATTCTGTTAGAGCCTTCTTCCCCTTCTTTAAAGTGAAATTTTTAAAAGACATTTTAGTCGTGGCCGAAGATTATGGCGAATTAAAAAAAGGAACACAAATAGTGACTATTAACGGACATTCTGTTTCAAATATTACTACTGAAGTTTTTAAGTTAATAAGCTCTGATGGCTATAATACTACATTTAAATACAGGCAGTTAGAAGATGATTTCTTAACAAACTATTATTTAGCATTCGGACCAAAGGAAAGCTATACAATTGATTATATTTCCTACCCTAAGTTTGAAAACAAAACAATTATTTTAGACGGTATTTCTCTTTCTGAATTAGGAAAAAACTTTAATGAAGAAGAAGCAAATTCTCAACCCTATTATTTAGAATATTTTGAAGATAAAACTGCCATATTAACTGTAAACACTTTTTCGACCGAAACCAAAAAAAATCAAAAACGCTTCTTTAAGTTCTTAAGAAACTCATTCAAAGAAATAGAAGAAAAGGGTATTGAAAACTTAATTCTGGACATACGTAAAAATACCGGTGGTGATGACGGTAATGATATGGAGTTAGCGTCCTATTTTATTAACAAGCATTTTAAAGAAAATAAATTCAGAAAATTAAATACGATTAAAAATATGCCGCCACAAGCTGAGTATCTGGCACCAATGTGGTATGAAATGTTAGATATCAGCAAAAAAAAGAAGGACAAAATACAGGATATCTTCAAAAAGATGGCATTAAAGGAGGTAGAAAGAGGAAGCGATGGTGCTTATTACTGGAAAGAAGATAAAATAATACACCGCGATCCTGCCAAATACAGATTTAAAGGCAATGTCTATGTATTAACAAGTGGCAAAGTATTTTCAGGAGGAGCCCTGTTCAGTGCATTGGTGCGAGATAAAAGTAATGCCATTTTTATAGGCGAGGAAACAGGTGGCGGTTATTACAGGCATACTGGTTCTATTCCTCTTTTTTATCAATTGCCCAACTCAGGATTTTTCTTTTCGCTTTTTACTGTTATTGGCGAGCAGGATGTGGATCAAAAACTATTTCCTGAAGGGAGTGGTACACAACCCCACTATGAGGTATATCAAACTATTACAGAATTTGTGAACGGGAAAGATGCTGTTTTAGAAAAAGCAAAAAAGTTGATTAATGATAAATAAGTTAACAAATATGGATAACAGAATCAATGCTATAATTCTGTTAGTTATTGGCACCATATTCTGGGGAATGACCTTTGCCTTTACAAAAACGGCTCTCAATGATATTGATGCATATTCCTTTTTAGCTTTTAGGTTTTTAATAGGCACAATTTTGCTATCTCTGGTATTTTTTAATAGGCTATTCAAAATAAACTTTAGTACCATATATAAAGGATTCCTGCTTTCAATTCCGTTGACAATTGCATTCTTTACACAGACCATTGGTCTTGAATTTACTACAGCATCTAATGGAGGATTTATAACAGCTTTTGCCATCGTCATTGTTCCATTTCTAGATGCCATCAACCGTAAGAGTTTACCTTCATCAAGAATAATTCTGGCAATAGCAATTGCAACTATCGGACTTCTCCTAATTACGGCAACGTCCATTAGCTCTTTCAACCCGGGTGATTTGTTGATGATTATATGTGCAATTGCTTTTGCTTTTTACATCATTCTGGTTGCAAAGGAATCAGGAAAATCCGATGCCATTTTAATAACAATAGTACAATTACTGGTTGTGAGTATTAGCTCATTTTTTATGGCATTACTTTTCGATGGCATACAAATACCCTCAAGCCGTGATAGCTGGACAGGTATTCTTTTTTGTGCATTGTTTGCAACAACCTTTATGTACACAGTTCAAAATCATTATCAGCAATTTTTGTCAACAAATACTACTGTTATAATTTTCTCATTAGAACCGTTTTTTGCAGCAATAACAGCAGTGGTCATGTTGTCAGAATCATTATCGGGCAACATTATTATTGGCGGAATCTTAATAATAACCGGCACAATTATATCTGAATTTAGAATGAAAGTAGCTGTAAAAAAATGTAACCTTTAAATAATAATTATAATAAACAATTTGAATAAATATGAAAAAACAAATTTTATTAGTCTCAGTTTTGGTTTTATGTTTTCTAAATGGAAATACACAAACTGATCCGATTAGCAATAATGCCCTTGCTAAAAATTTATTTATTGGCATTGGTGGGGTGTATAGTAGTTTTCAAGATGTAAAGTACTCTAATGTCCGTCAAGGAGGAATTGGAGGTCTATTTGAAATTGGTTATTCCAATAAAAATGAAAAGCGGTTTTGGGAAACAGGATTATATGTTAGTCTTTCTTTTGAAAAAGCGGCTACACATAATTCAGAAAAAACCAATGCCCTTAATCCTTATGCTTATTTTAAATATCTTAAACCAATAAAGAACAGTGATTTTCTAATCGGAGGTAGAATCGATATTCTTGACTTTGATTTAAGGGTAAACGATGCATTAGGAAATAATGGACACTACTATACCAATGGAAGTTATTTATTCGGTTCTGTAATGCATAACAAACAATTAAATGATAACTGGAATCTACAATCTTCGCTGGATATAGGATTACTAAGCTTTATGAAAGAGTCCACGTCTTTTGCATTCTCCGCTCCACAAAACGGATTAGAAGATGGTGAGTTTAACTATCAAAATAAAGAATTAGAAAGTCCTTTTGGATTTAAGTATTTTGAATTTAAACCTATTGGTAAGATTATAAATATAAAAACATCCTTTTTGTTTCAATATAAAGAAAGAATTTCCATCGGATATTTCTGGCAAATGAAGCGTTTTTCAACCTTGAAATCATATCCGACCACAAAAGGAACCCATAATCGTATTTAGATACAACATTATTCATAAATAAAATATTCAATTAATAATTTCAAAATTAGTATAATGAAAAAGATAATATATTTAGTATTAGTAGGGTTGATAATAATAATCGCATCCTGCGAAAAAATATTAATGAACCCAAATCCGGAAACAACAAATACAACTATTTTTAACGAATATGTAACATTAGTAAAAGAGAAATATGCAATGTTAGAGTTTAAAGGTGTAGATATTCAACATCTGGAAGATTCTATTAGAGCCATAGTGAATAATAATATGACCGAGACGGAATTATTTGAACAACTCTCAATTATTTCACTCCGATTGAGAGATGGACATTCGAAGTTAGAAGACGATAAAAATAGAAAAGGAGCATACTATGATAACAAATCGGGCTACCCCCTTGGTTTTCAGGTTGATATTCTTGCAGATAATTACACAGGTAAAAGTGTTAACCCGGATTTGCAGATTTTAGATGAACTTCAAGCTTTATATGGGTTCCTGCCTCAAGATAATGAAATAGCATATTTGTGGGTTCCATCTTGGAATGTAGAAATTTCTGATGATGAAATCGAGCAGATATTTGCATCATTTTCGAATGCAAAAGGATTAATATTTGATATGCGTCAGAATGGAGGAGGTGATCCCTCTCTCGCTACGAAATTTGCTTCATATTTAACAGACAAGCCTGTTTATACAGGATTTGAAAGATTTAAAACAGGACCGGGAGCCAACGATTTTTCAGACAGTCATGTTACAATGCAACCTACAAGTAGTTCCAATAAATTTCTAAAACCTGTTATGGTATTGACTGATAGGTTTTGTTACAGTGCTTCAACTACATTTGCCTATTCTGTTAACCCATTAGACAATGTCACTTTTGTAGGTCAACGAACAGGTGGTGGCAGTGGTTCAACTGCCGATGGCTTTTTAGCCAATGGGTGGCGATGGCAACTTTCAACGAGTGAATTTATCGATCATCTCGGCAATCACCTTGATGATGGATTTGATCCTGATATTCCGGTTACTTTGGATACTTTGATTACCACTCAGGATGAGGTAATTGAAAGAGCTATTTTGGAGCTGCAATAATAAATTTAAAAACAAATAAAATTTAAAATTTGGTTGTATGAAATCATTAGTCGCATTTAAGACAGTGTCTGTTATTATTTTACTCATGTTGACATTAACTGCTAAGCTTTTTTCTCAGGAATTGTCAGTAGTAGATTCAAGTAGTGTTAAGATTGAAGAATTGCCAGAATATGTAGTAATCACTTCAGAAAACACGAAACTATTTGGAGGGATAAATATTATAATCGATTATAAAAAATCTCCATACGAGGATGTTTTGATGAAATTAGAAAAACTTTTGCAGTCAAGAAAGAAACTTAAAATCAGAAATCAAACAGATATGTTAAATACAATGGCACAATTAGGATTTGAATATGTTGATGCTTATAATGCTAATGCAGGAACAATAGGAGCAGGAGGGGGTGACGCTGTTGATATATTTGGAAGTCAATCAAAGTTTAGAATTAACATGGTGTTTAGAAAGAAAGAAGAACATAGATAAAGTATGACAAATCGAAATGAAAAATGTTAACGTATTCTAAATTAAACTATAAATCATGACAAAAATAATCATAATTACATTTACCATATTATTTTCATTCCTTCACTACGGATTTGGTCAAAGTCAGGATATGCTCAAGGGAGGCGATATAATGATTGATGAAAATACGATCATTAAAGATGAATCTGGCAACAAGGTAGGAATGTCTGATTTTATGGATTTAATGAATTCTGGAGAATGGATGATGGATCCTGTAAACGATTCTAATGGCAAAATGAAATATGTACAACTTAGGAAAGCAACCGAAGAAGAAAAAAAGATGATGGCAGAAATGCCAATGCCAGGAAGTAGTTCGGAATTGATCGGGGAAAACGTCCCCGAATTTAAATTTGAAGACATAAATGGTAATGTAATTTCATCGGAAAACACGAAAGGGAAAGTAGTTGTTTTGAATTTCTGGTTTACTGCTTGCAAACCCTGCATTGCTGAAATTCCTGAACTAAATGAAGTTTTTGAAAAATATAAAAATAGCACAAATGTGATATTTGCATCTATCACATTCGATAAAGAAAAAAGAGTAAAAAAGTTTTTAAAAAAGCATATTATTGAATATCCAGTAGTATCAAATGCAACAGAATTGTGTAATCTATTTCAGATCACAGCTTATCCAACGAATATAGTTATTGATAAAGAAGGAAAGTATCTTTATTATGAGACAGGAGGATTTCCTAATATCGGGGAATCAATTTCAAATTCAATCCAGACAGCTTTACAAGAATAAAATCAACTAAACTGTATTTGAAGCTTTGTGTTCCAATGCATTATTAATTTTCGGCAAATTCTGATTAAGAAAAATACACTGAACTTGATTTTGCAATAACAAAACCAAAAAAAATTTAGTAATAGTATCTTAAATCATTTATACTTTATAAATATAAATAATCAACACAAGATTATTCTAATCATTCATAAATAAATTTAATCTTTTAAAAAAGAGAGACATGTTAAAAAACGTTTTGTACTTAATCATTTGTAGCTATTTAATATTTGGAAGCACAAATATGATGGCTCAATCGGAACTTTCAAATTCCAGCAGCCTTTTTCTGCTCAAGGCGAAGCAATTGAATAGCGATGCAGAAGGGATACAGTCAGATGCAAAAGAAAAAGCCTTAATAATTAAAGAGATCAAGGCCAATTTTCCAGTCAGCAGAAAAAAAGGAAACTTTTACATCGGAGGATTGATGAAAGTAGATGAAAACTTTAATGAGGAAGCCCTGACCGACCTCGGTGGTAAAGTAGGTACGAGAAACCCAATACTTTACACCTTTCGGATACCAATTGAGCAATTTGAAGCGATGACCAATCTGCCTGGAATCAGTTATATCCAGGTTGACCAAAAAGTAAAAAAAAAGTTAGACGCCGCACTCGCCGAAACAAACGTAACAGCGGTTCATCTGGGAACTAACCTTCCTCAGGCATATACTGGTGAAGGAGTCGTTGTAGGCGTAATCGACGGTGGTTTTGATATGACCCACCCTGCCTTCCGCGACAGCTCAGGCAATTTACGCATACAGAGGGTTTGGGTACAAAACGTTAATGCAGGAAACCCGCCTTCTGCTTATGGATACGGAACAGAATTGACTGATGCAGCTGACATGTTGAGTATTGGCCAAACCTCCGATAGTCAGTCGCACGGTACACATGTAACTTCTATTGCTGCCGGCAGGGGGGTTGGTCTTGATGAAATGTTTGGTGGAGTTGCCCCAAATGCTGATATAGTAATTGTTGAACCAGATTTTTCCACTGCTGGTGAGTCGGCAATCACTGATGGCATCAGCTATATCTTCAATTATGCAGATTCGGTTGGCAAGCCTGCTGTTATCAACATGAGTTTGGGGCACCATTCCGGGCCACATGATGGCACTTCCTTGTTTGATCAGTTTATTGATGCAATAGTAGGAGAAGGAAAGATTTTGGTGGGATCGGTTAGCAATGAAGGAGACAGACCTGTACATATTGCCTACGATTTACAGGCAAATGATACACTCCGTAGCTTTATAGGAACATACAGTACTGAGGGAAGTGGAGAAGTAAGCATTTGGGGGCAACCCGGAGCTTCTTTCGATGTGTCCATGAAATTTGATGATTTTTCCACAGGTAGCAATATAGGTACAACAGCATTCTTACCTTCCTCCGCAGATACAACTGTTGAAATTGTATTTGCAGGTGGAGATATAACCATTAGTATTGATGTGGATGATGCCTCGGTTTTAAATTCCAAACCCAATATAATGATAATGATAGAGATGAGCGCATTGTTGTCCCAACAAGTTGTGCCGGAATTAATACTGACTGGAACCGCAGGATCGCTTCATTTATGGAGTGAAGTTGGTTTGGAAAGTTTTGGTATTGGTGGTTATACAGAAGGAAATTCTGACATTTCCTGTAATGAAATAGGGGGAACGGCTGATGGCATTATATCAGTGGGAGCTTATACCACAAAGACTTCTTTTATGGGATTAGATGGGAATACACACGATGCACAGGGGACAGTATTGGGCGAGTTGGGAGCATTTTCCAGCCATGGTCCAACCGTTGATGGCAGGACCAAGCCAGAAATCACGGCTCCTGGAGATGTGCTAATTGCAGCCGTAAATGCTACATATCCTTACGTTGCCGAAGAATACCCGCCAGCATACGAATACCAAGAAGGAAATACCTCCTGGTATTTCGGGGGAGCTACCGGCACTTCCATGTCTTCTCCTTTTGTTGCGGGCATAGTTGCCCTTTTACTCGAAGCAAACGACACACTGAACGTAACACAAGTAAAAGAAATTCTTGCTACAACAGCTCGTACCGATAGTTTGACAGGCACTATTCCGCCTGGAGGCAGCAATCTTTGGGGCTGGGGAAAGGTAGATGCACTGGCAGCTATACAGGAATTAGAAACATATTCTACGGAGGATATTTTGAAAAACAATAGAGCTGTCCAAATTTTCCCAAATCCAACTTCGGCCTCTATTACTGTGTTTTTTGAAAACAAAAAAGAGGATGTTATGATTCAAATAACTGATATTTCAGGAAAATTAGTTTGGTCAGAAAATTGGTCAGATGGATGTGATTATGCAAAAAATATTGATCTTTCCTCTTTTAAGGCTGGGATATATTTTCTCAGCCTACGGGATAATGAAAACATTATCACAAGCAAAATAGTAAAGTATTGATCTTTTTGAATGATCAAAATCCCATCTGACAAATTGTAATTTCGACAAACATTATAATTGTCATTAAATCAACAAAGATATGAGCAGCGAAAGCACAAATACAGAACCCTTGTAAAGTGAGATGAAAACATATCATACAAGTTGGATTAACATGATGGATAAGCGAGCTGACTGACCCTTGAGAGATCAGGGTCAGTTAAGCTCGCAAACAACTCCAATGATACTAAGGTCAGGAGCTGACCTTATCACTTACCATATTATCGCAAAGATTTAAATGATAGTATTAAGAGAAAATAAATTGAATAAATATCTAATCAGTGAGGGAGTAAAGAATGCGATTCATTGAAGTGATGCCTGTAAAGGGTAGCCAGGTTAGCTTTAAGAAGGATATATTTCTTGAAAAAAACATCCTTCTTGAGCATATTATACAAATTACTGGCACAGCTATAATGAATATTTTATGAAGGAAAAACACAATTCGGACTTTGTGTAGGGGGATTTTCTCAAACAACAAACTCGTCGACATGTACTGTTCCTTCAATTGGAAGGCATTGATTGCTTTCCATTCCTTTTCGAATCTTATGCATAAATAGCCACGCGGTTTTGCGTGTAATGCCATATCTTTTAGCTACCTGAGAAGCCAAAAGTCCTTTAGTAGTAGCAGACATCTCAAACATATTCATGAATGCCTATCTCACACCAAACTTTACTTTGTGAAAAAATGTCCCTTCAGTAGGACTCTCGATATGTTTGCACAAGGTGCAACAACGTTGGTATTTGCTGCCCTTACTAAATTTAGTGTGTTTGCATTTTCGGCACTCAAACCCACTATTCCACTTAATGTCAGACAGATACTTAAGGCAAGCTTCATCTTATGAAAATCGTTCAGTAAAATTCTAAGAGCTTTTCTCCATTGTATATTTCCATAGATCTTTAATTCTCATCCAAATATAATATTAATTAAGTAAACACCTCAATTTGTTTATATAAAAAAGGCTATTTCCGAAAAAGAAATAGCCTTTTTTATAAAATGAAATTACTATTCTATTCGCCAAGTGTAGCTACCATTACAGCTTTTATAGTGTGCATACGATTTTCTGCTTCATCGAAAACCACAGACGCTTCAGACTCGAAAACTTCCTCGCTTACTTCCATTGCTTCGATTCCGAATTTTTGATATATCTCTTCACCAATAGTAGTATCACGATTGTGAAATGCAGGAAGACAATGCAAAAATTTCACATCTTTATTTCCGGTTTTATCCATCGCCTTTTTGTTCACCTGATAAGGCAACATTTCTTTAATTCTTTTTTCCCAAACTTCGTCGGGCTCACCCATTGAAACCCAAACATCGGTATATAGAAAATCAACACCTTTTACAGCTTCATCAAGATTTTCTGTAATAGTGATTTTTGCACCAGTTTCTTTTGCGATTTCCATACATTCTTCAACGAGTTTTTCGTCAGGGAAGCAAGATTTTGGAGCTGCTGCTCTAAAGTCCATTCCCATTTTTGCTGCACCTACAAGCAACGAATTTCCCATATTATTTCTTGCATCGCCAAGATATGCGAAAGATATCTTATTTAGAGGCTTATCGGAATGTTCCATCATTGTCAACAAATCTGCAAGTATTTGTGTAGGATGAAATTCGTTAGTGAGCCCATTCCAAACAGGCACTCCCGAAAATTCTCCCAATTCTTCAACAATCTTTTGACCAAAACCCCTGTATTCGATTCCATCATACATTCTGCCAAGAACTCGGGCTGTATCTTTCATTGTTTCTTTCTTCCCAATTTGTGAGCCTGTTGGGCCAAGATAAGTTACATGGGCTCCCTGATCGAGTGCTGCTACTTCAAACGCACATCTTGTTCTGGTAGAGGCTTTCTCAAAAATTAATGCAATATTTTTTCCACTGAGTCTTTTTTGTTCAATACCTGCATATTTCGCAGCTTTTAAATCTGCCGAAAGGTCTAATAAAAACTTAATTTCTTTAGGACTAAAATCTAAAAGTTTTAGAAAATTTCTATTTCTTAAATTAAATGCCATGATTTTTTTATTTTTAATTGAATATTTATTATTATTTATTTATGTTTTTAACTAAAAACTATCCGAGTGCCACTACCTTCTTTACCAAGTTGGCTTGCAGTAGTAATGATTGTTTCTTTTCCGCCACTTTCTATGAATTGAATAGCTGCCCGAATTTTTGGAGCCATACTTCCTTCAGTAAAATGACCATCTGCAAGATACTTTTTCGCATCAGTTACTGTCATTTGGTCAATAGCTTTTTGGTCGGGTGTATTAAAATTGATGTAAACTTTTGGAATATCAGTCAAAATAATAAACTCGTCGGCATTAATTTGCGAAGCCAACAATGAAGATGCTAAATCTTTATCAATCACTGCATCTATTCCTTCCAATTTGTTTGGTTCTACATAATAAACAGGGATTCCGCCTCCGCCAACTGTTACAACTATTTGTCCATCTCTGGCAAGCTTTTCAATAGATTTTCTGTTTCCAATTCTATAGGGTTTTGGCGAAGGAACAACTTTTCTCCAGCCTCTACCTCTTGGATCTTCAGCAAATACTGATTTTGTTTCGCTTGTTATTTTTTCTGCTTGTTCTTTTGTATAATAGGGACCAACAGGTTTTGTAGGATTTTCGAAAGCAGGATCGTTCTTATCAACAAGTACTTGAGTAATTATTGAAATTATATCTACATCAATTTTTTCTTTTTCTAAAACATTTCGCAATTGTTGTTCAATCATATAGCCAATAGAACCTTGAGTTTCAGCAACACAAATATCAATTGGCATTTTTGGAATACCAAATACTTGTTCGCCCGCCTCATGTTGTAAAAGCACATTTCCCACTTGTGGTCCATTTCCATGACCAATCACAATATTATATTTCTTTTTAATAAGTTGAACCAGATGCGAGCATGTGTTGTACACATTTTCTTCTTGTTCACTAATAGTTCCTTTCTGACCACTAGAAAGTAAAGCATTTCCGCCAAATGCAACTACTGCTAATTTCTTCATATTATTGGTTTTAAAAAAAACTGCAAAATTATAATTTTTATTTATTTCAATTGCAAAAAATCCTTATTAAAATATTCAAAAAAAATATTTTAGCAATATTTCCTAAATTCTTCTGTTTTTTTGATTAAACTTAAAAATTGCTATTTTTTGTTGATAGAAGAAAACTTATGAGATTATTGAATAAATGTATTATAATTAAAGAATTTTGCATTAATTAGTTTATTTTTTTCTTAATTTTGCAAATTATTTTAGATTTAATGTAAAAGTAAATGGAAAAAACGAAAGTACTATTTGTTTCGCAAGAAATAACACCATATTTACCTGAAACAGAGATGTCTCATATAGGACGCTACTTGCCTCAAGGAATACAAGAAACAGGCAAAGAAATTAGAACTTTCATGCCTCGATATGGTTTAATCAACGAAAGAAGAAATCAACTGCATGAAGTTATTCGTTTGTCAGGTATGAATTTAATTATTGATGATTCCGACCATCCCTTAATCATAAAAGTAGCTTCAATTCAATCTGCCCGAATGCAAGTTTATTTCATTGATAATGAAGATTATTTTCAGCGTAAAGCTATGTTTACCGATGAAAACAACCAGATATTTGACGATAATGATGAAAGAACCATCTTTTTCTCTCGTGGAGTAATCGAAACAGTTGAGAAACTAAGATGGGCACCAGACATTATTCATTGTCATGGTTGGATTTCAAGTCTTATACCTTTATATATTAAAAAATCTTTAAAAGATAATCCTTTATTTTGCGATTCAAAAGTAGTTTATTCAGTATATAATGACGATTTTGAAGGAAAATTTCATAGGTCATTTAAGGAAAAACTTAAAATAGATGGCATTGAAAACGAAGATATTACAATTTTAAAAAGAGGTGATTATGTTAACCTAAATAAATCGGCAATTGACAATTCAGATGCAATTATTTATGGTAGCGAAAAAGTTAACCTTAAATTAAAAAGATATATTGACAAGCAATCTGTGCCTGTCCTTCCTTATCAGACTAACGAAACTTTTCTTAAAGCATATTCGCAATTTTACGACAAATTATTAGAAAACCAAAAAGATGAATAAAAACCAAGTTAAATCATTAAAAGTTACAATCAACACAATCTTTTTTCTCTCATTTTTTTTATTTTTTCAAAGCTGCCAAGAAGAAAACCAACTTGGATATAATTTAGTTCCTGATGGAGACAAAATTATTCTTCATAGCGACTCACTGTCGGTAGTGGCAGCCTCAACAATTACTGACCATTTAATCACAACAGATGAACGCTCTCTTTGCCTATTGGGAAGCTGTGAAGATCCAGTATTTGGAAGCTCAAAAGCTGAATTTGTAACTGAATTTCGTCTTTCGAAAAATGCAGTTAGATTTGGTTCAAACCCAGTAATTGATTCTATATTTTTATACTTGGACTATGCCGGATATTATGGAGATACAAGCATAATGCAAAACATAAAAATTCATAAACTTTCTGAAAACATAAATGATACGCTGACATATTTTTCCAATTCTCATGTTAGCTTCGAACCGGCGTTTTTTAATAAATATTACAAACCTCTTCCTTCAGATACTAACAATTTGAAAATTAAACTTCCAGATGAATTGGGACAAGAATTGCTTGATCTTGACACTACTTTTTTGGAAGACAATGATTCCTTTAAAGATGCCTTTAAAGGTCTTTATTTTTCAACTGACCAAATAGGAGCCTCAATAGTATATTTTGATTTATTATCATCTGTTTCGAAAATAACTTTATACTATTCAAATGATACAAGTATTTTAGATGGCGATACCTTAAGTTTCGATTTCTTACTCAATGAATATTGTGCAAGATTTAATATTTACGATCATCAGTTTCAAAACACTAATATTTCACAATATTTAAACGTAGAAGATGCAGATCATATTTATTTACAATCAATGGGTGGACTAAAAGCAGAACTTCAATTTCCATTTGCTGATACATGGCTTGAAACTGTTGCGGAAACAGAACAAGTTGCAATAGCCAAAGCCGAATTAGTTTTTAGTATCAAAGAAAATACAACAAACAAGTTTTCTCCACCTGAAAAACTTATTTTAGAACTAATTGACAGAAATGAAGGCTTTGATGCTCCTTCAGACTATTATATTGACAGTAATGTCGAAAATTATTATTTCAATGGATATATTGATTCTACAGATTATACATACTCTATAAATATTACCCAATATTTTCAAGATTTAATAGATCAGAACATTGAAAATAAAGGACTATTTTTGTTACCCTCGAAAAGTAAAGTTTCTGCAAATAGGGTAATATTAAATAACTCAGGAAATAACAAAATTCTTTTAAAACTTACATACACAAAACTATAAAACTAATTTTATGTGCGGTATTGTTGGATACATTGGGAACAAAGAAGCCTTCCCAATCTTAATAAATGGCTTAAAACGATTAGAATATCGTGGCTACGATTCTGCCGGGATTTCAATTGTGAATGGCGATATTAGAACTTATAAGGTAAAAGGAAAAGTCAAAGATATTGAAGAATTCGTAAAAGACAAAGATGTTTCTGGAGACATTGGTATGGGACACACCAGATGGGCAACTCATGGAGTGCCAAGTACTGAAAATGCTCATCCACACACTTCAATGAATAACTTGTTTATATTGATTCACAACGGAATAATTGAAAACTACTCCATACTTAGAGAAAAGCTTATAAATAGAGGCTACACTTTTAAAAGTGAGACAGATACAGAAATATTAGCTAACCTTATAGAGTACATATATATAAGAGGTAACGAGTTTTTGGACGGTAAATTTACCGCCGAAATGGCAATTCGATATGCCTTAAAAAAAGTTTCCGGAGCTTATGCACTTGTAGTTGCTTGCAAAGATGAGCCAAATCAATTGGTGGCAGCTAGAAAAGGAAGCCCATTAGTAGTAGGAGTTGGAACGGATGAATATTTTATAGCTTCAGATGCTACACCGATTGTTGAATATACAAAAAGTGTAATTTATCTTAACGACTATGATATAGCAATTATCAAAAAAACGGAACTCCAATTAAAAACATTAAAAAACGAACCTATATCTCCAAAAATTGAAAAACTTGATATTGATATAGGAGAGATTGAAAAGGGTGGCTACGAACATTTCATGTTGAAAGAAATTTTCGAGCAACCTTCAACTTTAGTAAACACATTAAGAGGCCGAATAACTGCCGATCATTCTGACATCCATCATGGTGGAATATTAGAAATAATACCAAAAATTGTTGCAGCCAAAAGACTCATAATTATAGGTTGTGGGACATCCTGGCATGCCGGACTGGTTGGCGAATACCTTTTCGAAGAATTTGCCAGACTACCGGTTGAAGTTGAATATGCTTCCGAATTTAGATATAGAAAACCGGTAATTTATGAAGATGATATTGTTATTGCAATAAGTCAGAGTGGCGAAACTGCAGATACATTAGCTGCCATAAGATTGGCAAAAGAAAATAAAGCTTTAGTGATAGGAATTTGTAATGTTGTAGGTTCAAGCATTTCGAGAGAAACCGATGCAGGAATTTACACCTATGCAGGACCAGAAATAGGAGTTGCTTCTACCAAAGCATTCACATCGCAGGTAACTACATTAGCTTTTTTATCAATTCTAATTGGGAAAAAACGTAATACAATAGATGAAGCAACCTATAAAGAACTAATTTTGGAGATATCTCAAATTCCAAAAAAAGTAGAAAAAACTCTTAGCTATCATGGCGAATGTAAAAAAATTGCTGAACTATATAAAGATGCAGGAAACTTTTTATATTTAGGAAGAGGCTACTTTTTTCCTGTAGCTCTTGAGGGAGCCTTAAAACTTAAAGAAATTTCATACATTCATGCTGAAGGATATCCGGCAGCAGAAATGAAACATGGACCAATTGCATTAATAGATGAAAATATGCCAGTAGTAGTAATTGCTGCAAAAGACCATTCATACGAAAAAATTGTGAATAATATTGAAGAAGTAAAAGCCAGAAAAGGAAAAGTTATTGCAATTGTTACAGAAGGAGATGTGCAAATTGAAAAACTTGCAGACCATATTTTGGAAATTCCAAACTCCGATTATGCCCTTGCTCCTATTTTAGCAGTCATACCTCTGCAATTAATTTCATACTACATAGCAGCAGCACGCGGATGCAATATCGATCAACCAAGAAATTTAGCAAAAGCAGTTACTGTAGAATAATCAATACTTGCATCATAATCTATTTTCGAATGCTTGATATATAAACAAAATTCTTCTATTAACAATCTTTTTTATTTTTCTCAAATAAGGAATATTAATGCAACCATTTTTTTATACTTATAGTCAATTGTTAAGATTGAATTATGCAGAGTGAAAAAAATATAATTGAAGGCTGCATAAGAAATAGCAGAAAATATCAAAAGATATTGTATGAAAGGTATTCGCAGGTTTTGTTAGGAATATGTTATAGATATGCCAGAGATAAGTCTGAAGCAGAAGATATTTTGCAGGAAGGATTTATAAAAATATTTTATAACATAAAACAATATTCGGGTGCAGGTTCTTTTGAAGGTTGGATGAAAAGAATTATAGTTAATACTTCTATCACACACTATCATAAGAATTTGAAGCATAATTATAATGATGATATAAATGAAATTAGAGAAACAAAAATTGAAGAAAATACATTTGAAGATGCAGATTTTACAAGAGAGGAACTATTCAGTGTGATAAACGAACTACCACATGGATACAAAACAATATTTAATTTATATGCCATTGAAGGATATAAACATAAAGAAATTGCTGAGAAATTGGAGATTGATATTAATACATCAAAATCACAATTCTCAAGAGCTAGGAAACAAATTCAAAAAAAACTAATTGAGCTTAGTAGAATTAAAGAACACTAAGTTTTTAGCTATTTTAGCTAAATCTATTTGTAAAAATGGAAATTAAAAATAAAAACATAGAAAATTTATTTAAAGATAAGTTCAGCGACTTTGAAGTTGAACCATCTTCAAGTTTGTGGAACGATTTATCAAAAAAACTTATTATTAGTAATTTTTTGAAATTCGGACTTGTACATTTTAATATATATTATTCAATTGTTGCTATAAGTCTTACTTTAAGTGCAGGATTATATATTTCTGAAAATCTGAATGATAACGAAAACCAAAACAATATTCAAATTGTTGATTTATCAAGCCACAATTCACAAGAATCTCTTTCACTAAAAAATTCAGAATATCCAAAAGGAATAACAAATGAAAGCGAAAAACATGAATATACGAATAAAGATAATTCACAAAGTTCAGAAATAGAGTCATTTGAGGAGGAAAAAATCAATTTAACTAAACAAACACCTCTCACAAGACAAAACCAAATCAAAATAGAAGAAAAACCAATTGCAACAAAAGAAGTAGAGAGAGAAGCAAAAGTCGAATTTGAAAAAAATGCAACAATCTCAGAAAAAGAAAATACTATTCTTGAAGAAAACAATTCTACGAAAACCGTATCAGAAATAAGTTCTCAGAATATTAGTACAAATTCGAATATTAACATAGATTTTTTCGAAAAAGAAAACAATACTTCTGTAGAGAAAAATAGTGAAGTTGCAGAAATTACCTATGCAGAATCCGAAGAAAAAATAGAAGATTTTGAAGGACCAAGTTTCGAATTAAAAAATGAAATTTTTTACGATACAATTATCATATTTGATACCTTAACGTTTATTGATACCATCATAACACATGTAGATAATTTTGAATATAAAACAAAATATTCAGTAGATGCTTATTTCGATAATTTCATTACAAACAGTATTTTCAAAGAAAAATCTAACGAATATTCAATTCTATCTGATGAACTAAACAGAACAAGCACTTCATCTACAGGATTTACTGTTGGGGCAAATTTGAATTATCATAACCAAAACAATCTGATTCTTCAGATTGGAGGAAGTTATACGCAAATAAAAGAAAGCTTTGAGACAGAATATTTAGATTTTACAAAAGATTCAACGTCTTTCTGGAACTATTCTATCGGAGAACCAATAATACTAATTGATACTATCGATTGGGAATTTGTTTATGACAGTATTCAAGGCAACTATGTACATGTGCCCATTTTGCAAGAAACAATTACCACTCCAATTGATTCGGCATTAGTTACAGACTATGACTCAAGTTCTACTAAAACAATTTATTCAAACAAAAATACATATTCATATTTTGAAATTCCTCTTATTATTGGATACGAGTTTAAAAAATCTAAATTTACCTTCACACCAAAAGTTGGACTAATTACTGGCATATTTATTAATTCAAGAGGAAAAACAATATCACTTATTGATAGAGAATCTATAGTTGATATTAGCAAAAACGATTTACCTTTTATAAAGGCAAACTTTACTTTACTTTTAGGTATGGGAGTAAACTACCAGATGAACAATAATATGAGTTTGCTTGCAGAACCTTTTTATAGAACAAATTTAAATTCTATTTTAAGTGAAAATCATTATATCTCGCAAAGGTTCAATAATATAGGGATAAGATTTGGTGTAAGATACAGATTCTAAAATTCAAGAAATCAAATCATTTTTGTAGAATGAAAATATTGACACCTAGACTTTTATGAAATATATAAAATGAAAAAACTTTTCATAATATTCATATTTTCATTTTTGACTATAAAAGTCTTTTCACAATTATATATTTCAGGTAACATAATAGACAGCTCCAATACTCCAGTTCCTTACCATATGGTAAGCATTTCTTCCGATGGGAATCCCTTATCAATTGTGTACAGCGATATCTCAGGTAATTACCTATTCTATAGTCCTAATTTTTCATGCAATTGCATCATAAGTATTTCTACTTTAGATTGTTTAGGGGAAATTCACCAAATTTCAGGAAGTTATACGCCATATATCAACCATGATTTCCAAATTTGTTTTGATACTTCAAATATTTCATCGAATTGTAGCTCATATTTCTTTTTTTATTCAGGAGTTGGAACACTTTTCGAATATCAATTCTTTGATGGTTCATTTGGAAATGCCTATAGCTGGGAATGGGATTTTGGAGACAATACTTATTCAAGCATACAAAATCCTTACCATACATTTACTGATCCCGGAACTTATAATGTATGTTTAACTATTTCTAATTTAGGCTCATGCTCCGATACATATTGCGATTCTGTTACAGTTGATGGGATTTATATTCCAACATGTCAGGCACTATTCTTTTCTTCGGCAACAATCCCACCTACGAATATTGATTTTGGAGATATTTCATATTCAAGCGGAACAATCGTTGAATGGTTTTGGGATTTCGATGATGGCAACACCTCAACACTTCAAAATCCTAGTCACACTTTTCAATATTCAGGTGATTATAATGTATGCTTGAAAATCACCACAGATGATAGTTGCACAAACACATTTTGCAATATAGTTCATTTCATAGGTCCTGCTCCTGTGTGCCAGGCAAACTTCAATAGCATTCACGACAGTTTGATGTGTAGCGGTTGTTTTCAATTTTCAGAAAACTCAACCACATCAGGGCTAATAATAGATTGGTTTTGGGATTTTGGTGATGGAGATACCTCAACTCTTCAAAATCCTAACCATATTTACAGCAACTATGGAACTTATTTCACTTGTTTAACAGTTTTTACGGACGACAATTGTGAGAATACTTTTTGCGACAGCATAACATTTTTTAATCCTCCTCAAATTTGTGAAGCTAATTTCAGTTATAATATAGATACATCAAATAGTTGTCAAAATTGCTTTCAATTTAGTGATTCTTCAATGTCCTCAAGTACTATTAATGAATGGAATTGGAATTTTGGAGATGGAGATTCATCAATAATAAAAAATCCAAATCATATTTATGCAATAAACGGTGAATATATAGTATGTTTGACAATAAAAACAATTGATAGTTGCACAAGTTCGTTTTGCGATACTGTTTTTGTTTCAGGAAATATTCCACTATTTTCAATTTCTGGTGTTGTTAAAGGCAATTTTTTGCCGATTGCAAATGGAGAAATAATTCTATTTGGAAGTGGAAAAAGCTGGACTAATTCAATAAACTTTGGTGAATATATTTTCACAGATTTAGAGGCTGGGAATTATATTTCCTATGCAATACCTGAAAATACAACAATTTCAAATTTCGCACCCACATATTTAGTAAATTCATTATATTGGTCAGAATCAATAGAAATATCCCTCAATTCGAATATTATAAATGCCGATATAGAACTTATTAGTTTCCAGAATAATTTCGATGGAAATGGTGTAATTTCAGGAACAATTGTTTTTATCGACTCAACAAATACAAACAAAGAGTATGAAAGGAATTTAAACCTATCTCTTGAAAACATTTCGGTTTTACTTTTAGATATGGAAGACAAATTGTTAGACTATATTCTAACTGATGCAAGTGGAAATTTTGCATTTCGAAGTTTACCTTTCGGCACCTACAAAATATATACTGAAATTACAGGTTATCAAACATTTCCGGCAATAGTTAGGATAGATGCAGGAAATCAAATCATTGAAAATATTGAAATTATTATATACGGCGACCAAGTAATAATTGGTATTAAAAATGATTTATTCAACAAAAATTCAGTTCAAACATACCCTAATCCAGTAAAAAATAAACTAAATATCGAATTTGCATTAAAAAAATGTACATACATAGAGTTATACATTTACAATGAATTTGGGCAAAATGTTTACACCAATAAAAGAAAGTATATGATCGGAAAACATGCAAAAAAAATTGATGTAAATAGTTTGCCTAATGGACTTTATTTTTTAAGAATACAAGCAGAAAGTAAAAGTCTGCACGAAGTGAAGTTTGTAAAGTAAATTTTTCTCTAATTCATTCATCACAAAAGGCGTTTTCAACGGAAAATGCCTTTTTTCTCGCTATTAAGTTTAGGGAACATAAAACACTAATTACCAATCAGTTTAGGCAATAAGTTAAGCAAACTCTGCACAAGATTTTTAGTATTTTTGTACAACCAAAACTAAATATCATGGTCTATTTTAAAATTATTTAAGAATTATTAAGAATACAATAAGTTTATTTTATTATACATTTGCAAAAAATTATTAATCAATTAAAATTTAATCAAAAATTATGAAAAATTTAATTTTTACTTTTATTGTAGCATTGGCTTTTACCACAAGCATAAATGCACAATCATTAGTTTATTGTAGTGCAGGATCTTATACTATGGATGAGTTTATTAGTGATGTAGAAGTTGGTTCAATTTCGAATCCGTCCTCTTACGCAATAGGTGGGTATGCGAATTACACAAATATATCTACCGATATGTTAATAGGAGAGTCGTATGCTATTGAGGTTACCAATGGAATTCTTATTTATCCAACCGACGAATGTGGAATCTGGATTGATTGGAATCAAGATGGCGATTTTGATGATTTATATGAAGACATGATTGTTGCTGGATCTCCAGGAGTTGGTCCTTATACATCATCGATTGTTCCTCCAACCGATGCTATAAATGGCATAACTACAATGCGAATCAGAATTGATTATTCTCCAACAAATTTGAGTCCTTGTGGAATAACCTCTTGGGGAGAAGTTGAAGATTATTCAATAAATGTAATTGGCTGCATGGCAAATGCAAATTTCTCTTACTACGACTTAGGATTAGATGTAGATTTTGCCACAGATAACTACGACAGTACTTTCAGCGTAGTTTGGGATTTTGGCGATGGAAATACCATTTCGAACATAAATAATCCTACGCACACTTACGCTTTAGCAGGGACATACACTGCAACTTTAGCCGTGAACGATTTGCTCGATTCTACTTGCTACGATACAGTTTCTTATTCTATTACAATTGACGATTGTCAAACAAATGCAATGTTTGACTATACAGTTTCTAATTTTACTATGGACTTTGCAGGATATTTTGTATATGATACAACATATATAACTACTTGGGATTTAGGAGATGGAACAATAATTACTAATCAAAATATTGTTAATCATACGTACCCGGGTTCTGGAACTTTTACAATTACTTATACAGTTGAAGATTTAAACAATCCTTATTGCACAGAAAGTTCGACAATTACTATTGAATTAGGAAATTGTAATATTGCTGCACAATTATCATGGAATGCCTGGGGCTTAGAAGCAAATTTCTCAACTTTCAATTCATCAGGCTATGACCTTGTATGGGATTTTGGAGACACCACTTTTACAAATATAGCAACACCAGCTTACACTTTCGATTCAACAGGTACTTATTATGTTTCATTGTTAATTACAGAACCGGGCAACCCTTACTGCTCAGATTTTATTGACACAAACATTTTTGTAGATGCCTGCGTTTCAAACGGAAGTTTTACTTATTCAGGAATAGAACTTGAAATTGATTTTCAGACTCAATACTACTGGGATACAGCTAATTACTACATTGAATGGCAGTTTGGTGATGGTTCAGGTTCAGTAGCTTATAATGATAATTTCCCAACACATACGTACATTTCTTCAGGCCAATACAATGTTACTTGCATCATTCAAGATTTGAACGATTCTAATTGTGCCGACACATTAATTCAAACAATAACAGTTTATCCTCCATGTATTGTTGACGCTGCTTTCACCTGGATTGATAATGGAGACTGGTCTTTTGATTTTTCAACAATAACTACATATAGTGGTGATTATACTTTTGAATGGAATTTCGGAGATGGAACAAGCTCAACAGCAGGTCAAGCTGTAAATCACATTTATAATTCAGCAGGAACATACTCAGTAAATTTAATAGTCACTCAAACAACTAATCCTAATTGTTATTCAATGGAAACGGCTTCAATCGTAATTCCTGAATGTTTAACTGATGGAGAATTTACTTTCTCTGATACATATTTATCTGTAGATTTCTCAGCAATTAATACTTTTGACCTCGCTAATTACTCTCTATCATGGAATTTTGGAGACGGATCACCAACTATTGACAATGTATTTGATGTAAATCATGTATATTCAGGAACAGGAACTTATACAGCTGTATTAACTGTATCCAATATTATTAATCCAAACTGTGTCGATGAATATAGTTTAAATGTTACAGTTGTAGAATGTGTTGCGACTGCTTCGTTCACAGAAGTAGCAAACAATCTAGAATACAATTTTATAACAACTAGTAGTCCAAGTGAATATTCAATAGTTTGGGATTTTGGCGATGGAACAACAGCAAGCAACATTAGCAGCATTACCCACACCTACGATACTGCTGGAACTTATACGGTTAGCCTTACTATAACAGATTTATTAGAACCTACTTGTACTGACACTTATACAGAAATTGTTTATGCAAGCACTATTGGAATAACAGACAATATCATTTCACTAAATGAATTTTCGATTTATCCAAATCCAGTTGTCAATAACCTAAATCTGAATATTTCATTAATTGAAAGTTCGATATTTTCTGTAAATATTATGAATGCAGTAGGTCAATCAGTGAAAAACGAATCATTCGAAAAACCTTTTGGTGATCACATTCTCTCTTTCGATGTAAGTAACCTTCCAATGGGAATGTATATACTAAAAATAGAATTTGACTCTAACGATAAAAGAGTGTTCAAATTTATTAAATAAAGATAGCATCCTTTTAATAAGAAAAGCACTCAATAAAAGAGTGCTTTTCTTGTTAAATAAAACCTAATGTTTATACATAGATTGTTATTAAAATTCGTTTCATAAAAATTTATTAGTGTTTCATCAATAAATTTATCCCTCAGACAAGTTTGAAAGTACATTTGTAAAAATTTTGTTAAACTAAAAATATAATGTTATGGAAAAGAAGAATTATTCCTTATTGGTTTTTATTATTGCTGTAATGCTTTTTGGCGCTTGTAAGAAAGAACCAACTTCCTCTACAATTGATCCTAATGTAAATTTAGCAATGTCAGAGCTAATTGTTAGCGATGCTTTTGATTATGAAACTACAAAGAATGTCAATGTTTCAATTTCTGCAATTACTAACGATGGTAGCCCTTTAGCAAAAATAAAACTTAATATATTCAGTGCTGATCCTATCAACGAAGATGGGACACTCAATACTGAAAGTATCTTATTATACTCAGGTGCTACAAATTTTAATGGTGTTTTACAAACAACGATTTCAGTCCCAACATACATGGACGAATTAGTTATTATGCCTTATTATATAGGATTAGAAAACAAAGCTATTGTCAGCATTGATAATGCCACTGTCTTTTATACATTTGGCACTGAAAACCACAATAAAAGCCTAAAAAGCGTTGGAGGAATTGAAAATACCAATGTCAATTATACAACAATAGGAACTTGGGATAGCCAAGGAGTGCCGGATTATTTAACTACACCCGATGTTATTTCACAAGGATTACTTGATGATATTAATTCTTCACTTCCAGAAAGTATAGAATTGCCAATTTCTCACCCGGAATATTTTGCCTACGGACTATCTTCAAATCTTATTGTTGAAGATTCTTCCGAAGTTTGGGTAACTTTCATTCATGAAGGAGCAGGTTGGAAAAACGTATTAGGTTATTATACATATACCACAGGAAATCCACCGGCGACCACCAACGATATTAACGAACATATTTTATTATTTCCAAATGTATCATACTCCGGTAGTGGCGGAGGACTAACATCAGGAGATAAAATCTTTATTGATACCATTCCAGGTAATACCTCTATTGGATGGTTCTTGGTTGCACAAGGATGGAATTCAGGGACATCTCAGGTTGGAAATGGTACACACGTGCTTTATTCAGATTCTCATTTAAATCCTGAAGCAGATACCAGTTTGCAAAAACATTGTGTTTTATTGTATGATGAATATAGAGAATTGTTCATAATGGGATTCGAAGATATTATTAGAACTGGCGGCGATCACGATTTTAATGATGCTGTTTTTACTGTTATCGCCAATCCTATTGAGAATACAAATCGCGATACTACTGAGAGAACTGACCCTGTTAATGATGCAGATGGAGATGGAGTAGCTGACGTTTCAGATGACTATCCAAACGATCCAAACAAAGCATTCGATAATTATTATCCAAGCGAAACTACCTTTGGAACTTTAGCATTTGAAGATTTATGGCCTGGAAAAGGCGATTACGATTTTAACGACTTAGTAATTGGATACAATTTAAACAGCATCACAAATGCAGATAATGACGTAGTTGAAATCGAGCAAAAAATTGTTGTGAGAGCTTTTGGCGCAAGTATGCACAATGGTTTTGGTATAGAATTTAATACTCCTGCAAGTAACACAAGTGTTACCGGCGGAATGGGAACTGTTGCAGGTACAAACAGAAGTGTGATAATGTCCTTTGTTGATTCTTATGAAGTATTAACTTATCCAAGCGATGGCGGAATTGGTGTTAATACTACAGTTGGAGGAGTTTACATTCAGCCTGATACAATTTATCAAACTGTAACCTTTACTTCGCCTGTGGATGTTGCACAATTGGGAACAGCACCTTACAATCCATTTATCCGTATTAATGAAGATATTACGCACGAAATACATTTGCCTGACTATGCTCCAACTGAATTGGCAGAAAATAGTGCTCTATTTGGTACGGCTCAAGATGATAGTGATGCAGCGATTGGCAGATATTACAAAACAGAAAATAACTTGCCATGGGCAATAAATATTCCTGTAGAATTCCATTATCCAATCGAAAAGGCTGAGATAGTATCAGCACATTTAAAATTTGGCTCATGGGCAACAAGTAATGGTTTAGAATATACAGATTGGTATTTAGAAATGGCCAATTATCGCAATGCCGCAAATATCTTTACCCACTAAAAAATATTTCTTTAAAAAAAAATGGCTAAACTTGATTTAATCAATCTGTTTAGCCATTTTTTTTAACATTAAATCTAAAAATTAATCATACGCCTTTTCGATTTTTCTCAAGCCTTTTTCATCAATAATTTTGATTTTCCTACCATTTAATTCAATCAAATTATCGCTTTTAAACTCCGATAAAAGTCTAATTACAGATTCTGTAGCAGTGCCAACAATATTTGCTATTTCCTCTCTTGTCAAAGAAATCTGCAAAGTTTTTTCATCATCAAGGTCAAATGACTTTTTCAATAACAAAAGAACTTCTGCAAGACGTTCACGAACTGTTTTTTGTGCGATGTCTGTAATGTATTTATTTGCTTCGCCAAGTTCCTTGCAAGAAAACTTCATAAGCTCAATAGAAAAAGCAGAATTAGATTTAAGTAGAGAAAAAATGGTTGGTGCTGGAATAAAACATAAAGTTGCATCTTCAATAATCTTAGCGGTCGTGCATGCAACCTCGTTGCAAAGAAGCGACCTAAATCCGATAATATCGCCTTTCTGGGCAAAACGTATAATTTGCTCTTTTCCATCAACACCACTTTTATACATCTTAACTACACCACTATGAACACAATAACAACCATTGGTTCTATAGTTTTCTCTAAATATTATTTTCCCCTTTTTATAGATGGAACATGACTTTTTATAAGTTACAATATCAAACTCATCGTTTGTTAGGTTTTTAAAAATAGAATTTGGCGTATTCAAACAATCAGTACAAGAAGGTATGCTTTCCATTTTTATTTCAATCTTTAGTAAAACAACAAAAAAAGATAATTACTATTTTTGCACAAAAGTATAATTTACTACTGTTATTAAATAATTTTTTTATAAAAAAATGATATTTATCAATATTATATGAAATATCAATAATTTGGAAATATTGTTTCTACATTTGCTAAATTAATTTTTTACTAAAATACTTAAAAATGAAATCAAAAATTGATCTTAATTGGACAGAAAACATGACTTTTAAAGGAAATCCTGATGGACATGAAATTATTTTCGATGCAGATGCAAAAGTCGGTGGCACCAATAAAGGAGCAAGGCCAAAGCAGTTTATGCTATATGCCTTAGCAGGATGTACAGGTATGGATGTAGTTTCAATTTTAAAAAAAATGAGAGTAGAATTTGACGATTTATCAGTATCTGTAGAGGCTGAAATGACTGAAGAGCATCCGAAACATTATAAAAGCATGCATGTAATATATTCCTTCAAAGGAAAAAACCTTCCTCTGAAAAAAATTGAGAAAGCTGTGAAACTTTCAGAAGACCAATATTGCGGAGTTGGAGTAGTGTATAAAAAAGTTATGCCTGTTACATCAGAAATTAGAATTGCTGAATAAACTGATTTCAATGCTAAATAATGCTTCAAATGCTTTGTTTTGTTGAAACGATATTTAGTTTTATCAAAAATCCTTCAGTTGATTTTTTTTAATTGAAACTAAAATAGTTTTATACTTTTGCATAAAATTTGGGCATTTAACTCAGTTGGTTTAGAGTGTCACCTTGACAGGGTGGAAGTCACTGGTTCGAATCCAGTAATGCCCACATTTTTCTTTCAAAAACAACACATTTAATAATCTAATTCATAACAAGAATTATTTTACTTTTGCACAAAATTTAAAAATTTATTTATGAATACTACATTAGTTGAAAATATTCCTTATAAAGTAGCGGATATTAGTTTAGCCGAATTCGGCAGAAAAGAAATAGAGCTTGCAGAAGCAGAAATGCCCGGATTGATGGCTCTTCAAAAAAGATATACTAAAGAGAAACCTCTAAAAGGTGCAAAAATCACTGGATCTTTGCATATGACAATTCAAACAGCAGTTTTAATTAAAACTTTGGTTGAGCTTGGCGCAGATGTTCGATGGGCAAGTTGCAATATTTTTTCGACTCAAGACCATGCTGCGGCTGCAATTGCAGAGGCAGGCATTCCTGTATTTGCATGGAAAGGAGAAACACAAAAAGAATACTGGTGGTGCACCGAACAAGCATTGACATTTCCTGACGGATCGGGTCCCGATTTGATTGTTGATGATGGCGGCGATGCTACACTTATGGTACACAATGGTTTAGAAGCAGAGAAAAATCCTAAACTTTTCGATAAAGAAACTTCTGCAGAAGACGAATTTGAGCTTTATGGTTTGCTAAAAAGAATTCATGAAAAAGACCCAAATCGCTGGCAACGAGTTTCGGAAAAAATAAAAGGTGTTTCAGAAGAAACCACAACAGGCGTTCACAGATTGTATCAAATGATGCAGCAAGGAATACTTCTATTCCCTGCAATAAATGTAAACGATTCGGTTACAAAATCAAAATTTGACAATCTTTACGGTTGCCGCGAATCATTAGCAGACGGAATAAAACGTGCAACTGATATTATGCTGGCAGGAAAAGTTGTGGTTGTATGCGGCTATGGCGATGTTGGAAAAGGATCGGCAAAATCTATGAAAAGTTATGGTGCAAGAGTTATCGTTACCGAAATAGACCCAATTTGTGCATTGCAAGCTGCTATGGAAGGTTTTGAAGTAAAAACTGTTGAAGAATCGCTTGACGAAGGAAATATTTTTGTAACAACAACAGGAAATAAAGATGTAATTACAGCAGAACATATGTCGAAAATGAACGACAAATCAATAGTTTGTAATATTGGACATTTCGACAACGAAATTCAGGTTGAGCAATTAGAAAAATGGGAAAACATTAGAAAAGAAAATGTTAAACCTCAAGTTGATCAATATCACTTTTCCGATGGACATTCAATAATTTTACTTTCAGAAGGTCGTCTTGTAAATCTTGGAAATGCAACAGGACATCCATCCTTTGTTATGAGTAATTCGTTTACAAATCAGACTTTGGCACAAATAGACCTTTGGACAAAAGACTATGAACTTGGAGTTTATCGCCTGCCAAAATATCTTGATGAAGAGGTTGCACGCTTACACTTGAACCATATTGGCGTGAAACTTACAATTCTTTCAAAGGAACAAGCAGATTATTTAGACATAGATATCAACGGACCATACAAACCTGAACATTATAGATACTAATTGTTTGAAGGATATTGATTTAAAGCTTGTTGCAATTCTGATTTGCATATGAGGGAACAAAAAAGTACCACAAGTTTATAGATTTTCTATGAATTTGTGGTATTTTTATTTTAGCTCAAACGGATTTCAATTTATAATAAGTTATTTTTTCGGTAACAACAATTTCTAAAATATTCAGAAGCAAAAAGTTCACCAAAATCTTTTCAGCTTTTCGCCTCGAAATTTTTGACAATTTTACAAATCTTGAGAAAGTAATTATTTTATTTTCAGCAAGATATTCTAACAAAAACTGTTGTGTTTCTTGATATTTTACAAGTATTCCTTCATTACTTTTCTCTCGTTTCCAAACTTGAAGCAAAACATTGTTAGCCAGCAAATTTTGGTCTTCAACTCTAATATATGCAAGAAACTTGTTGTTATCGGATTTTACAAAATGCGGTCGATTTTCGCTTTTAGGAACTTTTACTTCATAAACAACTTTACCTTCAATATTCCATTCCAAAGCAGAAAATTTCACTTCCGGACGGCAAAAAATTTGTGTAGCAGTTTCGAGCATAAAATACTCTTCTTCGGAACGAACACCAGCAATTTTCCCATTGTCTTTGACTCCAATCAATAGAATTCCACCATCGGTATTTGCAAAAGCAACAAGCGAGCGTGCAATTTTTTTAGAATCTGAAACTTCAAATTTAAAATCAAGGATTTGATTTTCTCCTTGCTCTATTAATTCTTTGATGTATTTGCTCATTCCATAAAAATAATTTCCTACTTTCTTAAGAGTAGCTTCCTTGAAACCAAATCACCATTAACATAAAAGGACAGTATATAAGTAGCTTTTATAAGATAGTTTTCAATAAATTGTTTCGCATCTATAGAAATAATATTTTCACCAATTTGCTGATTTTTATACTCATACGATTTCACATTTCTCCCAAAAATATCCTCAATACTAATATAAACATTCGACTCATTTTCAAGCAAATATTTAATACTAATAATTTCACGGAAAGGGTTAGGATAAACATAAATTTCAGATTTTTCAGAATTATTTACATCTTCTGAAAAAGTAATATTACAATTTCCCGGAATATTTTGATCTATCCAATTAAGTCGATCAACTATCCAAGTTTTCATATAGTTTATTTCTTCTTCGTAGTTCTGCCCTACAAAATTATTCGGCCAAACATATGAACCGAATATTTGCCATTTATCGAAATTTCTCACTTGAGCGGCAGACAGGTAGCTAACTGTTGAATCAATATAGTTCAGAATTGTATCGGTATGAAATTTTGTATTTCTTAATTCAAGCCACCTACATTTTGTTTGATGAACATATGTAGGATCTTGCAAAAATTTCGACCACCAAAATGGAATTTGCCAGCTATCGCCGGAGCATACATTATTAAAACTTAGAGTCCAACCAGAAGTGCTTCCTCCATTGCAATAATTTGCATTTCCAAAAGCCAGATTGAAATCCCATAAAGGACCCATATGAATTTTTGGATCAATAGAATCTCTATTTTTGTAGAGATATGTACTCAATCGGTATCCATCAACATTGTTGCTTATTTCATTAATCAACATATAATCAATGAACGAGCCAACATCAATATAGGCAGGATATCCTAAAAGTGGATCAGTAAAATTTGGACCATTCAAAGCCGTTTCAAATTGTGTAATATAGTTTTGAATATAGTTTTTCTGGACTAATTGAAGTTCGTCTGCTTTTGGTTCGTCATACTGAAAAAAAATGGATTGCCATGCACCTGCCCAGGGATCATAAGGTGAAGTCCAGCCATCTCCTCCACTGCCCGTTGTTTTGTCGATTTTTACAATATATCCACCAGTTAGCTGATCGCCAATTGTATCTATTTCATTTAATGTAGCAATATCAACACGATTATTATCGCGCTTTATTTTTTCCATCAATACATAAACACCTTTATAATCATTGTTTATAAAAAGTTCACAAAAACGAGTTCGAGGTGCATACCTGCCAATGTCATTTCCAAGTTTATATGTTAAAACATTCCTCATAAGTGATTTATCGCTGTAGGGTGCGTACAAAATCCAATCGTTTTCTTTTGGCATACCAAGGAGTTTTACATTGCTATTTTCCCCCAGACTATCCTGTGTTTCAAGCCCATACGATTTCTTAGGAAAACTTTGCGAAGACGAACCTCTAATTTCAATGCTGATTTTTCCATCGTATTCTTTAAATGGATCGGAAAGGTAATTTATTGCACCTTCACCATTGTAGATAATTCCCATATCACAAACAATTCTTGGGTCGTTTACTATGGTCTGTCCAAGCGTATTGATCATTACTATCGGGAGATTTGAACTTTCAAAATATTCTGGTGGCGAAAACCAACTTGGTGGATTTCCATAAGTAATTGACGAATTAATTATTCCAAATGAAAGGAAGCAATTTGAACTCATATCGGAAGATGTAATACTCTCATTATGAACTTGAACAGCTAAAACATTATCGCCTGAAACAAGGGTATTTGTCAATATTTGATTATTGATATAAAAATATTCTGGATTGCCACCTTGATACATTGTGGCTTCGTGCAAATTTGGCGTTGTTTGGTCGAAAGTAGGATGATCGCCAACTGAACCAATATTAGATCTTGCAACTTCAACATCATTAATAAATGCCACAAAAGAATCATCATAATCAATATTAAAAATTGCTAATTCAATATTATTAAAATTAGTTAGTGTAAATGTTTTTCTCAAATATAGAGAAGTTGTTGCAGGAATAATAGTGCTATCGTCTTCGTCTCCATAGCCAATTCCTCCAACTCCGTTTTGCCACGTACTATCGTTGAAGCCAATTGTTCGCCAAGTGTTTAGGGGCTCCGATGTACCAACAAAATATTTCCAATTTGCATTTGAATAAATTACTGTTTCCCAATGATCTACAACAGATGTTTGCGAAAATGTATATTGAAAACAACAAACAAAACAAATTGAAATAATTAATAATTTTTTCATTTTTTGAATTTTAAAATCATTCAAAATTACAATAAAATGAATGAATTTTCAAGTTGTAAATATTAACATAGATTATTAATATTGCCAATGGAAATTTGTAGTCTTATTTTAGAACTAAATTTATAAAAGAAATAATGCTTAATTATTTGAGATTAGTTAGAATTCACAATTTATTTATAATTGCTCTTGTTCAATATCTGATGCGATGGAGTATTATTTATCCAATTTTGAGAATAAATAATTATGAGCTTCAAATAAGTGATTTTCACTTTTTTCTCCTTGTACTTTCAACAATATTTTTTGCAGCAGCAGGCTATATAATTAACGATTATTTCGACAGAAAAACCGATACATTTAACCGTCCAAAAAAGGTTTTAATTGGCAGAAAAATTGACAGAAGAGTGGCTATGTTTCTACATATGTTTTTCAATATTTTTGCAATTGTCCTCGGTTTTTTTGTAGCCTATAAAATTGGGATTTATAAACTTGGGTTTGTCTATTTGTTTATTCCGGGAATATTATGGTTTTATTCTACCGTTTTCAAACGCCAATTATTCATAGGAAACTTTATAGTCGCATTGCTAGTGGCAATGATTCCTATGCTTGTAGCATTTTACGAGATTCCAATCCTGTACTTGGCTTACAAGCAAATTCTGATAGAATACAATGCAAATTTCAATAATATTCTACTTTGGATTGCTGGATTTTCGTTTATTGCTTTTATGTTAACTCTGATTTTTGAAATAATAAAAGATATGCAAGATTTCGAAGGCGATTCTGAATATGGGCGGAATTCAATTCCGACAGTTTTAGGAATTGTAAATTCAAAATTTATTGTGATTTCCTTAAGTTTTATCACTTGTGGGATAGTAGCATATGTTATGACACAGCATTTGAGCGATATAATTACAATTTGGTACTATATAATTGCTTTTCTGTTACCTTTTCTTTTACTTATTTACAAAATAATTGTTAGTAAGAGTCAAGAAGATTATAATTTATCAATAATATTATTAAAAATAATAATGACAACCGGAATTTTCTATTCAATTGTTGCAAATTATCTAATTGCTCCAGACATTTTTCATAGCTTTTTCGATAAATTTTAATTTCATTGAAGAACTCCGCAATTTATATACAATGTTTCTTTTTCATTAAAATCTGAATATCTTATGTTAGAGAATTTAAGTAAATTTGAAATAATTCTTGCATCTCAATCTCCGAGAAGACAAAATCTTCTTCGCGAACTTGGTTTCAATTTTAAAATCGTTAACAAAGCAATTGAAGAAAACTATCCTTCAACATTAAAAAATGAAGATATTGCATTATTTTTAGCAGAGTTAAAAGCAAAAAATCATGAAACCGATTTAGACGGAAATTACTTATTAATAACTGCAGATACAATCGTTTGTCTTGAAAATGAAATAATTGGGAAACCAAAAGACAAAACCGATGCAATAAATATTCTCAGTAAACTATCCGGAAAAATGCATACAGTTCTCACAGGAGTTTGTATTAGTACCAGAAATAAAAGAGAAAGTTTTCTTGCAAAAACAAATGTATTTTTCAAAGATTTGAGCCAGAGCGAAATTTCTTTCTACATCGAAAAATATAAACCATACGACAAAGCTGGAGCATATGGGATTCAGGAATGGATTGGATATATTGGTATTGAAAAAATTGAAGGCTCATATTTCAATGTAATGGGCTTGCCAATTCAGAGATTGTACGAAGAACTAAGGATGTTTTAAATGCTTTTCATAAAAGTCACTATATGAGTTTTGAAAATATTTTACAGAAAAAGTCTGCTATTTTTTGATATAAGAATTAATATGCCTTTCTTTTTTCTTAGGAAAAATATCTGAAATAGTGATAAGAATCCCTGTTTCTTCAACTTCTCCAAAATTTCTGTTCATGGCTGTGCCAAAAACGTTCATAGTTTCGGTCAGATTCATATAGGTATTGACAAGTGGTGGAATATTTTCATTGAATTTTCTGACTTCTTTTCCTAATATTTTATAATTCTCGGCATAATCTTTTCCAATAAAAACATTGTCTAAAAATTCCTTATCAATATTGGTTTCTAATGCGGTAATTGGTTTCAATAAATTTTCTTTATCGGGAAAAAATCTGTTTAGAAAATACAAAATTCGGTTTCGAGCCTCAATATTATATGATGTGTACATTGTTACTTTCCCAAAAAAATATTTTATTTCCGGATAATCTACAACCAAAGCTCCCAAACCATCCCACAAATTATCTAAGGCAAAAAGAGCCTTTCTGCCGGCACGGCTCGATTGATATTTTGGCTGTACGAACGAACGTCCTAACTCAATAGTGTGAGGTAAATACTCTTTTTTAAATTTCTCAGAAAAATTAAATAATCCTGAGGTTGCAAGTTTAGTCTCCGATGCTTCCGATGAAATTATTTTGTTACACAAAATATATCTGTATCCACCTAAAATTTCTTTTTCGGAGGGATCCCAAACAATTAGTTGCTGATAGGGTTCATCGGCAGTATCAAATTTGTCTATATCTATCTCTTTTCCGGTACCTCCGCCAGCTTCCCTAAAAGTTAATTCTCTTAAACGACCAATTTCTCGCATTAAGTTCGGAGAATTATGATGATTTATTGAATAAATTTCATTCGATGCATTATTGGATTGCCTGATAAATTTGTCAGAAGTGAGTTCCTTCTCAAGAATTTCCTTGTCTAAAGGAGCTATTATTGGTTTCATATTGCTGTCTATTTTACTTTTATAAGCGAATTTGTATTTCCATTTTTATTGAATAAATATTTTCCAAACACAAGTTATTCTATTTTTAATGTATAAATATGCTCTCTCATTATAGCTGCCCACTCTTTGTGGCTGTTGCTTTTATCGAAATATTGATATGGAATTTTTTCTCCAAATATTAGCTTAATTGTTTTTCCTTTTTGATTATAAGATTCGTGCGGAAGCAGAAACATTTCCAAATTCGTTTTTATTCCAAGTTTTTTCCTTATCAATGCAAAATTATAGAAGAGATTTGAATTTCCTCCTTCAATATAAATTGGCACAATATCGCGTTTATATTTAATTGCCTGAGCAACAAAACTTTTCTTCCATTCAAGATCTTTAATTTCACCATTTATTTTGCGAGATACCAAACCTGCCGGAAAAATTGTAATATTGATATCGGAGGAATAAACCTCATTCAATAATCTTATATAATCCCGAGTTTGTTGTCCATGTTTATTTACTGGTATAAAAACATCTTTCAGGTTTTGAAGGTTCAGAAGTATATCATTAGCAACGGATTTCACTTTTTTGTTGAATTTTTTCGCTATTACAGTTAGTAAAATTATGCCTTCAATTCCACCAATCGGGTGATTTGAAATAAAAATATATCTTCCGTCTATAGGAATTTTTTCATAGCCTTCTATTTCATATTTGATATTCATCTCACTTAAAAAACCATCTATGAAATCAATATTCTTATAATTTTTGCACTTTTCAAAAATCCTATTCATTTCGTCTTGATGAATAATTCGGCTTAGAATTGAAAAAATAAATTTTGGCAATATTTTATATAAACCCGGATTTTTGTCCTTAAATGCTTTTTTTACATCAATTTTTATTGCCTTATTTTCAAGCGCTTCACTCATAATTTATTCGTAGAAAACTATTTTTTTTATTTAAAGTTCAAAAATCTAAAATTACTAAAAAATAGATATTTATTACAAATGCAAAAAATAAAGATTTTAATTCCTTATCATTTAATTTTTCATACCTGATATTATTGACAATTAGAATATTGTTAACCAGAGAATAAAAACAATCTAAGGGCTTGTAATCCCGATAGTTATCGGGAAAATAAAGTATTCAAAATGTACGAAGATATTTTGTTTATTTTTAAGGTGTAAAAGTTGCGAATAGCCACAGTTTATTTAATGCTTTTACGACGAAGAAAATGGACAAAAGAACAAGTACAGATGGATACTTTATTTATTTACAATCCCTAAGCAGTTCCAAAATAATCCATTTTTAATTTAGTCTGAAAAAGGCTAATCTGTGCAAAAACCTTTTTCAACATACTCACGTCAATGTTCGAAAGTTTTTTTGGATTTATAAAATTGTTTGGTTCTTTTCCTTGCTCAATAAGAGAAACCTGGTGTTTGAACCTCATTTGCAAAAGGAATAAGTATGTCTGAACAATATCGTCGTAACTTTTTTGGTTCAGAACCTGCTTTTCCAACAATTTGTCGAATCGATTCAAAGTGTTGGTTTCAGGAATTTTATGTTGCAAAGAGTAAGTTCTTACAAAACCAACAAGCGAACTCATTGCCTCCTTAATATCAAAACTTTCTGGGTGTTCGGCTTCGGTGCCTACCACAATATTGCCAAAAAAGTTGAGCGGCATTTTAAATTGAATGACATTTTGAGCCATATACGGAAAAAATTCTTTCCTATTTAGTAAAATTGCATTTATGTGTTCTCGTAGTTGATCGGTATAAACAGCATTTCCGTAAACCGACCTAAAATCGAAAAATATACTCATTTGCAGCAGATCCGGTGCATTTGCCTCAATAATCCATTTCTGGAAATATTTTTTCCATACAGAAATTGGCTGGCACCATTTTTTGTTTTTTGCCATAATTTCTCCCTGACAAAATTTGTAACCTATCTCGTCTAAAGCATTGCAAACTTTTTCGCCCATTTTCAAAAAATATTCTTCGCAAACTTGTTGAGTTTCAGGTTTTGGGTCTTCATAGATTATTGCATTGTCTTGGTCGGTGGCAAGAGTTTGCTCTTCGCGCCCCTCGCTTCCAAGTGCAATAAAAGAAAATTTGACGGGTGGTTTACCGATTTCTTCAATAGCAATTTCAATGAGCCTGATCAAAATTTGGTCGGAAACGGCAGCATTTACCCTAAGCACATGTTTCATGCTAATTCCTGTACTAATCAAGGATTTAAGCATATTTGTCAACCTGTGGTAATTGTTCTTCAAATCTTCTGTAGCTAGAGAAGATTTTATTTCCTGAAGGAGAAATGATGATGAATTTCTTTGAATGTTGAGCAACTCGTCCTGACTTAAAATGCTCACTACTTCTTTGTTTTGGTCTTTCACTGCCAGATATCGAAGTTTTTTTTCTTTCATCAGAAATGCTGCTTCAAACAATAATTTATTGCTTCCAATCCAAATCAATGGCGAGGTCATAACTTTATAGACCGGCAAATCAGGATCGAAGTTTTCAGCCAATACACGTTCCCGCAAATCATGGTCAGTTATTATTCCAACATTGTCGCCTTTTTCTGTTGTTATAATAATAGAAGAAGTATTCTTTTTAGTCATAATCTCGGCAACTTTACACACCGGCGTGTACATATTGCATTTTACAACATTCCGAATCAGACTTTTTATTGGCTGATTAAGAAACAGTTGCGAACTTTGCAAGCTGTCAATCAGATTTTCCTTTTCTTTTTCTATCCTTTTACTTTCGCTTATATCCTCAACAATTCCGTCGAAAAATGTTGTATTAAGAATTTTGTCATTTACTAAAACCGCAGACACCGAAACTATTGATTCTTCGCCACTTTTTTGCTTTATGTGAAGAACCTCATTTTTGACAAAACCTTTGCTGAAAATCCGTTTTGTAAAGTTTCTTCTTTCATCGGTATCTCCAAAAAAATATGGGATATTTACATTAAAAAGTTCGTCCTTATTTCTGAAACCCAAGATTTTAACTGCTGCCGGATTTGCTTCAATAAATTTTCCATTTTTCCCGATAGTTGTTCTGAAAACTCCAATATTTAAATTATCAGTCAGATTTTTATATTTCTCTTTACTTTCGTCGAGCTCTCCTTCAATAATTTTGTTTTTGCTAATGTCTTTAGTTGTAATAATCAATCCATGCTTTCCGGCCAGAAAAATTTCCGAAGTATGAATCACAACATCAATTAGTTTTCCACTTTTATTTTTCAGTTGTATTTCAAAATCTATTGCCGAAATTTTTCCCTCTAATGCTAATTTCAATTTATCGACTTTTTCGGAAGCAAGTTGAGATTCAGGAAAAATTTCAAAAACATTCAGTTTGCCCAATTCTTTTTCAGTGTAATCCAGAAGACTGCATATTTTTTCGTTCGAATAAAATATTTTTTCGTTGAAAACCATTAAAGCTCCTTCGGTGGTTGCCTCTACAAGTTTCCGATATTTTTCTCGCGATTCGAGCAATTCAATCTCTGCTTTTTCTTTCCGGTTTTCTAATTTCAGACTTTGCTGAATAATAAAAATCATAATCGAAGCAATTGCGGCAATAATTATCAACGAAATTTTAATAATATTACTTTTCAGCAAGCTGATTTCCTGTTTCACATCTTCAATGTAAATGCCGGTACCCACAATCCAGCCCCATGGTTCAAAACCTTTTACGTAGGAAAGTTTCGGAACAATGCGGCTTGAGTCATCTTTCCATTGCCACATATAGTCGATGTAGCCATGCCCGTTTTCCTGCACTGTTTCTATTGCCGACAGAAAAAGTTTTTTTCCGTGCGAATCTTTATAATTGCTCAAATCTGTGCCGTTCAGCTCTTTGCGAAAAGGGTGCATAATCATTTGTGGCGACATATCTGTTATCCAAAAATAATCTTTCGCCTCCTTCCCGTAGCGCAAATATTCGATTTGCGAAATTGCACGCTGCTGAGCTTCGCTGCGAGAAAGAATTTGCAATTTTTCTTCATTCTCTAATTCTACCAGAATGCTCCAAGCCGAATTTGTAAGTTCCTGAATCATTTCGCGTTTTCGCTCAAGACTGTTTTCCTCGAAGCGTGGAATCAATACCGCAAAAATCAATACTACAAACAGACAAATGGTTAGTAAGCTCGGAAGAATAATTTTAACGAAGAAGTTTTTTAGGTTTTTTGTCATGCTGATGGAAATTAGAAATTTATAGTTTGTGGGATTTTAAAATCCCGGAATGTTTTTGTAATTACTTATACCCTGTGGATTTTTAAAACCCGCAGGGTATAAGTAACTGCACATTTAATCAAAGTTCGGTTCAAAATCATCAATATTCTTTTTATGAAAACTAATAAAATTTTCAATATCTTCAAACCAATCTATCACTTGCTGTCTTTCGATATTTGTGTTTTTCATGCTAAAAAAGCTTTGGTAAGAGGAGTATTTCCAATCAAGTATATTCTCGGCAAAACCATGAATCACAGGATTGTAGTGAATATAATGAACCAACTTTTTTAAATATTCGATATTATCAATTATTTTTCGATGAAAATCGTTCAGAAATAAAGCTCCTCGTCTTTTATGCTGACCGTTGAAAGCTTTTGCGTATGAGTTAAAAAAGTTGCCAAAATGCTGACTGTTTTGCTTAGTTAGGACTTTAAGACCCTGCGGGTTTTGAAAATCCGTAGGGTCTGCTAATAGTAAAGAATTTTTCAAGCTAAACTTAGGATATTTTTCAGTATAAAAGTCGATTAATGTGCTATCCTTTTTCAAACGTATTATAAAATGAAAATGATTTGGCATCAGGCAATACGCAAAAGTTTCAACCACAGGATTGAAATATTCGGCAAACTTTTGCAGAAAAAATAAATAGTTTTGTTCGTTCTCAAATAGGTTTTCCTTGCCTACTGCATGATTGTATATGTGATAAAAATTATCTGCTTCTATTGGAATTCTGTTATTTGCCATGATTTTTTATTAGGAAATATGGAGTTTAGACCCTGCGGGTTTTTAAAACCCGCAGGGTCTGGGTGGTTGTTAAAATTAGAATTTATTGTATCTTGATTTTATTAGTTATGTTTTATGTTTTAGATGTATTCTGATAAAAGTATGTTTTGAACTGATTTAGACCCTGCGGGTTTTGAAAACCCGCAGGGTCTGGGTGGTTGTTAAAATTAGAATTTATTGCATCTTGATTTTATTAGTTATGTTTTATGTTTTAGATTTATTCTGATAAAAGTATGTTTTAAACTGATTTAGACCCTGCGGGTTTTCAAAACCCGCAGGGTCTGGGTGGTTGTTAAAATTAGAATTTATTGCATCTTGATTTTATTAGTTATGTTTTATGTTTTAGATGTATTCTGATAAAATTATGTGTTGAACTGATTTAGACCCTGCGGGTTTTGAAAACCCGCAGGGTCTGGGTGGTTATTGAAATTAGAATTTATTGCATCTTGATTTTATTAGTTATGTTTTATGTTTTAGATTTATTCTGATAAAAGTATGTTTTAAACTGATTTAGACCCTGCGGGTTTTGAAAACCCGCAGGGTCTGGGTGGTTATTGAAATTAGAATTTATTGCATCTTGATTTTATTAGTTATGTTTTATGTTTTAGATTTATTCTGATAAAAGTATGTTTTAAACTGATTTAGACCCTGCGGGTTTTGAAAACCCACAGGGTCTGGGTGGTTATTGAAATTAGAATTTATTGCATCTTGATTTTATTAGTTATGTTTTATGTTTTAGATTTATTCTGATAAAAGTATGTTTTAAACTGATTTAGATCCTGCGGGTTTTAAAAACCCGCAGGGTCTGGGTGGTTATTGAAATTAGAATTTATTGCATCTTGATTTTATTAGTTAGTTATATTTTATGTTTTAGATGTATTCTGATAAAATTATGTATTGAACTGATTTAGACCCTGCGGGTTTTGAAAACCCACAGGGTATTAGGAATTAATTATAAATTCTTCGATTTCGTGAAAATGTTGAGAAGTTTGTCCCAAAATGCTACAAAACCAATTAAAACTAAACCAGATGGTGCAAGAATTTTCCAGGTTTCAGGATAAAAATGCTGGACAATTATTGTTACACTTGCCAGAATTACAAATAGAACAATTAGAATTAAAGGTTTTCTTTTGCTTTTTTTGGAATCTTTTGGTTCATCATCATCAATTACAGGTCTAACTCTAAATTGGCTATTTTTTATGTCTTGCCCAATAACATTTCCATTTCCAAATACAGTGATACTATTTTCTTTTTCATGTTTGCGATTTTCCATCTCATAAAAGTTTTCTTGTTTTGAATATTCTCTTGGTGGAGTTACTCCATCAAGTAGCTCTTTTACAGTAACATCTTCGAAAGGTTTTCTGCCACATTCAATTGTTTTTTTGTCTGCAACTTTTCTATCCATAAGTTCCGAATGCTTAAAAAAGTACGGTGTTTTATTTCCTTTGCAAACACTGCAAATGCAAGGCACGAGTTTTTCGTAATGCAGTTTTTTGAAGGGATCCAAGATTTTGTAGAACTCGTGAGTGATTTTCCCAAGCAATTCTTTTTTCTCGGTACCGAAAATGCGTATTAAAAACTTGTTGCTTTTGTCGTAGGTTTCTTTTATTTCAGCAAAAGTACCATCATGTTTGATGTTTACGCCACGGTTCCAAACTTTCTGATTTTCGATAAATTTATGCAGGGCAACAATAATTCTTGGCATAATTCCGCGCGGCATATATTTATCGAACTCGAAAGCAAATTGTAAAATTTCGTTTTGGTTTTCGTAAGCCCATTTTTCGTATGGCTGCTCTGCGGGCAAATGGGCCGGCACAACAAAAGTTTTTGTTTCCCGAACTTCGTACATCAAACCAAAACGGTGCATCAAGCGGCTCAAATAGTCGGTTTCATGAAATACGTTGTCCTTGTTCCAAATTTCTCCTAATTGCTCTTTTGTAATCTTTCCTTCATTTTCTTTTACTATTTTGTGGTTCAAAACTTCATAGACCGTAGAAACCAGCCAATTTGAATTTAAGAAAATACGATTTTTAAGTAATGCGTCATCGTAGTAGTGCATAAAAACACCAATGCGGTTGAAATATTCGCTCAATAAATCTAACTTCTTGAGGTCGGTTTTTCTATTTTTGCAAATCTCATAATACCTATCGTAGCTTATACAATTCTCCTTTTCTTCGTACAAATCTTTACGGATTTTTACCCACGAAGCCGGTAATTCGTTGCCAATGCCCGGCAATTCTGTAAGCAAATTTTTTAATTTGAACTGAAGTTTTTCTATTTCTGCTGTTTTTTCTTTTTCATTTTTCAAATTGACAGTAAAAAAATCGCTGATAAGCTCTCCAAAACGCCCACGCAATCCGTTTTTGTCTATCAGCGGGACATGCTCGTGTTTTTTGTTCACAACTATCAGCAGTTTGCTTTGCTCGCCGGCGAGTTGCTCTACGGTGTTTAGCCAATAGGCAAAATCGGTTTTTTCTTCCCGTGTGTCGTCAAGCAAAACATAAAACGATTTTTGGCTGAAAAATATCTGATGTGTGCCCTGATATAGTTTTTGTCCGCCAAAATCCCAAAGATTGGCAAACATGCTTTGTTTGCCTCTTGTGGGATGATTTATTTCAAAATCCCATTTAGTAATTTCCACACCCTCAGTGGTGTCCTTGTCTTTTGGCAATTTGGCGTTTTTATCTTTCATTTTCACAGCAAAACTTGTTTTTCCTGCGCCACCTTCGCCAATTATTAATACTTTTGCTTCGAACAAATATTCAGTTGTTTTTTCTTTTTCTATTTGCCGAAAATAGTTCCTAACAGCCTCACTCCCCTGCTCTACAATTTCTGCCGGCGGACTTTCAATGTTTTCATTTTCACGAATATTAAAATCGAAATAGTCGTTTTCGAAAAGTTTTGCAGGGATTTGAAGATTTTTCAAATTGCATTGGTAGGCATACAGATTTTGAAGTTTCGGGAGATCTTCATTTATCTTCAGTTCTAATAAATCAGGATTATTGCTCAAATCTAATAACTCTAATTCAGGAAATTTCTTTCGCAAAACAAATTCCTTCAGATTGTTGTGGTGTAGGATTAGGGTTTGCAAATTGGGCAGATCTCCGGCGAAACTAATTTTTTCGATACTGCAATTTCCGGAATCTAAATAGCGAAGTTTGTTTTGCGACGATTTAAATATAATTTTTTTCAAATTTTCGTTTCCATGCAAACTGATAAACTCTATATGTTCTGTTTTTTCGTCGAAAACAAAAACTTCTTTTTGTGTTTTGCGATGTTCTATTTTCCTTAAATCTTCAAAAGAATATTTCATTTTTTTATTTTTTGTTCAGACCCTGCGGGTTTTTAAAACCCGCAGGGTCTTTTATATATTTTCACCAAACAAAAAGCTAAACAAATTTGCTCGTATGCGGCTCGTCCCATCGCCGCACTCACAAATTTGTTAGCTTTTTGTTCCCGGCTCAGCTTGTGAACTGCAAAGCAAACAGCAGGCGCAAACCAAAATTGTAGAACCTGAAGTCGGGCATGAAGTTGAAGCGATAAGCCATACGGCAATCGTCGGCGTAGTTGAACCAAGAACCACCACGCAAAACACGACCAGAGCCATTACGCAAATTTGCAGGATTTTTTGTCTGCGTTTTTTCTAAAAAATCTTTGTCGTGCAAATCTAAGCACCATTCCCAAACATTTCCTGATAAATCGTAAATGCCGAGGCGGTTTGGAAATTTCATCCCAACAGGCTTTGTTTCCATATTACTGTTTCCGTCATACCAGCCGACATCTTCTATATTATTACTGCCGGCATACTTAAAAAACTCTTTTTTGCTCTGATTTTTTCCGCCAAGAGCGACGTATCCCCATTCGGCCTCGGTGGGCAGCCGAAAGCCTGCTACATTTTCTATATTGTTTGTTTTTTTGCCATTGCTATCAAGCAAATTATAGTTGTTGTCGCAGATTTCCGAGAAACCAATTTTTGTGTTCAATTTGTTGCAAAATTCCATAGCTTCTATCCACGATACTTGATCAACCGGTTTTTTTTTGCCTTTAAAACGGCTTGGGTTTTTACCTATAACAGCCTCGTAAATTTCTTGTGTAAGCAGAAATTCGGCAATATAAAAAGATGACAATTCTATTTCTTTTTTTTTGGTATTATCCTCTGAAGCTCTTGAAATATCAAATTTTCCGCCTTCAACAAAAACGAGCTTAAAAGGCGGGATTTTGAAATGCGACTTTAGTTCTATGTTTTTGTTTTTATCAATTGAAAATACTTGCTCGAATTTTTCTTTTAATTTGGCATATTGCTCGTTGTGTGGCATAGTTTTTAACTTAATTTTTAAATTTAAAGTAATTGCCTATCTTTTTTAAACCATTTTTTTTGTGAAAATATGATATTTTTTCAAATAAAAAAAATAGTTTTATCACAGCCTGTGGGTTTCTTTACCCGCAGGCTGTAAACACCAATTTGTTAGAATTTTGTCTATGAAATTTTTATGGCTTTTTCCGACTTGAATTTTTCAATGAAAAGTATCTTATACTATTTTCGCTATAAGTTATTAACAATTTGAATATTAGGGGATAACATCAAGATTATTTTGTCAATTTTCCAAACCTATATTTGGCATATTTTGTAAGTTTTCCAAAGCAATTGGTATCCCTGCCACCGCTTAAAGCGGTGGCAGGGGTAAAATTCCAAAAAATCTTCAAGCTATATGTATTTCTTTGGGCAACTATGTGTAATAGCTATTTTTTAAAAAAATAGTTCAATTCCTTAAAAAGCGGATCGAATGTAACAAATTGAATAACCATCAAGTTTGTATCATTTTCTAATTTTGCATATAGCCTGTCAATATCGTATTTATATTCGTTTCCGTCTTCGTCTAATCGTCCATCGCCTGGTCTCAAATATGTTTCAACTTTGGTTATTTCATTTTTGGAATCTTCGACAGAGATTATTGAGAATGGATTGCTATTGAGGATAGAATCTCGTTTTTGTAAATTCATTTCCGAAGCAATACTTTCGTATCCAACTCGCTTAAACCGACCCATATACATTTTAAGTTTTACGGTATCGAAATTCTGAGTCTTTACATTTTCTGAAAAAAGGCTAAATTTATTGCCCCCATTATTTTGTGCAACAAAGGATTTTTTCGGATTATTAGGGATTTCAACTTCCACCGATTTTATGTCAGAAAATTTGTGCCTAAAAATGATAGGATCGCGCCAAAGGTTTTCTTTAGTAAAATATCTTGTCGATAGGTAGCCAGAAAATCCGGGAATGTGCATAATAAAAGGTGCAGAAGAATTTTCCATTATCATGAATGTACCATGATGATCTTGTGTTGGACCACCCACATAATATGTTTTCTCGGGTTTGTCATCGCCGGTGTAAATCTCTACTTTTGTAGAGAATGTAGCCAGATTTTTCACCATATTATCTTGAGAAGAGCGAGAAACAGGAGCTTTAACATCTAACCTTTTCATGGTTTTAAGGAGTGTCTCAACTGCATCTTTTCGAGCAAAATATTTTCCATTTACCATCCATTTGTTATTCACCTTCTTCAAAAGCACACGACTTTCTGACTTATCTACCATAAATATTTTGGTAATTTTCGATGTGTCTTCAATTGCAAAATCGCGAAGTTCTTTTCGCAAAGTGCTATTGGTTCTCGAAAAATAGAAATAACTTGCTACTAATAATAATGCTATGACAATAAAGTATAAAAATCTATCTTTTTTCATTTGTAAATGTTTTTTTGAAATTGGAAAACGGAAAATGGAAAATGGAAATTTGCATGAACATAGTGAGTTTTCAACTTTCAACTTTTGTACTATATTTTCTTTTCCTGAAATAATTTGCTAATAAACCAAAAACTATGATAAACAAAATTGGCAATAAGGTATTTATTATTTGCCACATTAGTTTTTGTTGCTTCACTCGTGGGCGGTCTAACAGTCGCAGCTTTATTTCCCTCGAACGCAGACTAATAACTCCCGAATATTCGCAAAGATAGTTTATTGCATTCAGGATAAATTCGGAATTTCCAAAATTCATATCGCTGTGTCGATCAAAACCTAAAGGAAATGGAACTATTTTGTCGCCAGATTTCCTAAGTTGGTTTTTAATTATATCTCCGTCTGAAATCACAATCATTTTTGTGGGTTCGCTTAAATCTTTGTAATCTATATCTTTACTGTCTGTAATTTCATTTGTCAAACGATTCCTGAAAACAGATTTAAAATTTCCTTCGAGCAGCACAGCAGTCAACATATTTTTTTTGTTGTATTGTCTTTCGTCTTGTTTTTCGTTTATCAGATCGAGCCTGATTCTTGCCGGTGCTCTAACAATCCGTGAAAATTCGGAAGTCTGCAACAAAGCCGTTTTTTTTATACCGGTATTTTTTCCAACAGTATCGATATTACTTACAAATTCTGTCCTAACCAAATTCAGATTTTTAGAAACAATATGCTTGTCGGAAGGCACAATCACAGGAAAATAGTACCATGGGAATAACCTAAAAACCGGCTCTGCTCCCACTACTGAAGTATTAATTTTAAGTCCGCCACATCGCATATCAAGCACGAGATTTTGATTAATTCTTACGCCATAAGTAAAAAGTTGGTCGTCGAGATTCAAATCGTTTGCTACTGCAAGAAAATCACTTTTTGTCTGAAGTTGATCCATATCTGCATTGGTACCATCTACCAACCATAGAACTTTGCCGCCGTACATTACGAATTGGTCAATCACAAATTTATCTTTTTCGCTAAAAGCTGAATCTGGCTTCGCAATTATAATTAAAGACTGCTCCTCTAAGCTACTCAATTTTTCATCAATTTTTATTCTACTTACATTGTAATATTCTTTAAGTGATTCGGAAATATCTGCAACTTCATTTTCATCCAACTCACCGTGTCCGTAAATAAATGCAACATTTTGCTTTGTTTTGACACTTAACTTTTTAAAAGTATTGACAAATTCGTATTCCAATCCCTGAATCGAAAGGTTTAGGTTTTGCTCAGGGGAAGCATCTAAATTATTTTTCAGTAATTCTAAAGGTAATTCACGATTTCGATAAGAAACAATTGCTCCCGGAAAAACAATTTTTTGAGTTTGTCCGCCTTCATCGTCTGTGTCGTAAATGGTTATTGGCATCAATCCTAAATCGTATAGCTCCTTTCCAATTTCGTTTCGAGTTATTAAATCCTGAGATTCGAGCGGATTAATAAATTCATATTGAATGTTATCTTTTCCGTAAACCCTGAACTCATTGAGAATTTGTTTTGTCGATTGCCTTAATCTTTTGAATCCGCTCGGCAGTTCGCCATCAAGATATATTTTTATATAAAAAATGTCGTCGAGATTTTGAAGGAGGTCTTTCGTTTCTGCCGAAAGGGTGAAGCGCTTTTCAGAAGTTAAGTCGATACGCAAAAATACAAAGGAAACAACATAGTTTAATAAAACTATAATTGTCAGGAGCAAAAATAGCTGAAGAATATTTTGCTTCTTTTTATTATTGATTTTCATTATTTTTTTCATTCAATATACTTGCCATCAATGTTTTATCAAAACTTCGGGCAAAATTAAGAAAATTATTAGTTTTGAAATTCTTAATTTTTCAAGTTTTCTTTCAGGAATTAAGTATTTTTAAAAAAACTGAAATTTACCTTTCCATAATTTCTTTGTTCGGAAAAATTCGGCTGACCTTTAAAATCGAACGATTTTGAATGTTCTAAAACGAGCCAACCCGATTTTTTCAAAATATTATGTTCAAAAATCAGCTTTGGAATTTCTTCTACATTTTTGAAAATATAAGGTGGATCAGCAAAAACAATATCGAACTGTAAATTGCAGACTTTAAGGAATTTGCATGCATCATATTTTACTGCCGAAATATTTTCGATTCCCAAACTTTCAGCAGTATCTTCGATGAAAGCAATATTTTTAAAATTATTATCTACCGATACAATACTCACAACACCTCTCGACGAAAACTCGTAGCTAATACTTCCTGTTCCAGCAAAAAGGTCAAGAATTTCTAATTCTTCGAAATCGAAATTATTGGTAAAAATATTGAATAGGGCTTCTTTAGCAATATCGGTTGTAGGCCTGACTTTTGTATTTTTTAAAGTCTTTATTCTCCTACTTTTATATTTTCCACTTATGATGCGCATTTGAATAAAAAATAGTGATTTAATAAATTATGAGGATGTAAATTTATCAAATCCTGACTAATGATAAATTCATTATTGCAATTTGCAAATTCTATAGTCTTGATATATTTTTTCAAACTAAAATAAATATCCGAATTTTTCTCAATACTTCCATAAAGCTCAATTGGATGAATTTCAGGACTTAATCTTAATTGTTCGTAAATGTTTAAAACAAAATATGTAAAATCGCTTGCACCGGAATAATGAAAAGTATTATGCAAAAGAATTTTTGAAGGACTGATAACCAAAATTTCAAAATAGTCGTGATTAGCCAAAACAAAACATTTAGTATTAATCAGCTTTTTTTTGTTTCGCAAAAATATCTCTTCAATAAAAATAGAAGATTGATGAAAGATTTTAATATTTGGAAAAAATTCCTGTGTATTTTTTATTAAACATGTAGGGAAGGAAAAAATATTTTCGTTTTCAGAATTTTTTAAGCTATCGAAATAAACAGATTCTGTATTGTTCAAATCCTGATTAAATTGAAAATATTCATGAAATCTATCTTTAATGAAAAGAACTTCGGGTACTATGGTTGCTTTTGGAGATTCTATTATGCAAGCAATTTGTGTGTAATGTTCACCTGATTCAAATTCTGTTTTCAGTAGTCCTAAGAATTTATTGCAAAATTCTATTGATTTTTCTGAACTTGATTCAATTTTTATTGATTTGTACTCAACAAAATTTTTCATTGAAATATCAAAAACAGAAAAAGAAAATCCATTCAAATTTATCAGAATGGATACAAAATGTGAAAATCTTTTTTCCGGACTATATGATTTATCAATTAGATGAGTATTGTTCAATTTTCAATTATTTAAAAATGAAATTCAATCTTCAAGAAAATAAAGGATTAATTGTAAAATACAAATTTTAATAAATCTAATTAGTGCCTCTAAGAAAACAGTTCATAATTAGAAATATTCCTTCTGTTTCAAAAATCTTTTAATTTGAAAATGAAACCAGAATACCTCACAAAATTGAAGCAAATTGGAAATCTACTCCCAATTTCCAGCATTATTTGTGGTTTCTGTCAGACTACCAACTTTTAGGCCGGGAAACAATTTGTTTTTCCTTCTTTCATCGTTCAGATTAATTATCAATTGTTTATCTAAACCATTCAGAAAAACACTATAAAGTGCTGAGGCTTCAAAAACTTTTACTTTAACCTTCGATGCTGTTACAATTTCGCCACTCCCCATCTCAAATTTTTCGTTCGTAAACGGGATATATCCCAAAGAATCGATACAATAGCCTGCTTTGAAAACAGTATCAACCAAAGCAATTCTGGTTGTATCTCTGGTAACAAGGCCTAGCTCAACTGCTTGTCTCTCACTCAAAGTATCAGGGACATTTCCAATTGCATAAATAAAAGGCATTGAATCAGTTTTCAGACAAGAAATTAATGTATCGAAATCTGCGGCAAATTCTCCATTCAAATCTTTAAAAGCCAATTGGGCTTTTCTTATATCTTTCAACTTTTGAACAACTGCGTCATAGCGAATTTCTTTCTTTTTTTCAAAAATAATAGGTTTTTCAATTCCTTTATAAATAAAATAAGCTACAACTATTATTACAATTGCTAATCCAATCTGAATTCCTATTTTCATCTTATCAGTACTTTTAATTATGTTTGCTGCAAAAATATAAATTTTTTAGTTAAAACGTATTTTACAAACAATATTATCAAAAAATGATAAAAAATTTCATATCCGAAATATTGCTGGAAATGCTTGGTTTTGAACCAACTAATAGTCAATGGAGATTGATAAGCAAACTATCGGGTTATATAAAATCAAATTATTCGCGTCAAATGTTTCTTATTTTCGGATATGCAGGCACCGGAAAAACTACCATGATAAGTTCGCTTGTAAAATCTCTGAAAAAATTAAACTCAAAATTTGTACTATTAGCACCGACAGGTAGGGCAGCAAAAGTATTAAGTTCTTATTGCGAAAGTTCTGCTTACACTATTCATAAGAAAATTTACAGGCAAAAATCGACAAAAGATATTTTCAGCGAGTTTGTTTTAGATAGGAATTTACACAAAAATACATATTTTATAGTTGATGAAGTATCGATGATTTCGAATGCTACGACCGAGCAAAACCTTTTTGGAACAGGCAGACTTCTGGAGGATTTGATAGATTATGTATTTGAAGGGAAAAATTGCAAACTTTTATTCATTGGCGACACTGCGCAACTTCCTCCAATAGGACTTGAAATTAGTCCGGCAATGGATCATCAAATATTGGAAAGCCTGAATTTGAATGTTGAGTTTGAGATATTGACAGATGTTGTTCGCCAATCATTAGAATCAGGAATTTTATATAATGCTACGAAACTTCGAAAATCAATTTCAGATTTTAATGATATTTCTTTTGACAATTTAATAAAGTTTGAAACACAAAATTTCGAAGATATTTTTCGACTCAATGGCAACGATCTGATAGAAGAAATATCAAACTCCTACGATATAGCAGGAATTGAGGAGACAATTATTGTTTGCAGAACCAACAAACGTGCAAATCGCTACAATCAGGGAATTAGAAAAACAATTCTTTGGCGAGAAGATGAAATTTCTGCCGGCGACCTACTGATGATTGTAAAAAACAACTACTTCTGGACAGAAGAAAACGAATTTATGGATTTTATTGCAAACGGCGATATTGTTGAAGTTATGCGAATAGAAAAATATGAAGAATTGTATGGTTTCAGATTTGCTCATGTTTGTCTGAGATTTGTAGATTACGATAATGTCGAAATTGACACAATTATATTGTTAGACACATTATCGGCAGAAACTGCTTCATTGTCTTCCGAAGATAGCAAAAAACTTTTTATGACAATTGCAGAAGACTTTCAAGATATAAGGTCACGGAAAAAGAAATATCAAAAAGTTATAGACAATCAATATTTCAACGCTCTACAAGTCAAATTTGCCTATGCTGTAACCTGTCATAAATCGCAAGGAGGACAGTGGAAAAATGTGTTCGTTGATCAAGGATATATTATTGATAATATGATAAATATAGAATATTTAAGATGGCTTTATACAGCAATTACCCGATCTACAGAAAAGCTATACCTTGTGAATTTTGCAGATAAATTCTATGAAAAAGAGCTTTGGTAAATATTCGAGTTTCGGCTCTCTGGTTTAAAGGAATAACAATCGTTTTGGGAATAAACCGCAACTCACAACTCGTAACATGAAGTTCAAAGATTATTGGTTCAAAAAAATATTACTATTCCTTAACTAAAAATTTATAACCAAAACCATGAATATTTTGCAAAATAATTGATTTGTCGCAGCTTAAATATTTTCGTATTTTACTTAGATAAACATCCAGACTTTGCGAAGTATAAAAATCATCGTTTCCCCAGATTTTTTCTAAAATGTAAGAGCGTGAGATTGTTTGATTTTGATTTAAACAAAACAATCTTAATATTTCAGTTTCTTTTGTACCCAATTCAAACTTCTGATTACTAGCAATAAACACTCTATCTATATAATTAAACATTGAATTATGAAAACTCCAATTTGTTTCTAAGGAATCGCCATTTACTTTAAGTCTTCTAAGAATAGCTTCAATACGAAGAATTAATTCCCTCATATTGTATGGTTTTGTTATATAATCGTCGCCACCAACTTCAAATCCTTCAATTTTATCGTAATCAAGATTTCTTGCAGATAGAAAAATAAAAGGAATATTCTTATTTTGTTCTCTAATTTTTTTTGCCAACGAAATACCATCCATTTTTGGGAGCATAATATCAAGAATATATAAGTCAAATTTATTACAGTTTATAAGCAACCATGCTTCTTCACCGTCTTTTGCAAGCGAAACTTTATAGCCTTCAGAAGTCAAATGATCAACTAATAAAAATCCAGCATTCTTATCATCCTCAACTACTAATATATGTTTCATAATGGGATTTTTATTTTAAAATTACTTCCTTTTCCTAAAGTGCTTGTTACATCTATGCTTGCTCCATGTGCCAGCAATATTTGTTTTACATAATAAAGACCAACTCCAAAACCTTTAATATCGTGTTGTTTTCCGGATGGCACTCTAAAAAATTTATCAAAAACATGATTTATATGTTCTTTACTAATCCCATTTCCATTATCAAGAAATTCAATAATTAAATGATTATTAATATTGTTAGTGGAAATTGAAATGCTTTTGTTTCCCTCACTATATTTAATTGCATTATCAATTAAATTTATAAAAATATTTATGAAGTAGGTTTCATCAACTTTTACATGAAATTTCTCTGCAAGGAAATGTGTATTGAAATTAGTATCTGGAAGATAATTAAGTTTTTGAATTTCAATTAAATGAGAAACAAGTTCATGGATATTCACATTTGTACGATTAAGCTGGAGTTTATTTTCTTCAAGAACAGCAACCTCCATTATTTTATTTATTATATTATTCAAATGATTCAATTCTTCATGAATAATCTCCTTATATTTATCAATAGATTTTTCTTTGTGTTTCAGTTTGTTAGAAATTGTATCAACCGCAATATTTATATTTGATAATGGTGTTTTAAATTCGTGAGCCATATTATGAATAAAATCCGATTTTATTTCCGAAAGATTTTTTTGACGAATTGAAACTCGAATCAAAGAAAAAATCAACATCATGAATAAAAGAATAATTGCTGATGAGCTTAAAATCATAATAAAACTATTCTTAAACTCGTCCCAATAAAAACCCGAATAAAACAAAGTTATGCTGAAACCATTAAAGAAATAATCGCCATCAAAAACTTTAATTTCAAGCTTCTGTGGCGAATATATTTTGTTGCAATTATTTTCGTAAAGAATAATATCTTGATTTTTTGAATCTCGAACTTCATAACAAAAATCAAGATAAGAATTTACACTCTTGCCAGTTGAGAGTACTAATGAGTCAATAAGCTCCTGTTGAAAACCATAATTGTCAAATAATGAATCCGGTTTGGTTTTCAAACTTTTAGTTATTAAACTAATCGTATCTGCTTGTTCGTTTGGCACTTTATATTCAACATGAATCAGGTGGCGGGTTTTAGCGCCAATCGGAAACGGTATCGATTTCATAATTGAGCTATAATCGGGTGCATACTTGAATCGAATTTCATAATTTATGGTATCCGAAAAGTCTGCATTTTTAATAATGCTAATTAAAGTATCGTCAGCACTAATTTGATTTTCCGAAATTAAATCAATACAGTAAAAACTATCTTCATATTCGCCAAATACCTTTACAAGCTTGTCATTCAATTCGGTTCTAAATTTCTCTTCTCTTAGTTCAATTAGATTCTTTACCCAATAATATTGAAGTGAAATAAGTCCGATAATAAAAATAAAAGAAAATAGATATGTTCTTTTGACCACGAATTTCATGACAGTAAAAGTATAATTAATTGTCAAATTTGTTATTATATAAAATCAATATTAAGAAATTTTAAGATTCTAACAGATGATAAACATTTGAGAATTTGTACATTTCAACTACAATAAAACAAACATGTTATACATACAAATAATAAATCCTGAAGGAGAAGTTCATCAGGATTTATTATTTAGAAATTTTTGCAAATAATCTTTAGTTCGCCGGATATGTCAAAATTGCTTGATTTTGCAACTTCATTTGATACCCTTGTCCGGGGAGCATATCTCCAATATTATTTATTCCATATAATGGCCAATAGATTAAACCTAAGCCAGTTTTTACCATCTCTATTTCGTTTGATATTGAACTCAGCATAATGTCTATTGGAGCTTGGTTTGTTCGCAAATATCCAATTAAATTCCATCCTGCATTTATTGAAATTGGTGTTAATTCAGGAATAACAATTGTACCGTAAATTAACAGATTTGTAGCTAAAACTGTTTTAGCCTGATATCCCTGACCGATTGTTAAATCTCCAATTTGATTTATCGAATAAGAAGGCCAATAAATTAAACCTGTTCCTCCTTTAATCATATCTATATTGGAACTAATTGTCGCACAAACATCTGCAATATCAGGAACAGACGGATTGATATATGTTGAAAAAATACTCCAGCCTTGTGGAAGAACTATTGTCTGAAAATCCTGACAAGGCATTGTTAATGAGTCTAATCCACTCATTCCATTAGTTAAATAGTTTCCTGTATTTGGAAATCCGATTAGTGCATATGTTGCATCAACATCAAAAGTTGTACTATCGACAGAACGCCACACTTTCCATTTAAACTCTTCGCCATTTACAAATCCATCATTCCCAGTATCTGTACCCCATGCCGAAAGACTTGTAACTATTCCTTCATATTTTATATATCCAGCACAAGCAAGAGTTCCAAGAGAATCAAAAAATGCACCTACATAATCTCCAGACTCTATGACATCAGTACAAAAAGAGCTGACCATTGTTTGTGGTAAAAGAATAGTATGATTTGAGGAAGTAACATTATAATACCACTCAGGATTTGGTTCGTTTGCACCTTCCATAATTTCAATATTTTGGTTTACCGAACATCCGTTATTGTCCATTATTGTAACTGAATATATTGCTACTGACAAATTGAAAATGTCTTGTGTATTTGCTCCATTAGACCATGTGTAATAATAAGGAGGAGATCCTCCGCTTACCGTCAAATCAATAGAGCCATCATTACCACCATAAACTGTTACATCAGAAGTTGTGAAGGAATGAACTAAGCTTGAAGGTTGAATTAATTCAATTGTATCAATCAAATAATCTCCAGAAGCATCCGAAACAGTAATATTATAAATACCTTCAGCAAGGTTTGAAATATCTTCTGTAGTTTGACCACCTGCTGACCAGAAATATGTATAAGTTGGAGTACCTCCAGAAACAGTAATCTCAATAGAGCCATCACTAATTCCATAGCAAGTAGGATTTGTAATTTGGCTTGTAAGAGTTAATGGAAGATTTACAGCATTATCTATTTTTATAACAAATATTTCTTCATTATTTGTGCCCAAAACCCCTGGAAAATAAACATCATTAAAATGAGGAAGATCTCCTGTGGCAGCGTGGAGATTCCCAGTTGCAATAATATTCCCACTTGGATCTACACAAATATCTTGTGCTTCATCATGATAGCCGGCTCCACCGTGCATTGCCCACACGAAATTACCCTGAGAATCGTAATGTGCAATAAATGGATCTTCATAAGCAAAATTTACTCCGGGAGCATTATTTTCAAGAAAATATGTTCCAAAATACATATCTCCTTCCATTACTCCGGCAATACTAACATTTCCTAAAGCATCAACAGCTATTCCATTAGCCCAATTATCTCTTTGTCCTCCAGCAGTTTGTAACCAAATTAAATCACCGGAATTATTGTATTTAGCAATAAAAACGTCTTGGCTATAGCTTGTTGAATACATTGCAATATGAGAAGTTATAGTAGCTGTGTCGAAAGTTGCAGTACCTGCATAATATCCGGCAATATAAAAATTATCGGAATTATCTACTGTAATACCTTTTGCAGTTTCATAGTTAGTTCCACCAGCATTTTTTGCCCAAATCAAGTTTCCATTTGTATCATACTTTGCGAGAAAAATATCATCTCCGCCATTTCCTGTAATAGTAGTTCCTGTCTCAAAAGTTGCTGAATATTCAAAACCTCCGGTAACACAAACATCTCCATTAGAATCAGCAATTATATCATATCCTATATCATCGGAAGTTCCACCAATTTTTTTTGCCCACTGAAAATTTCCTGAACTATTAAATTTTATAACAAAAGCATCATATCCTCCATAGCTTGTGAGTGTTGTGCCTTGTGCTACATTAATAGTTCCCATAAACATTCCTGTTATATAAACATTACTATTATCATCAATACAAACACCATATGTTTCTTCTTCATAATAAGGCCCACCTATTGCATTTGCCCAGATACAATTTCCATTAGGATTGTAAACAGCAATAAAAACATCATAATCGCCATTTCCGACAAGGTTTATATTTCCGAAAGTACCATTCACGTAAAAATATCCAGCAACTGCTGAAAATCCTGCTGCATTCGTTGCAATAGCACGTCCTCTGTCATTATCTATTGAACTACCACCATGTTTTAGCCATACTAAATTTCCATTAGGATTGTATTTTGCCAGAAACATATCTCTTCCACCATAACTGGTAATTGTAGTTGAACCAAAAGTGGCACTATATTTAAATCCACCTGTAACATAAACATTTCCGTTTGCATCTGTTCCTACTCCCCAACCATCATCATAGTCTGTTCCACCGGCATGACGCATCCAATCGAATGATGGTGGAGTTTGAGAATATGAAAATTGAGAAAAAGCCAACAAAATAATTAAAATAAATAATATATTTATTCTTTTCATAAGACTTAATTGTTTGATTATTAATTTTTTAATATATATTCAAATTGATAAATTATTTCAATATTTCCAATTTTTTGGTAAAACTATGCTCCGAAGTTTTCATTTGATAGAAATATATACCTGTAGCAAAATCTGTTGCATCAATTTCAATTTCGTGGAGACCTGCCTCAAATTCTTTAGAAACTAGCTTATTAACGACTTTAAAATTGTAATCTAAAAAAGTAATATCTACATTAGATCTCTTTTCAATTGAGAATTTTATTTTAGTAAAATCGCTAAAAGGATTTGGAGAATTTTGATATAAATGTTCTTTATGAGTTTTAATATTTTCAGAAAAGCTCCCCATTTCAATTACAATAAAATCTGATTTAGTAAGTGTATCTGCATTTGTCCCATCAGAAACAATTAGTTGAACTGTGTAAACTCCGGGCGATTCGTAAAAATGAACAGGATTTTGATCATTACTATAAGTATCATCTCCAAAGTCCCATATCCAACTTGTTGGAGAGCCAATAGAAAAATCTGAAAATTGAACTGTAAGTGTATCAATACCGATAGTTTCCGAAACTGAAAAATTAGCACCGAGAGTTGTAGATTCATCTTTAATACATCGAACACTTAGTCCTAAAGATTTGGAAAAAGAAAATGGAACATTAAAAATACTTGATGACAATTGAAAAACATGGGTATTTTCAGAATCTATCTGATTTGAACTCCAATAGTAGCCCATTAAATCATTTGACATTGCACTTGGTCTGAAACCTCCGGTAAATGTGCAACGATAACCAGTTAGAATACCTTCAAAACCAGAACTTCCACCAACGAGAAGTTTTGGAGCTGCAGCAGATTCCCCACCCAGATAATTTATTAGTTCGTACCATTCTGAATGTGTCGGAATGTGCCATCCTTCAGGACAAACACCGGTGCATGGCAAATTTGGTTGTCCACTCCAGAACGACATTGCTTCTTTCCATTCATAGAAACCGCCCTTTTTGATCTTGCCATTAGTTCCATCGCAATAATCGCAATCGTTTTCCCAACAGTATTTTTCAACAATTGTGTCATTATTCATCTGATATCCTGGGGTGTCACTCAATATCATTGTACCGAGATTTAAATTTTCTGAGGTCCACCATTGATTTCCAATTTTTACGGTTTGATAAACCTGTCCATCCCTACTGTCAACAATACTATCAGTTTGAGCAATGGATGGAATTGTTAAAATAATCACTGAAAATATAATCAATAATTTGATAAACATTTGTTTCATAACATTTTAGCATTTGTTTATAAATTAACAAAATTGATTTATTTATTAGTTTCATTTTCTAAACCATCTCTTAAAATTACTTAAAATTACTTAATGGATTGAAATTGAAAATTAGGCAATTATGACAATTATGGATAGAAACTAATTGTTTTTAAGCTTTTTCACTTTGTTTTATTACATGCAATTTACAACAATCCAAAACATGACAAAAAACATATAAAAAAAATGCCGGTATTTTCATGTTGAGATTAAAATAAATCTACATTTGTCGAAATTTTAAGAACTAAATTTTATTATGGAAACAACTCATATAGAGCATATTGCAATTGCAGTAAAAAGTCTCAAAGAAAGCATTCCTTTCTACGAAAATTCACTTGGTTTGAAATGTTATGCAATAGAGGAAGTTAAAGACCAAAAAGTAAAAACTGCCTTTTTCAAAGTTGGGCAAACTAAAATCGAATTATTGGAAGCAACTGATCCTAATAGTCCGGTCGGAAAATTCATAGAAAAAAAAGGCGAAGGTTTACATCATATGGCTTTTGCTGTTAAAAATATAGAAAATGCATTGGAAGAAGTAGATTCAAAAGGCATCAGATTGATTGATAAAAAACCAAGAAAAGGTGCTGAAGGTCTTGATATTGCATTCCTCCACCCAAAATCAACTTTTGGCGTTTTAACCGAATTTTGTGAAAAAAAATAGAAATCAAACTAAACTTCAACTCTCCTCATTTTATTCCTGCAGCATAAAGCATTAAATTTCAAGAACATATATTAATGCATTATAATTTTTTAATAAAGTTTACCAAATTCAATTAAAAAACTTATAGTCCACAGATAAATCCTTAGTTGTTTTGATAAATATCATCAAAAAACTTGTTTTTTTCACTTATTTGAACTTATAACTAATTCATTACAACCTATTTAAATATAATTAAATTTCATTTCGTAATGGCAATTGAAAACAAAATTCAAACCCTACTCGACAAACGCCAAGAAGCGAAACTCGGAGGAGGTCAAAAAAGAATAGATTCTCAACACCGTAAAGGAAAGTTTACTGCAAGAGAAAGAATTGACATACTTTTAGACGAAGGTAGTTTCGAAGAATTTGACATGTTCGTTACTCACCGAAGCCATAATTTCGGGCTTGAAAAAGAGCAATATCTATCGGATGGTGTAGTTACCGGACATGGAACTATCGATGGTAGAGTGGTTTATGTATTTTCTCAAGATTTCACGGTTTTTGGTGGTTCCTTATCAGAAACTTTTGCACAGAAAATATGCAAAGTTATGGACCAAGCAATGAAGGTTGGAGCTCCAATAATTGGAATCAACGATAGCGGAGGTGCAAGAATTCAGGAAGGAGTGAACAGTCTGGCTGGTTATGCAGAAATTTTCGAACGAAATATTCTTGCTTCTGGAGTGGTTCCACAAATATCTGCAATTTTCGGACCTTGTGCAGGAGGAGCGGTTTATTCTCCAGCACTTACCGATTTTATTGTAATGAGCGAAAAAACAAGTTATATGTTTGTTACTGGACCAAAAGTTACCAAATCGGTAACCGGTGAAGAAATCTCAACAGAAGACCTTGGCGGAGCTAGTGTTCATGGTTCAAAATCGGGAGTCAGTCATTTTGTTGCAGAAAACGAAAACGAAGGACTAATGTTGATTAGGAAACTGTTGTCATATCTTCCGCAAAACAATCTTGAAGAACCACAACTTAGTGAATGCAACGATCCTATTGATAGAATGGAAGATGTACTGAACGATATTATTCCTGAAAATCCGAACAAACCTTACGACATAAACGACATTATTTTTTCGATAGTTGACAACAACGAATTCTTTGAAATTCAAAGACATTACGCCAAAAACATAATTATTGGTTTTGCAAAATTTGGTGGTATAACAGTTGGAGTTGTTGCAAACCAACCGAATTTTCTTGCTGGAGTTCTCGACATTAATTCCTCAAGAAAAGCTGCACGATTTGTACGATTTTGCGATGCTTTTAATATTCCTCTTGTAACTTTAGTTGATGTTCCTGGATTTTTGCCCGGTAGCAGCCAAGAATACGGCGGAATAATAATTCATGGTGCAAAACTTATGTTTGCCTACGGCGAGGCTACTGTCCCGAAAGTTACTATTACTCTGCGAAAATCGTATGGAGGAGCTCACGATGTTATGAGTTCTAAACAATTACGAGGTGATATAAACTACGCCTGGCCTTCTGCAGAAATTGCTGTAATGGGTTCGAAAGGAGCTATTGAAATTCTATATGGTAAAAAAATAGCTGAAATAGAAGATCCTTTAGAAAAAGAAAAAGTTATCGCCACAAAAGAAGAAGAATACATAAAAAAGTATGCAAATCCGTATGAAGCAGCAAGATATGGATATATTGACGATGTAATTGAACCAAGAAACACTCGCTTTAGAATTATTCGTGCTTTACGTACTCTTGCAACCAAAAAGGATGTAAATCCTCCCAAAAAACATTCTAATATCCCATTATAGATGAAAGTTTTAATAAATCAAAGTACTAATATGCCTGAAATTTTTCAGCAGGGTATAACAATTGCGATAGTCGGGTATTCTACAGTTTTTATTGCATTGGTAGTTTTATATTTTGTTTTTACTTATTTGTCGAAACTATTAAACCTCGAAATTCGAAACCGGCTGCGGCGTGAAGGAAAAAACGATTGTGCAGAAAAAAAGGAATTGCAAATTTCCGGTGAAGAAAGTGCTGCCATCAGCATGGCATTATATATATTCAATGAGCTTCACGACGAGGAAAGTAATATCATAACAATAAAAAAAATAGAAAGAGCATATTCGCCATGGAGTTCTAAAGTTTACAATTTCAGACGATATCCAATTAAAATGAATTCGAGATAAGTAAATATTTACAAATGAAAAATTTTAAATTCAAAATCAGAGGACATATCTACGAGGTTGACATTAAAAACTTTGAAGGAAATTTAGCAGAAATTGAAGTTAATGGGACACCCTATAAGGTTGAGGTTCAAAAAGAAATAAAAGAATCTAAAACTCCTATATTAGTTCGTTCAGCTTTAGTGAATCCAAAAAGTGCTCATAAATTTAAAAAGAATATAAGCAATATTAGTCCTGTTAAAGCACCATTGCCGGGAGTAATTATGCAAATATTTGTCAAAGAGAACGATGAGGTGAAAAAAGGCGACAAACTTCTCATTTACGAAGCAATGAAAATGGAAAACATACTGTTAGCCGAAAAAGACGGCAAAATACAATCCCTTAAAGTTGCAGTTGGCGACAATGTTCTTCAGGACGATTTATTAATTGAACTTTTGTAGAAAATGGCTTTGCGAAAATTTATTACAGTAATTGGCATAATTGCCATTTTATCAATCATTTCATCACTTGTTAGTTTTTCTGATAAAACTGATAAAGCCAATAATTCTGAGATGGCGAAGATTGAAAATGCAAACGAGGATTATTCAGACGACTCAAATAATTCAAGCGGTTCGAGTGCTACTTCCGGAATCAAGAAATTCTTCGAATATACAGGTTTCAATAATGCTACTCCCGGACATTTGATAATGCTTTTAATTGGCTTATTCTTTATTTTTCTTGCAATAAAATTCGATTACGAGCCGCTACTTTTAATTCCAATAGGTACAGGAATTTTAATTGGAAATATTCCATTTTTTCAAGCAGAAGGAATCAACTTGCAATTAGGTATATATCAGGAAGGAAGCGTGATGAATTATCTCTATTTTGGTGTTCTGAAAGGAATTTATCCTCCTTTGATATTTTTAGGAATTGGGGCAATGACAGATTTTTCCTCATTAATTTCAAACCCACGATTAATGCTTCTTGGTGCAGCTGCTCAAGTAGGCATTTTTCTAACTTTCATAGGTGCAATATATCTTGGTTTCAATTTACCAGAAGCCGGCTCAATAGGAATTATTGGTGGTGCAGATGGGCCTACCGCCATTTTTCTTTCATCGAAACTTGCCAATGGAGGAATCATTAACGGAATTCAGACAAAAAATTTAATAGGCCCGATCGCGATTGCTGCATATTCATATATGGCACTGGTCCCGGTAATTCAGCCACCTATTATGAAACTTTTGACATCTCGTCGAGAAAGATTAATAAGAATGAAACCCCCGCGTGCTGTTTCAAAAATAGAAAAAATTGTATTCCCGATAGTTGGACTTATTCTCACAGCCTTCATTTCTCCAAGTTCATTGCCACTACTTGGGATGCTTTTCTTTGGAAACATCCTGAAAGAAAGTGGAGTAACAAAAAGACTCGCAGATACAGCTCGAAATTCTATGATAGATATCGTAACAATTTTGCTCGGTGTTACAGTTGGTGCTTCAACTCAAGCCGATGTGTTTCTAAATTCTCAATCAATACTAATATTTATTCTCGGTGCATTCTCGTTTATGGTAGCCACTGCTGGAGGAATCATGTTTGCAAAAGTTATGAACATTTTTCTTTCCAAAGAAAAAAAGATAAACCCACTTGTTGGTGCAGCAGGAGTATCGGCTGTTCCTGATAGTGCCAGAGTTGTACAAAGTCAAGGATTAAAAGAGGATCCTTCAAACCATTTATTGATGCACGCTATGGCACCAAATGTTTCAGGTGTAATAGGCTCGGCTGTGGCAGCCGGTATTTTAATAAGTTTTCTTTATTAGTATAAAATCAAAACTTTATTTGTCCAATTCTATCTGATGATTAGGATTGGATTTATTTTGTCGCTGAAATTTTCATAGGTAGTTTTTTTCTCCTTTGCCCATCAAATGCACAGAAAGCATTAGCAATTGCTGCAGCCGTTGGAACCAAGCCAATTTCGCCAATTCCTTTTGCTCCATATGGACCTACGGGATCTTTAACCTCAACAGGAATTACACAAATTTCCGGAGTATCTTTTGCTCTCAGCACTCCACAATCTTTTAGTTTGGTACTCAATAATTTGCCATCTTTCATCGGAAGATTTTCACTTATTGCATAGCCGATTCCCATATGAACAGCACCTTCTATCTGTCCCTCAAATAGTTTTGGGTTCATAACTTTTCCGGCATCGTGCGCAGCAATAATTTTTTCAATTTCACCATTTCCATTTAAAACGCACAACTGAGCTGCATATCCATAAGAATAATGTGTAATTGAATTTTCAACATCATCGCCTGGTTTTGTTGTCCAATTGCAAGCCCATGTTCCATAATAAACCTTCCCTACAAGATTTTCAAACCTAACTTCCTTCAATTCTAATTTTATCTTTTTGCAAGCTTCAATAATAGCATTTCCTACAAGGGCAGTAGCTCGCGATGATGTTGTCATACCTGTTTTTATTTCGGAACTTGTACTTACAACTATTTCGATATTAGCTGGATTAAATTCAATTTCCTGACAAAAAGTTTGAATTGCCATATTATGCACACCTTGCCCCATCTCAGTCCAGCCATGATGAATTATAATTTTTTGGTCTGATTCTATTTCAATTTTCACTGTACAAAAATCGACCATACCATTACCGATCCCAGAATTTTTGATTCCACAAGCCAGACCAACATATTTCGATTTATAAAAATCTGCTTTCAAACTCAATAAACATTCTCTAATTCCCACTCCTCTAAGTTTCTGTCCTGTGGCGGTTTCTAATCCATCAATCAGGGCATTTTGGTATCTGAATTTCCATCTATCGAAATTTCCTTTTTCGCAAAGCTCATCAATACAGCTTTCCAATGCAAATGCTACTTGATTTGCACCAAAACCACGCATTGCCCCAGAAGGAATATTATTTGTATAAACTGTTTTAGCCTCAATATCTACGCAAGGTACAAAATATCCACCTGTAGAGTGTCCGGCAACACGTTCCATAACTTTTGTTCCGACTGAAGCATATGCACCAGTATCTCCTATTGCCCGTAGTTTCAAGGCTGTTAGTTTCCCTATTTTATCGCAAGCAACAGAAATATTCATAAAAACAGGATGACGTTTTGGGTGCATCATTGTTGACTCGTCTCGGCTTAGGGAAAGTTTTACCGGCTTTTTTAACAAATAAGCAAAAAGCGAAACATGTCCCTGAACTGTCAAATCTTCTTTACCACCAAAACCGCCACCGTTCGGAACTAAATTTACTTTCACGCTTTTTTCATCAATATTCAAAATTTCAGCAACTTGTCGGCGGTCTTCGTAAATTCCTTGCCCTTGGCTCAAAAGCCCAATTCCATCATCCAAAGGATAAGCAATTGCCGTTTCAAACTCTAAAAAAGCATGTTCAATTCTTTGAGTTTCGTAAAATCCTGTTGATACAAATTCAGATTTTATATATTCTTTTTCAAAATCTCCTTTTTTAATTATACAATTTTCCAACACATTGGATTTCTCAAGATGAACTTTTTCAAAATTTTTTAGCGATTCCTGAACATCAACAATTGGTTTTAGAATTTCATAATCAATTTTAATTAACTCTATAGCTTGTCTTGCAATTTCTTCTGAAACTGCAACCACTCCTGCCAAAACATCACCAATATAATTTGTTGTTTCTCCTTCCTTAATCATTAGTACCCAATCGTTTACTATCAAACCAATTCTTCGTTTACCCGGAATATCTTCTGCCGTAAAAATTCTAACTACTCCTTCCAAATTTGCAGCTTCGGTAAAATCAATTTTTAGAATTTTGGCGCGAGGATGATCGCTAAATTTTAATGCTGAAAAAAGCATGTCGGGCAGAAAAATATCATTTACGAATTTTCGCTTTCCAACTGCAGTTTCAAAAGCTTGAAATTTATTTAGCGATGTACCAACTTTCCCGGAAACATCAACATTTTCGATACTTTTATTTCCAGCTAAACTAATTGCCGAAAAATTTACTGCATCAATAATTTTTTTATATCCGGTGCATCGGCAAAGACTTGGGTTGATAGCACTTTTTATTTCTTCCTGCGAAGGATTTCGATTATTTTGTAATAGAATTTTGCTTCGTAAAATAAAACCTGGCGAGCAGAATCCACACTGAACTGCTCCTTTTTCCACAAAAGCATTTGCAATGGTGTTTACAATATTTTCAGGAATGCCTTCAAGAGTAAATATTTCGGAGTTATGCAAGCTGTCAATTTTTGTTCGGCAAGCCAATTTTGCTTTTCCATCAATCTCAACTATGCAAGCACCGCAGGCTCCTTGACCAGAACATCCGTCTTTCACTGAAGTGATTTTTAATTTGTTACGTAGATATTTTATTAAAGGGATTGATGAATCTCCGGAATAACTAATTGATTTATCGTTCAATCTAAATTTTATCATCACTCAATATTTCATTTTCAGCTGAACAAAATTACTAAGTTTTCTTATATTCACTAATCAACATTTAGAAATAAAAATTTGGTTTGAATGTTATAATCAGTAATTTTTTGGAATTATATGATTTGGAAATTATATCTTTGACAGCCAAAATTTTAATGTTTAATTTAAATAGATAAAATGGATTATATTAAGAATTATGTTGAAACCAACAAAGAAAGGTTTTTAGAAGAATTGTTCGATTTGATTAGAATTCCTTCAATAAGTTCGATTGCCGATCATAAACCTGATATGGTAAAAACAGCCGAATTTTGGAAAGATGCCATTCTCAAAGCCGGAGCCGACAAAGCAGAAGTAATGCCAAGCGCGGGCAATCCTGTTGTTTACGGCGAAAAAATTATTGGAGACGATAAACCAACTGTTTTAGTTTATGGACATTACGATGTGATGCCAGTTGATCCAATTGAGCTTTGGAAATCGAAACCATTTGAGCCGGAAATTAGAGATGGCAAAATTTGGGCACGTGGTGCCGACGACGATAAAGGTCAGGCATATATGCACGCCAAAGCTTTCGAACTAATGGTAAACACAAATACATTAGATTGTAATGTAAAATTTATGATTGAAGGCGAAGAAGAAATCGGATCGCCAAGTTTGGGTAAATGGTGCGAAGAAAACCAAGAAATGCTAAAAGCTGATATAATTTTGGTTTCGGATACAGGAATGATTGCTCCAGATATTCCATCTATCACAACAGGTTTGCGAGGTTTGGCTTTTATGGAAGTAGAAGTTACAGGGCCAAACAAAGATTTACATTCAGGGATTTTTGGTGGAGCAGTTGCCAACCCGGCAAATGTTCTTGCAAAAATGATAGCCTCACTTACCGACGAAAATAATAAAGTTACAATTCCCGGCTTCTACAATGATGTTTTGGAAGTTTCGACAGAAGAAAGAGCAGAAATGGCAAAAGCTCCTTTCAATTTAGGAAATTACGAAAAAGCTCTTGATTTGACAGAGGTTGATGGCGAAAAAGGATATTCTACAAATGAGAGAACAGGAATTCGTCCGTCGCTTGATGTAAATGGAATTTGGGGTGGATATATTGGCGAGGGAGCCAAAACTGTTCTGCCTGCGAAAGCAAATGCGAAAATTTCAATGCGACTTGTACCATATCAAAATAGCGATAAAATTGCCAAATTGTTTGAAGATCATTTCAAAAAAATAGCTCCTTCATCTGTAAGAGTTGAAGTAAAAGCTCTTCATGGAGGCGAGGCATACGTTTCACCGGTTGATATGATTGCATATAAAGCAGCAGAAAGTGCTTATGGCGAATCGTTTGGGAAAAAACCTATACCTGTTAGAAGTGGCGGTAGTATTCCAATAATTTCTACCTTCGAAAAAGTACTTGGAATTAAGTCAATTCTTATGGGATTTGGACTTGAATCGGATGCAATTCATTCGCCAAACGAGAACTATCCTTTATTTAATTTTTATAAAGGAATTGAGACTATCCCATTGTTTTATAAGTATTTTGCTCAGATGATGAAATAGGTTTCATTTTAATTTCTGATGATACAAATAGATTTTTTTATTTTGTCATGTAAAAGATTTTATTGTATATTTGATAAAAATTAAAGCTGGGATAATGCGTTTTTTGTAAGTTTTAGTTGATCATTTAGTTGTTTATAAATTATTCCAGATTTAGGAAAGAGGAGCAAAAGCTCCTCTTTCTGTTTTATAAAAATCTTGATCAATCAGAAATTGCTCATCAAGTTGCACAGAAAACTATAGGTAGGTTTTGTCTAATAAGACGAAAGTTTATTATATTCAAAATTAAAGCTCTAATCTTTAAATATTTTCAAAATTTCAAAATCCTGTTTATTTGAGACTTGCAAAAAATAAAGCCCGGATGGATGATTTGAAATATCTATAATAATTTTGGTCTCAAAAGTTGACATTTCTTGTTGAAAAATTTCCGTTCCAAGACAATCGAAAATCGAAATCTTTTGGCATTTCCTGTTTAATGAAATTTGAAACTTACCCAAATTTGGGTTTGGATAGACAATTTCAAAACTCCCAAATTCTTCAATTCCGCTGGTTTCGATTTCGATTGTATCTGTGTAAATGCTGTCGCTTAGCGAGTTTATTGCTTTTAGGTTAACAACATAAATTCCATCTTCGGCGAAATTATGGATTGGATTTTCTTCAACAGAATTATTCGAATCGCCAAAATTCCAAAGATAATTTGTAGCATAATTCGAAAGATTATCGAAAGTTACCTCTTTTCCTGAAATTGAATATTCGAAATATGCTTCGGGGTAGGCTTCAATTTTTAAGGCAAAACTTGTATCAACTGTATGACAATCGTTCGAAACTGTAAGAGTTACAGTAAAAACTCCATTTGAATCATAAAAATGAACAGGATTTTCTAAAACCGAAGTATCTCCATCTCCAAAATCCCAGATACAATTTATATGGCTTTTTGAATTATTTATGAAAGTTACTTCATTTGAGGCTATTAAATAATCGTATGCTGGTAACGGATAGATGTCTGCATGAATTGTATCAATATAATGCATCCCACTTGGAACGTAAAAAACACCAGCATTATAACCAAGAGCATTGTACAAAAATGGAATATCTACAAGATATTCCTTGTTTTCAGAATCATCCCAAACTTTCCAAATCAATGTGTCGCCAGGCAATGGTCCAAAAAAAGATAGTTTTGGTTCATTTCCCCATACAGGGAAATTCATATTAACACCTTCATAAATCAAATAGCCAACGCATTTATGAACCCCAGTATTAACAGAATCAATAAATGCACCTACTATATCTAATGAGTCAAGTAATATATCGCAACCTAAAATTTCTGTACTTGGAAAAACTGAAGGAGTAGCTAATATTGTATAAACTGAACCATTATTGGGATTAATAATTCCTGGAAAATCCCATGGACATTGAGATTTAGAACAAAATGATAAACTAATTATTGTAACTAATATTATTACTTTTTTCATAATTTTAACTTTGTAATTAATTGCAACCACAATTACAATCATATTCTGTAGTTTAGGTTAAAATCACAGATTTCCATTTAATATTTAATGAATTTTAAAACATGAGTGCAATTTTTCCTGAATAGTTTAATAAAATAAATACTTGCTGGATGCAGCGAAATATCAATATTAACTTGAGTTTCTCCATTCGAAATATTCTGCTGGAAAATTTCCGTTCCAAGACAATCGAAAATCGAAATCTTTTGGCATTTCCTGTTTAATGAAATTTGAAACTTACCCAAATTTGGGTTTGGATAGACAATTTCAAAACTCCCAAATTCTTCAATTCCGCTGGTTTCGATTTCGATTGTATCTGTGTAAATGCTGTCGCTTAGCGAGTTTATTGCTTTTAGGTTAACAACATAAATTCCATCTTCGGCGAAATTATGGATTGGATTTTCTTCAACAGAATTATTCGAATCGCCAAAATTCCAAAGATAATTTGTAGCATAATTCGAAAGATTATCGAAAGTTACCTCTTTTCCTGAAATTGAATATTCGAAATATGCTTCAGCGAAAGCTTCAATTTTTACTTGGAAACTTGTATCGATTGTGTGACAATCGTTCGAAATTGTAAGGGTAACCGTAAAAACTCCATTTGAATCATAAAAATGAACAGGATTTTCTAAAACCGAAGTATCTCCATCTCCAAAATCCCAGATACAATTTATATAGCTTTTTGAATTATTTATGAAAGTTACTTCATTTGAGGCTATTAAATAATCGTATGCTGGTAGTGGGAATATGTCGGCTCTAATAGTATCAATTAAGTGTTCTCCAGAAGGAATGTAAACTATTCCATAGTTAACACAAAAATTATTTGTTAAGAAGGGAATTTCAATAAAATATTCCTGATTTTCAGAATTATCCCAAACTTTCCAAATTAATGTATCACCTGGTTCAGGCCCATAAAAGAACCATGGCGATGCTGGTGAATTACCTCCAACAAGTATGTTAATGTTTGATACACCATCATTTTCTCTATAACCTACACATTTTAAATGCCCAGTATTGGCAGAATCAATAAATGCTCCTATAAAATCTAGAGAATCTAATATGATTCCACATCCGAACACAGTTGTTATACCGCAAAAAGACTGAAAATTATTGTAATAATAAGTTGAAGTATTACTCGGGGTTCCAGATATATACCATGGACATTGAGATTGTAAATTAATAACAAAAACAATAGATATAATTAATAAAATATACTTTTTCATACTTTTCAATTTTTAGTTACATCCACAACTACAATCATATTCTAAATCAATTGGCCATGAAAATAAATAAACTATATAACCTTCGCCTGGAATCATATCACCTATGTAATTATAGGGTGGGGAGGCGTTTGGATTATAGGCTAATCCTGTTTGGGCCTCCACAACCAACCAAACATCACTTGCTATAGGTGCAAAACTGTTTCTACATTCATTGGAAATGAATACAGATATGCCATCCAATTGCATAGTTGATCCATATGGACTGAATATGAAGGAACTCTTTTGCCTGTTATTGTTAAATAGTCTTGTTCTACCATATCTACCCTATATCCTTCTCCATTTGTCCATAAGCCAATTGTATTTGTTCCCATTGCAGGATAATATTCTCCAGTAAAAGGAAAAGGAATATCATCCGTAATTTTGTCTAGCGTGCCAAATGGCATTGGTGGAGGGATTATTTGCTCAGCAAAAATATCATCCAAAATCAGACTTTGTGGCTCAATATATGATGATATCAATTGCCATCCAGTTTGAAGAAGAATTATCTGAGCCTCAAGCTCCAAATAAGCAAAATTAGGCGTAATAGACAAAAAGGAGGCTAGAAACTTCTATAGCCTTTTATTTGCATAGCTTTGCATCAAATCAAAGGTTATGAATAAAAAAAATGCTTTTATTGCAGCAGTACAATTCTTAAAAAA